>OJGS01000638.1_pt1 | contig 10835 bp, 13 predicted proteins | sample 1594531 | NCBI WGS metagenome assembly OJGS01 (sample SAMN05416816, study PRJEB24817) | seawater metagenome | isolation source: Sea water | place: Canada:Atlantic | collected 2013-07 | reverse complement strand
ATATCGTCGGCAGCGTCAGATGTGTATAAGAGACAGAAACAGCACTGTTGAGATTTAAACAAGGGTAGCTACGGATAACCTTGATAGGTCGCCTCGAAGGACAGCATCGCTTGGCTAACTAAATATCCTACTCATTCGTACCCCCAAAAATACCCCCTGGACTATTTAGCACATTAGTTTCTGCGCGTGAGTCGCGCTCGTATTTATTAACCTTGACAGAACGCTTCACCGACAAAAACACCCCTCGTGCAGCAAACCCTATCCAGCTGGCACAAATTTTGCTTTTCATTTAAAAGAAGGCCTCCCAACGCCTCCAACGTCGAAAAATTGACACGTCAAAATAAAGGAAATCCAGATGCTGCCTTATGTATCCGTTACAGCAGACGTATTAGCTTCCATAGCTCTCGTAGTTTCAGTCGTCTTTTTGTTAAAGGAGCTGCGACTAACGCGAGACTCCATTCGACACTCCGATTTCGTGAACTCTGTAAATCGCAGCGCCGAAAACATGCTGCGCATTACGGAAAACGAAGAACTGCTCACCACGATTGAAAAAATCAGCGCTTATCGCAATCAACCGCTGCGCAATCGAAGCCAGTTGCGCCGGATTATCGACGCTCTTACTCCGCAAGAGCGAGTGCGATACTTTCATTTTCAACGCAACGCATGCCTGAGCTGTGAAGTGTTTCTGGACAGCGCCGATGCAGGCTTTATCGATCAAGACCGTTTCTCGATGGCCTTCGGCTGGAACGATGTGGACTACGAAATCTGGGAAGCGTTAAGTCTAACCATTGGTCCAAAAACCCGACAGCGTTTTGCCAAGGTGCCAAGACAAATAGTGCCGCTACAGCCAATTTCCGCCGGCTAACCCCATGCGCCTCTTGAGATACAAGCTGTTTATCCGCAAACAAAACATCTCACCGTTCGTGTGCGTGCGCTGATCGACCATCTAGCAGCTATGTTATCGGACAACAACACGTTGTCGGCATCTATTGGTGCTTGAAAAGGCTTCGGGCTCTGCCAAATCAGATTTGCTTAGGATTTTGATACCGGGCTTATTTCCGTGTAGAGCGGCTATAGTTGGATTCTGACTACTGACGGGTAATCGTGCATCCAACAGTTCGATCACAAGATCAACGTCAGGCAACACTTCGTTCATTTCGCGAGTGGCCTAGTGCATGTGACCTGGATATCAGTGAATCGCCATAATCTAGGATGCTTCTAAGTGGGTGGTGAGATGTGCGTGATGAGACGTGTGTCATCTGCTTCTACGTGATAATCCAGTACGCTAAAAATAATAGCGTAGGTTTACAAACAAGATGTTAGGACTGTTGCCGTATTCCGACTCTAGGTCAATCCCCGTTGTAGTTAGTGATACATCGTCACCGTTAAACTGGTAGTACCCAGCGCCTAGATACGTATTGTCAGAGAGGCTGTACTCCGCATTCAAACTGATAAATTGGCTTTGGTCATCAAGATTCAGTATTCCTTGTAGAGACAGCGATAAGAGTGACGATACCTGCCAAGTAAGTGCAGGGATTAGATAATGTTCGCCGAGCAAGAAGACGCCGCCCGCTTGGTAGGGTTCAGCCAATGAGTTGGTGCTATATCGATTTGATTCGTCGGTACCTGCGCCATTGTAGTGATATTCAACAAGACCAAACCAGTTTTCACTAAAACCATAATCGAGACCAGTAGACAGGCGCAAATACTCATCTTCTGAATAAACATGGGCAGCTTCAAGCCAGACGCCCATGGTCCAAAGAGAAGATTCAATGCCAAAGCCTAATAAGTTCTCACCACTAAAGCGCATGGCAGTGAAGGTGACATCCTGATCGAGTAGACGAGTTCTGGCCCGAGCAAAGGCTGCTGAAGTACTGCCTCTTGCGTCGTCGCCTAGCACGATGCCTAGGTCGAGTTCGCCAAGATCACCAAGGGGGCGTTGGAATCGAATACCATCAATGCCGACGCGGTACTCGGTATTGAGCGCTTGCACGTTGAAGGGCAAAAAGACATCCGTAGGGTTGATCACTCGAGCCGAACCAAAGGTCATCGCTTGCCTCCCAATGGTGAGATCACCTGCGGATGTTTGCCACTGCACATTAAGGCGATCCAGGTTCTGTACCAGTTCGTGCTTATGGCCTTCGGCACCGATAACGTCACGAAGGTCAGACAGGCGATAGTTGTTGCCTTCCGGTGTAAATCCGAGCGGTAGCATTGGAGCTGCTTCTGATCGGTTATTCAGACCAACACCATAGTGAACTTGCCAAACAAGGTTGTCAGAAAACACATCGAGCATCAGGCGCGTGCTGGCTTGATTTAGGAGGGTCACCGGCTCGGAAAACAAGCTTGTGTCTATCTCATCCTGAACAATGCTGAAGTTCTTGATGTTGCCGCTAAATAAATATTCCGCTGCGCTCGACTGACACGAGAGCAAGCAGCTATAGCAAATCAGTAAGTATTTAACGTACCTCGTCGCGCTCAATCTTACCGTCCCGCATATGGATTAAGCGTCTTGCCCGCTCCATAATTTTCTCGTCGTGTGTGGAGAACACAAAGGTCTTACCTTGCGCTTCGTTTAGATGTTTCATAACGTCGAGTAGGGCGATACCCGTTTTTGAATCAAGATTGGCCGTAGGTTCGTCCGCCAAAATAATATCTGGATGAGAAGCCATGGCTCTGGCGACAGCAACGCGCTGCTGTTGCCCGCCGGAAAGTTTGTTCGGGCGTCGATCACCTAAGCCTTCAAGCCCAACCTGTTGCAGCATGTCTTGGACTCGTGCGTGGCGCTCTGCTTTCGGCAATCCTTGCAGCAGCATAATGTACTCAATGTTCTCTTCTGCTGAAAGCACGGGTATTAAGTTGTAAGCCTGAAAGATAAAGCCGATGTGATCTCGCCTGAAATCACTAAGCTCAGTTCCGCTCATGCTCGCGATGTTTGTGCCAGCAAGTTCCACGCTGCCTGAGTTGGGATTGTCTAAGCCGCCCAACAGGTGCAGAAGCGTTGTTTTACCGGAGCCAGAAGGACCGATAATGGCGGTGAACTCTCCTGGGTCAATCGTAATCGATACATCATCAACAGCCTTTACGAGCGTCGCTTCGTCATCACCAAAATGGCGGCAGAGATGTTCAGTTTTAATCAAAGGTTGCATTATTGGTTGCATTACAGACTCCGGGACAAGGCTTCAGTGGGCACGATTTTGGATGCAAAACGTGCCGGATACAGCGCCGCCACTAGGGTTAACAGAATGATGTAGAAGGGCAGATCGGTGAATTGGCTCAGCTGCATTTGAGTGGCAATATTACCGCTTAAGGCAATGCCGGACATTTCGAATTCTCCTAGTGGCAAGCCGTGCAGTGTGGTGTAGCTAATAAGCCCATAGCCGATCACACCGCCGAACAGGCAACTCCCTATCCCTAATAAAAGTGCTTCGCAAAGAATTAACTGGGCTAGCTGCCACGGTGTTGTGCCAATGGCTCTTGCCACACCAAACTCATACAAACGTTCATAGATCGACATAAACATAGAGTTGATGACACCGAGGCTGGCGAGCAGGAACAAAATAGAGCCAATAATGAGCGTACTTAAGCCAAATAACTCGAGCATGATGGCGATATCTTCGTTTAGCTCCATCCAACTCTTAAGTTCTAACTGTTCATTGTTGAAGTCGTCGAATACTGTTGAGGTCTTCTCTCGGGAGACTGATGAGTCTTCAAAAACCATGACGAGTTCATGACTTGCATCAGCGGAAATGCCGACCACCTGCCGCGCCTGATCCGCATTGATAAACACCGTGTTGTGATCAATCTCTCGCAGGCCAAAGTAGTAGATGCCAGACACTCGAAACAATGCCTGACTAAGATCACCGCCATCTGCTTCAGAAAGGGTGATAACTATTCGATCACCTAGACTGACTTCTAAGAGTTCTGCCATCGGGCGGCCGAGCATGATTTCGCCTCGCTCGCCAGTTAAGTATTGCCCCTCGATGATGGCTTTTTTAATGTTGCCGATTCTTGCCTCTGCTTCGGCATCGATACCGAACACCATTCCAGTGGCAACGTTGTAGCTTGAAGACACCATGCCACCGCTGAGTACACGGCTAGCCACTTCAGTTACTTCCGGCCTGCCGCGTAAGTCTGCAACTAGATCATCGGTACCCGTGAAATAAAGGTCGACATCAAAGTTGTCTCTAAACCCCTTGCGATGTAATTGTGCTTCACCTACTAAATTTTTGGTTAAGGAACTCACTAACAAATCTTTCATGCCGAGTATCAGCCCATCGGCCATGATTAAGGCCATCAGAGAAAAGCTAATGAGGATCGCTGTGAGGATGGTTCTGCGAGTGTTGCGAAATAGATTACGGATCGCCAGTTTGAATGTCAGCATTAGTGGGCTCCCATTGCTTTGGTGGGGGCTATTCTGGCTGCGCGTAAGCCAGGTGGAATACTCACCAGTAGTGCAGAGCCAAGAATGATCAGTGCAGGTGTTGTGAAAACTGTTGCTGAAAATTCGCCTCTCATATGACTAAACATAAAGCCGCCAACATCCATAGGTTGCGCCATCTCAAAGCCGACTTCTGTAAACCAAATGACAGAAGGCAGCGCGAAGACCAGGGCAGCAGCAATACTCAATAAAGCAAGGATGCCCATTTCAAGGGTGATCAACGTGGTGATCGTGAAAGGTCGACTGCCAATGGCGAGCAATACACCAAATTCCCGTGTGCGCTCTAAGACGGACATTAAAACGGTATTCAGAACGCCAATGAAAACGATAAAGATAATGATACCGAGTGAAAATTTGTTGCCTTCTCTATCTGATTGCATGGTCTTGTAAAAGGTCGACTCAACCACTTGCCAGGGCGATACTGTTAGGCCAGAAAACTGATCTGGCAACTGGGTCTGCATTCTCGATTGCAATGACCTCGCCACACTTCGCGCAGCTTTATCATCGTTTAGTACAATGGCTATTTCATGCACGCGACCCGGCATTGAAAGAAATTCTTGGGCAGCGAGAAGAGGTAAGTACACGTTGTACCGTTCTGGCGAATCTTTTTCTCCAATAATTGCTCCCACCTTATAGACATCATTAGCAACTGAGCCATCTGCGCCTTGAGAAATCAAAATAATCTCACCGCCGAGGCCGATGTTTAGGGCGTCAACCAATCCTGCGCCAATCATGGCTTGGAAATATCCTTCATCGTCCATGTTGGCATTGATGTATTCTCCACTAGCGACCTTCTGCTTGATGCGAGTTGTCATGGCCTCCCGTTCGAGGTCTAAACCTCGAACGCTCGCGGGGTTGTTATCGGTATCGGAGTACGCCAGAGCGGGCGCATAGACACGTTGAGCATGACTTTTAACGCTGGAATCGTTGTCGAGAATTTTGCTTAACTCGACGGGATTGTCGATAGTGGTATGAATTTTAGGCCGAAGGAGATAGTTGCCCTCGTGAATCTGTATGTGTCCCGTTTGACTCAAGGTAAAGGCGCGAATGATGTTGTTGTAGCTGCCGTCTGTCATCGAAATGGCAATGGCGCAGAGATAAAATCCGCCGCCCATAGATAGAGCCGTAAGCAGAGACCGCCGCCGCTGCCTAAAGATGTTGCGAAATGCGAGCTTTAACAGAAGCATATTTAGAACCTGCTTTTTAGGTTACGTAACGTAAAAGCCTGCTCAGTCACATCTGCTGGGTCGAACTCCAGAGTCTCGTAAATTATGACTGTTTTATGGCCTTCTTTTTTTAAGGGGATCATTTCTAGGCGAGAAGGGAGGAGCTTCCCGGAAAACTCTTTTGGTTCCATAAATTCTAACGATCGAATCATTTCGCCTCGATCATCGTAGTAGTTCTGCGCAAGGGGGATCATGAGGTTTCGATCGACGACGTAATCAATCTTGCCCCAGACGGTCACGGTTTGTGCTTTTGGTGTGAGCGTTATGCGCCAGGTGTCTTCTGTTTCTTCTAAGGCGAGATCGTATTCTTCTGTCAGGGACGTTTGTTTTACGAGATCATCGTTAGTGAAGTCGCTGCCCATCCAACTACCCATCATCATGGAAGGCGGCACCTTGATGACCTTGTTGATCTTAGGAAAGTAGTTCCACATTTCTTCATCCAACTTGAGCGTTGAGATGCCTCTATCTTTCTTTGGTGATAATAGGCGGATAAAAGACTTTTCTTCACCGCGACTGACAGAGCTTATTTTCATGGTTCGCTCGTATTGAGGTGTTTGCACCTTCATCGTCATCTCTGCTCGGGATGACGCGCCTCGATAAATGCGTTCCATGTCATCGATGATTTTGATTGCCCTGGCATCTACAGCGCTATTGGGTTCTCCAAATGCTGATATCGAAACAAAGCAGACTAGGGTGAGTCGAATAAGAAAGTGTGTCATCACGCACTCCTGACCTTCGTTGATTTAGAGGGGTTTGGTTTAGAGGGGGTTGGTTTAGATTCACGTGATGTAGATTCAGCGGAGGGTAACAGGCCGTTGACCAGTGTTTCTGCCACAGCCCGGTTGTAGTCTTCTTCATTCTCGCTTGTCTGGTTGGAGAGGCCGCTGAAGGTCAGTGAAAACAAGAGGTCGATTAATACCTGGCTGCGTAATGATAACGCTTTGCCTTTGAGGCTTGGGTTCGCTTCTGAGACGATCTGCTTCAGTAGGGTCAACTGAAGATCGTTGACTTGTGTGAGGAGCTGCTCGTCCACTTCGGATAGCGCGATCATAAACTCGTGATCGCCCTCTACCATGCTGCGTGTCAGCGGCATCGACCTGATCATGCCCAGGCCGTGGACAATATAATTTGTGAGTTGAACGCCAGCAGGTTTGTTCGAGTCCACAATGCCATCTAGTTTCGAAAGATTGGCACTCTCTTCAAGGGCCATCGCGTGATAAAGCAGCTCGGCCTTATTCTTGTAGTAAAGGTAAAGGGTGCCTTTCGCGATGCCCGCTGCTGCTGCAATGGACGAAATCGTGGTTCGCCGATAGCCCAGTTGTTGAAACAGCTGAGTGCCCGCTTCTAGTAGGCGTTCTCGTTTCCGGCGCTGTTTCTCGTCCTGTTCCGGCCAAAGAAAGCTATCTAGAGCTTTTTGAATATCGTCTACAAACATAGTGACCAGATTACCAAATTTGGTCATTTCGTCAATAAATTCCTCATTCGTACCTAAGGGCGCGGTGGTTAGGAAGGATAACCACGCTTTCCCCACCCTGAGAAAAGTATCCTGGTTCCAGCCGGTTAGCCGCTATCCCCGTTAGACCATCTGAAAACGCGTTGTGTGCTCGAAAATTTTGGCTCAATGATTGAATACTTGGCAAATCGGCCTCCTATTCCAGACATCGGCCGATCGCGACCCCCACCGATGTGTAGTCGATGTGCGGGAATTCAGAATAGAGTCGTTTGTTGGACGGTCAGGTCTGCTGGCGGTGAGCGGATAGGTGTATCGATCCAGTACTAGGAGTTTCAATATCTTCTGAAGACGGCAGGATTTGACCAGTCGCTTTAAAGGCTAGCACAACAGGGCCAAATAAATATCCTATTCATATATACCCCCAAAAGTACCCCCTGAACTATTTGACACATTCGTTCCTTCGAGCGTACTGAGGTAGTTCTGATCTCTCTCATAAACCATCTTTCTGGCAAAGGCTATGAGCCGGCATAGATAGCGGGCAACTTAAGATCTTACCAAACGATGCCTGCTAATTGCCCTAACGTCAGCTACCCGGCACACCTATAGCGACAGGACGAATAGGCGAAGCTGCGCTTCCTCTAGATAATAAAGGTAGAACCATCGCACATGATAGCTCAACAGAATCCTCAACCAGTTCCTCAAGCCTTAAGTTTTCCAGCGTGTGCACACCGACCTGAGTCAAAAAATAGTGATGTACAGGAAAACCTAAAGATTCGGGCGCTGAGGTATCGCGCTCAACGGATGATGCTTTTGGCGAAGGAACGGCGTCTACAAAGGGCGTATCTAATCCCACCCCAACAACTTTTTGCTCTGCCAGATACTTGGCCGCCGCATATGAGAGTCCCGGAGCGGAGGAATAGTAGATCTTGGTCTCATCCGGATCTTGGTAATTATCGCTCCAGCCTGTATTGATCAATACAATATCGCCAGCGAGGATACCTCGGCTTTTTAACCCCGACCGTTTAATAGCCGTCTTAATATCTTGTACCGATACAAATTCACCCGCTGACATTGCTTTGCCATTGTGAACATATTTTCTCACGTCGATTAACACGGCTGTCGTGATCAACGGCGGGACGCTTTCCATACCGAGAAATTGCAGTGGCGAGGTAGGGGTAGGCTTTACATCAAGCCCCTTATACCCGCCAAAATAAGTCGCCCTTGAAATATCCGGCTGGCCTTGACCATCCCATGGCTCGGCTAGGTAAGCAAAATGACCCAAAGCGTCTATTTGGGTGCCATGATTTCCATCATTTACCCCTGAATTCAGCGTTTCCATATTATATAACTGGGTCGTATTTTCCATTGCTATGCTGGGTAAAAAGCTAGGATTGTAGGGGCCCGCAAAAGGCGATAATGGCATGGTTGCAGAACGCTCATAGGAGAGCTCATAAACCTTTGCGCCTTTAGCAGACATTTGCTCTGAACAACGCAACAAAGTTTGCGGGCCTAACTGATTGGTCATCCCTCTCTGATCTGAAAAATCTTTGCCATAGCTGACGCCAGAAAATGTCATTGCGAAAATAAAGGTGAGTATTTTACCCATAACCATTCCTTCTTTCTTTAACTGATCTAGTCATTATTTTACGTCACGGAGCCCGTCAGCACTAGATGGACATCTGCCCTTCCATCCAGATGCTTCGTGCGATTGTACGCCCGCCCCAAAGGGTCTTTTACCGCATGAGCCAACTGGTGCTCAATGTAATCTAAGCGATATTGCAGCGCCTCATCTAGCAGCGTGCGGGCCATAGTCCTAAAGCCATGCGGCATTATCTGCGCATTGGTGTAGCCTGAAGAGCGCGGAGCTGTACGCACCCCATCATCGCTAAGCGGTTTGCCACCTTTGCGAGCGGATGGAGAGACATAATTACCACGCCGAGTGAGCGGATGTATCTGCCTCAGCACTTCCAAACTCTGACTGGCCAAGGGAACGATATGCGGCTGACGCATTTTCATTATCGCCAAGTCCAGCTGACTGCCCCCGCCATCTGAACCATCTGTCTAGGGGACTTTAATACTCAAAGCGCCCAAATTTCACTAACTCTGCCTTGGTCGTCTATTTGAAAGACCTCGACAATATCTAGGACAGCGCCTTCTTTGTCCGTGACGTGCAGGTAACAAGTTACTGAGGCGCCGAACTCAACAATATTGACTAGCTCTTGCTGAGCGCCAATATCTGTCAGCCAACCGAAAATGACTTCCCGCACCTCGTCGTGACCTGTCACATCGAAGTCCATGGAAGGTACATGCATTTTGTAATCAGGCGCCCGTGGCACTTTCGACCACTCGTCATAACCACCGCTCGCGTTGAGCTTGTAATGTTGGATGGCCTCTGCGATCGGGGATAGGTTTTCCATGTCAATTACCTCTTAAAAATTTGGGTATCGCATTCAGTAATCTGCTTTATTGCCCCAAGTGTGGACAGTGACTCCATTATCGAAGCCACCCTCTAAGATATCTTTGGTGGCCTCTTGTATGCCTGTTTCAATTCGCCAACCGAGATATTTCTCCTGATGCGCCAGAGTTTCCCACTCTTCAACTAAGGTGATCGTAGAGCTGTCCTCGTCCTCATAGACGTCTACTTTGATACACCCGACATAGGCTCTGGTATCGCCCAATACGGCTCTGAACATGTCTGCCAACGCATCGAACTTGCCCTCGGCGGCTTTGAAGTTTAGAACAACTAATTCAGTCATTTCATATTTCCTTATTCTCTTGAGCTAGCATTGAACCATAATGACCAAAACTGAGCAAAGTGGCGCTTTGCACTTGGCGCATTGGAAGAATATCTGGGGATATGCGACGTGATTTCCTTTGATTGCCTTCCCACACTGGACGAACATTTGAGTTGGGCGGAATCGGGTTATAAAGAAATTCATATACTGAGATGCCCCCAGTTTGCTAGACCCCTTTTAGTCACACAAGATGGCTAAGCGAGAGGTGAACATGAGCAAGAAACGATACTTTACAGACACTCGTTGGGAAAAATTTTTCAAGGCATCCTTGGGAGCCATACCAAGACCACCCATCGAACGCGAGGTTTATGGCTACAATGCCTAACTCATGAGTGTATTATGACAACGTCAACATGCATTAATTTTTTTGTAAGGAGAACATGAATGAGGTATTTAATTGCTGCAATTGTCCTGAGCTTTTCATGTCTTGGTTATGCCGGGCACCATGAAGAAGAAGTGTCTATCAACATAACGGCAACCAAGGCTGCGTACACCGCTTTTTCAAGCGGCGATATGGAAGCTTGGAAAGCCGTACACAGCACCGATGTCGTTTGGACGATTCTTGAAGGTTTGCCCTACGCTGGAACTTATGTCGGTACGGACGCAATCATTGAGAATGTATTTTCTCAAATCGGCGTTCTATGGCCCGACTTCAAAGTGGAACCAATGGTCTATTTTGAGTCCGGAGATAAAGTCTTTGTCCACGTAAAAATCTCTATCGCCGGAAAGCAAACCGAGGCGTTGCATATGGTAACCATGAAAGATGGCAAGCAAGTGGCCTTCACGCCATTTGAAAATTCAGCCTTCATGATGCAGCAGATCCAGTAAGCCTCTAGTTGAAAGCGGCTCTACGGCACGAGTCAGAATTAAAATCTGTCTCTTATACACATCTGACGCTGCCGACGATATGCAGTGTGTAG
>OJGS01000636.1_pt1 | contig 10839 bp, 1 predicted proteins | sample 1594531 | NCBI WGS metagenome assembly OJGS01 (sample SAMN05416816, study PRJEB24817) | seawater metagenome | isolation source: Sea water | place: Canada:Atlantic | collected 2013-07 | reverse complement strand
ATCAGCCTCGGTCTCGTGGGCTCGGAGATGTGTATAAGAGACAGATTGATAGCTGATGGAAATGGATTTCCAACTAAATAGCTTTGGTTAGCACCAATACTGATGGAAGTAATACCATCGTTGGGAGTCCCTACAAATGTATAGTTTTGTTCTTGACCTGGTCCTTTAAGAGTAAATCCATCAGCAGGATTAAGGATTCCATCTTTTCTTGTTTGAACCCAATTTCCAGAAGATCTAAGACTATAAATCCAATAATCTGAGATGGTAATAGGTATTGTAGGAGATCCATTCATGTCATTAGTAAAGGTTATGTCTAATGGATTTGAATCTGCAGAAGTAGGAAAACTTCCATCTTTCATAACACTAGCTATGGTAAACGTATTTTGTCCAACAGTAGTTACAGGAGAACTAAAATAGTTGTATCTGTATGTTGAAGGTATGTCAGAATTTTGATCTATATACAACTTACCATTACCTAATATTTTTGAAGTTTGTGTATGAGTTGAAATTAGCTGAGATCTGGTTCCTGCTAATCTTATTTCATCATTAATTCCAGTAATAGTAACCAAATCAGAAACAATTAAAAGCTTATCCTGTATAGTTAGCTTGCTATTATTATCTATAGTTAGTTGTCTAGCTGATAAGTGAGAACCATCATTATGTAAATAATCTTCGTTAATAATAACTCTTCTAGATCTATCTGGAATTCCGTTATTCCATACTCCAGCAATTCTTACAGTTTCTCCACTTCTATGATATCCAAGTTGCATATTTGAGTTTTCACTCGCATTTAATACCTCACTCATCAGAGGGTCATGAGGATGTCTTTCAGCACCTCCAACTGTACCAGGTCTGTAAGGGTCCAAATTATCATCTATAAATACAGACCATCTATTTAGATCATTAGCAGCTACCGGATTAGATTCTTCGTCTTTTAATACCATAGACGTAATATTGTTTATAGAATGAATAACATCTAAACGATTAGTCCATGAAGTAGTATCTGAAGTAGTAGACAATACTAATATATCGTTTCCATCACTAAAGTTTGTTATATTATCATTTGTTATTGAAATAGCTCCAGAGTTTATATTACTAAAACCGCCTCCTGCATTGTTTTCAATAACAATAGATTGGTTGGCATTTAATGTAGAGGTAATTGTATAACTAGCAGAGGGTGTAAGCCCTGTCATATCTCCAGAATTATTGCTAAATAAGTTTAAAGTAAATGTACCTCCTGGAATCTGACCAGCACCAATATTGGTTACCTCAATCATTTTCTTACCTGCAGATTGATATACTTGAGTAATTAAAATGGTATTAATATTATCTCTAAAGTCTACATCTCCACCAGTTGCTAAATCATTGTCACTATCTCCTAAATTACTTGCATTTGGAGGGTTAATACCGTTATTAACCGTAAACCCTAAAATACTAATATCATTAAAGTTGTCAAAATTATCATCTAAACCATCTTCGTCTGTATCTGTGCCACTAGTTACATTGTTGCTATTACCATTTTCGGCAATATCTAAGATACCATCGTTGTCTGTATCTGAATCTACATAATCTGGTATTCCGTCTAGTTCAGTATCTACAGGAGTTATTCCTACAGTACCTCCAATTTCATAATTATCATCAACACCGTTAGAATTTACGTCTGTTATTGAAGTAGCTATTCCACTTGGTGCTATGTATAACTTTGTCCTTTGAAGCTCAACATTATCTGGAATTCCATCATTATCTGAATCTATATCTACAAAGTTCTCTAAACTATCTGTATCTGAATTTACAGGAGTTAAACCAACACCAGGGGTAGATTCATAGACATCATCTAGTCCGTTACTATTAATATCAGTCATTCCACTTCCTACACCACTAGGTGCTATATAACTACTATAGTTTTGCGCTTCAATGTTATCTAAAATACCATCATTATCTGAGTCTAAATCTAAGCTATTTGGTATGCCGTCTCCATCGGTGTCTAAGTCGCCTTCCTCAGTATCTAACACTCCATCATTATCATCATCTAGATCAAAGACATCATTAACACCATCTCCATCTGTATCTGCACATGCATTAATAGCATCATTTATCGCGTAAGCACTGTAGGAAGAAGTGTAGTTAATTGTACCTGTAGTTCCGTCTTCGTATTGGTCTAAAAGACCATTGTTGTTGGCATCTGTGGTAGTACCATCATCACTTGTTCCTGCTTCTATAGTGTCTATACAACCATCGCCATCTGAGTCTGTGTCTAAACTGTTTGGAATACCGTCTCCGTCTACATCAGTAGAAGGTGCAGCATTTTTATACGGATGATCTGCAGGTAAACTTGCTGCTAAGCCCCATTTGTGGGCTAAGTAGCCTTCTATTTTTTGGCGAGTATCAACACTAACATCGTTAACAATAAGATACTCGGCTATTGCACCATCTGGCATATTATTTCCCCCGTCATTACTAAATAATCTGTAAGTTTGTGTTCCTGTGATATTATTACCACCTGAAATAGAGCCTCTATCTGTTCCATTAATCCACCCAGTTTTTACTCCGTTATCAAATTCAGCATTATAAATACTCGGACCAGGAAAAGGACCACCTGTAAGATTTAGAGAAGTTTTGCCTAACTCGAGTATAGCACCATTAAACTGTGAAGTATTTCCTGCCGAGAATTGCCAATTATTACTCCCACTATTGGAGAAAATACCATCGTATACGTTATTAATATTATCAATTACAGCAACCATAAATACAGAAAATTCTCCTGAGGTTCCATAATCAATACTTCCACTCATGAGGTCGTTACCATCACCATTCAACACATTTAGACCATTAAGAGTTCTTGTTCCAGTGCTAAATTTAGCACTTGCATTTACTTGCGTTGCGTGGTTATTATTTCCAGATTTATCATCCCATTGGCTTACTTTTCCTCCAGTTTCTGTTATCGTTGAAGCGTCTGCAGCATCTAGCCACAATGCAGGAGATAAGTCATTTACATCAAACACAGTGCCTTCAATAGCACCTAATGTTGCAGTAACATTAGTTGGTGCTCCAGGAGCAACAGCGTTGGCCAAATCTACCATGGCTTGTACCTCTGCTGTAGTAGCTGGGCTGCTAAAGCCTGGTCTATTCTCGCGTATAAACTGTAAGTACCTTGCCTCATTTGCCTGTACTGCTCCACTTATAGTAGGTAAGGCATTTAGATCTGCTGCGGTTACTGCACTTGTGAGTGCGTTGTTCCCATTAGAGGCATCCGTTCCAATATTGGCTAGTAATGATTGGTTAGCGTTTACTTGATTAATCATATTCTGAACCTGTACTTGTGTAGCTGGGCTATCAAATAAAGATGGATTGCTGTCTATATAATTTTGGTAGGCTGTTTGGTTGTTAGACACTATACCTGTTACTGTTGGGATAATCTGGCCTAGTTCATCTGTGGTAACTGCAGAAGGAACATTGTCTGGGCTGTCTGCTTCTAGCCCTATCTGTGCCAATATATCTTGAGAGGCATTTACTGCATCTACCATAGCTTGTACCTCAGGCTGTGTAGCTGGGCTTGTAAATAAACTTGGGTTATTGTCTATATAGTCTTGGTAGGCTGTTTGGTTGTTTGCCTCTATATTGGTAACGCTTGGTAAAATTAATCCTAACTGATCTGTGGTTACCACAGCATTAACCGTATCTGGATCGTCTGCTTCTAAACCTATTTGAACCAACACCGTTTGAGAGGCATTTACGAGATCTACCATAGTCTGAACCTGTGCTGGCGTAGCTGGACTATCAAATAAAGTTGGATTGTTGTCTATATAGGCTTGGTAAGCTGCTTCGTTGTCATCTACTACATTGGTTAATGCAGGTGTAATAAGAGCTAACTGTTCTGTAGTCACTGCAGAAGGCGTGCTGTCTGGGTCATCTGCTTCATTACCTATCTGAGCCAAAACAAAATCACTAGCAGAAACAACCGTTACGGTAGTGCTACCGGTTAAAATTCCGGCTATGTTTAACTCTGCAGTAAGTGTACCAAAACCTACAGGAGTTCCTTCAAGTGTATAGGTAACTTTTTGAAGATCTCCCGCTTGTGCTAGGGTTGCAGTAGTTGGGCTTACCGCACTAACCGTAATCCCTGTAACTCCACCTGTAAAGCTAATGTTAGAGGTATCAAAACTAAGCGCTGCAGAGGAGAAACTTGCGTTGGTTACAGTAACCGAAAGGGTTTGATCATTTAATTCTATACCTTCAACAAAAGTCCCTGTAAAACCATCTTGTTCTGTGTCTACAGTTACTGTAGGTGCTGGGTCTGCAGTGAGGCTGGTCCAGTTTACACCATCAAAATATTTAAACCCTTTAGAAGGACAATCTAGACAATAGATGATTAATCCCTCTACTGAATTTTGAATTGCATTCATTTGAGCTTCTGTCATTCTTGGGGGTAAAAACCCTTTATCTGTACTTTCTAAGTGAAAAATAGAGGAAGGTGCAGGAGTATCAGTTCCAATAACCACCTGAGATGATGCACTGAAAGCAAATAAAAATAAGAATACAATTGGTAAAATATTTTTTTTCATGGTGTTGATATTAAGGGGTAAATTAAATCTGAGAAAGTAGCACTACTTTCTCAGATCTTGTTTTTCTATTTTAAATTTATTTTTTTATTAATAATTCCTGAAACGGTTTTCATACGTACAATGTAGACGCCTTCACTAATATGTTTTGGTAATAAAATATCATTAACTCCAGTACCTTCAAATGAAGTACTTAGTATTTGTTTTCCAAGAATATCATAAAGTACTACGGAAGCCTTACCGCTTTGTACGCCTACAATACGTAGGTTCTCTTCAGAGGTAGTGTACATACTAATGTTATTGATTTCAAAATCATTAGGGGCACTTAAACTACTTTCTGTTCTTGTATGCAAGTAAAAACGTCCTATTCCGTTTTCAGAACTAGAGAGTGTTGTTGAGAAACTAGAGGTATCATCTAACAAGGTAAATGAATTGTCTTCTTTATCTTCTAAATACACATTTATTCCCGCTGGTAAATTAAGTGATGTAGCAGAGATTTCTAGCGTACCAAGACTTGTTGTATTTACACCAAGTGGTATAATCATTGCTTCATAATTACTTGGCGGTAACGATTGTATCGCTAAGCCGTCTCCTTGGTCATCACTAACTAAATAAGAGAACAATTCAAAAGCATTACTTGGATTAAAAATTGTACTGTCATACCCATTATCCCATCCGGTTGTTGTTCCATCGATATAATAAATCTCTGTGTCTTTAGTATTTGTTCCATCAGACATGGTTACTTTAATTTCTGGGTTGTTAGAATTTGTACTTAAGAACGTATTTGCAGAGCTATGAGATTGCATCGCTTCTGTAAAATCGAAGGTTACCGCTTCACTACCAGGCATTCTTTGTATAAAGAACCCTTGCCCTGGTGCAATAAGCAGTCCATTCACAAAATTTTTCGTTACATATTCACCACCGTTAGAAGTATGATCCCAGAACCACAGTGTTAATTGCTGTAATTTGATATCATTCTCTGTTAAGATATCAGTTGAAGGAATATACGATGGATACGGATTACCTATTAAATTGTAATTATTAACCGCTCCCTCTGTAATGGCAATAGAGACATCATCTGTTGGCATGGTTCCTGTAAAAGTAACATCTCGATTTGTTGCTACACTTACAGCTCTACCCTCTCCAGAAATAAATGGAAGACCCGTACCGGTAGTTGCAGAATGTAAATCTTCCCAACTTGGATAAAGCATATTATTGTTCCATTTTCTTAATGCATAATTACCCGTACTAGATCCTACTTGTAATCCTTGAGTTCTAGCAAATTCATCCATATCTTGCCCCACAACTGGAGAAGCTATATTAAACCATTCCTTTTCAACCAATGTTTTATTGAAGTTAATGAACCCATCGAAAGTGTCTTCTGCTATTAAAGAACTACCATTGTTCATAATTACCGAGTTTACGGTAACAGGTCCGGTGGCTGTAGGATAGGTATCTAGACCACTTGGTATGGTAACAATAGCATTGCTTCCTGGTGTTGCATTTGTGCTCCAGTTAGCAGGTTCTGACCAATCATTATTTTCACTTCCATCCCATTCAATAATACACGATGAACCTGAGTCTAGTGCAGACCCTACACCTTGACCTCCTGAGGCCACTGTTGGAACTCCATTAGAATCTACATCATTTCCAAGGTTTTGTATTACTCCATAATTTACACCTGTATAAGAACTTCCTGTATTTCCTCCGTCTATTGAAGAATCTACTAATAGCTTTGTAAATACTCCATCACCTTCTACAGCATCTGGACATCCATCTCCGTCTGAATCTAAATCTCTACTGTTTGGTAGGCCATCGTTGTCTTTATCTGAACTAACTAGGTATTCATATTCAAAACTAGTAATTCTAGGATCTATATTGTAAGTGTTGTTATTTTTAGTAATTGTTAACTTAAATATTGGGTTGCTACTTAAAGAAGTATCTGTGAAACTAATGTCTCCATTATTTCCATAGGTGCTTGCAAAATTTCCATAGGTGTCATCATAGAGGGTTAGGTTACCAACCTCTATCTTAATTCGACTAACCTCATTTGCATTTACACCAGTTGTAGATCCAATTTCTCTAACTGAAAGAGTAAAACTATCTCCTGTTTCTAATCCATTCATTGTTTTGGAGATTACTTGAGTGTAATTCGTATTGGTTGCAGATGCAAATAAATAAGTAGACCAATTATAATTTTCTCCGGTCATTGTTATCCCTTGAGGATCTGAATATGTAGTATTTGATGAATCAAAATTACCATCACCAACTGCATTTAATTCTACAGTATCTAAAATACCATCATTATCGTCATCTAAATCTACCACATCTACTACACCATCTCCATCGGTATCTGGAAGTGTTAGCTCGGGTTTATCATCTAAAGTAACTCTACACGCATTAGATACCCCTGCTACTACTTTAAAGGTAGTAGACGTTGCCCCTGTAGGGACATTAGCAGCCAATATTGTTAAGTCTAAATCTCCTGTACTTGACCCTTGCGTTGCAAGTACTTGTGGGTTTAGAGAAGCACCATTGGAATCTACCAACTCATAGGTAAAGTTTGCCAAAGCATTAGTAATAGTAAATACGGCATTCGCTGCTGCATTTGTGTAAGATACATCACTTACTGCTAAGTTAATATGCTCTGATGCGTCGAATACTGGGTTGGCAGTTTGTGAAGTTCCTATGTCTTGACCTCCTGAGGACACGGTTGGAATTCCATCTAAATCTACTGTAGTTCCTAGGTTATCTTGAACAGGGTTTGTGGATTCACCTGTGTATGCACCACCGTTATCTGTGTTTCCACCGTCCATAGAAGAATCTACTACCAATTGTGAGCTTGTAAATGCTCCAGCACCCTCTAGTGCATCTGGACATCCATCTCCGTCTGAGTCTAAATCTCTACTGTTTGGTAAGCCATCTCCATCTAAGTCTGAAGAAGGTGTAGCATCTTTATACGGATGATCTGCAGGTAAATTCGCCGCTAAGCCCCATTTGTGTGCTAGGTAGCCTTCTACTTCTTGAATGGATGAGTCATTTTCTAAGAAAATAACTTCATAAAGAGTGTAATTACTTTGTCTAAATAATTCATATTTAGCAGGACTATCATCAAAGGTAATTCCATCTCCACCGTTTGGTAAATCTTCTCCATTAGACCTTACTTTTAAGGTACTACCATCATTGATGACACTGTAAATTAACTTTCTGTTTAAAGTACTTTCATTACCAATTGTCGTTCCAATATGAGGCCTACTTGTTGCCAAGAAACTATCATAAAAATTAATATTACCATGTGCTGTGTGATTGGTACTAGTACCATAGTTACCCCAGGCAGCATTTCCTCCAGTTTGCTCTCCTACGATAATTAAAGTCCCTTCTGTTTTACCAGCGTAAATGTCTGATGGTAAATTTAACCAATCTGAAGATCCACCATTAATATGGTCTGTGTCAAATATTGGTTGGTATGCAGGTGTACTTTGAGTAGCATGATGTCCGTTTCCAGATTTATCATTCCACTGGCTTACCAAGCCATTACTATCTTTGGTAATGCTAGTTTCATCACTCGCATCTAACCATAATAAGGATGATGATGTAGGTGTAAATTCATTTATATCTAAAATACCATCATTATCGTCGTCTAAATCAAAGACATCATTCACCCCATCTCCATCTGTATCTGTACATGCATTAATAGCATTATTTATGGCATAAGCACTGTAGGTAGAAGTGTAGTTAATAGTACCTGTAGTTCCGTCTTCGTATTGGTCTAAAAGACCGTTGTTGTTGGCGTCTGTAGTAGTACCATCGTTACTTGTACCAGCTTCTATAGTGTCTATACACCCATCATCATCTGAGTCTAGGTCTAAGTGATTGGGAATGCCATCTAAATCGGTATCTGTCGTACATACTAGAATAATATTGTCAAAACCCAAGAAGGCATAGTTCCCATCTATGGCGATTAAGATACGGTCATAATCTTGTTCGGCTGTAAATGAAATCATATAACGCTCCCAATTGGTTGTATTGTCCACCAAATCGCTAACACCTAATAAGTCAACATTATTAATGGCAGCAATTGATGAGACGGAAGCTTGTGTGGTATTATTCAAAGTAGGTGAAGTTCCTGAACGAATACCAAATAGGTGAATATATCCAGGATTTTGAAATACGCCATTAGCTACGTTTAAGTTCATCTGATAAGCATAAAGGTCTAAGGTATAACCCACTCCATTTACCAGAGGATTGGTTAAGTTATTCCCAAACACTTCATTTCCATTGCCATTCATAGGCCCGTGAAAACCAGCATAAGCCGAACCTTCATTTGCAGGTTGATGATTGATTGTTGTACTTTGAGTTGGTGAATTGGTAGTGATGTATCCTACTGTGCCGTTGGAGTTGAACCAAGTACTACCAGAGCTAAAAGCTGAAGCAAAATTATCGTAGGTAGATTGAGTCATGTTATCCGCAAATTCAAAACTTGGGTCTGATATATTATTGCCACAATCACCTTGTTCCATACTGTCCAAAATACCATCATTATCATCATCTATGTCAAAGACATCGTTTACGCCATCAGAATCGGTATCTGCACAGGCATTAATAGCGTCATTTAGAGCATAAGCACTGTAAGAAGATTCATAGTTAATTGTACCTGTAGTTCCGTCTTCGTATTGGTCTAAAAGACCATTATTGTTGGCATCTGTAGTAGTACCATCATCACTTGTACCTGCTTCTATGGTGTCTGAACATCCATCATTATCTGTATCAATATCTATAAAGTTTTCTAGACCATCAGTATCTGAGTCTATAGGTATTAAACCAACACCAGGTGAAGATTCATACACATCATCTAATCCATTATTATTTACATCTGTAATTCCATTTGCTACACCACTTGGTGGAATATATGAAGTTGTTTCTTGAGCTTCTATATTATCTAAAGTACCATCATTATCTGAATCTAAGTCTAAATGGTCAGGAATTGCGTCACCATCTGTATCTTTATCTATATAATTCAACTCAGAAAAATAATAACTTCCACTTATATAGGTTTGTCCATCTAGTAATTGTGAAATTACAATGGTATTATTGCTAGATTCATTTAAAGTAATCGTATTAAATTGTGGATGCCCTTCTTGTAAATACATCAATTCTAATATCCCGCCAGAAGTTCTTCTGCCATAAAGAGAAACTTCACCTGATGGATTAATCACAAGTCTCAAAGCAGGCGAACCAGGAATTCCTGAAATGCTCCAAATACTAGTTATTCCATTTTCTTGATAAGAAAGCCCGTCAGAAGCAAACCGAGCAAGAGATTGGTTAGATGTGTATCCTGGTGGACTAAATTGAACCTCTTCAGATACAAGGTCTGTACCATTAATATTCATATTAAAACTATTGTCTAAGCGTTCAACATCAATGGTTAAACCACCGTCGTCTCCTAATATTATATAAGTGCCAGAGTTCGGAAAGCTATAGCTAGAACCAACTATAGTGTTAGATGTCATTTCATTAAAATCTATAATTCCATCATTATCATCATCTAAATCAAAGACATCATTTACTCCGTCACCATCTGTATCAACAATAGTTGGTGAAGGTAGGTTTAATAGAGATCCTGTGTAACTATTAGACCCTAATGCAGTAGTTGCAACAACCCCTAAATCTTGAACAACAGTAACACCATCAGAGGCCAATGCTAAAGTTAAATATTCTCCTTGATCTAAATTAGCATCTAAATCTGGAGTATTACCAACGGCATTTTCAGGAGAGATAGCTGTCCTTGAAGCGTTATCAACATTTACAGTTGGTGAAACTGCAAATTGATATGGCCCTGCAAAAACTTGTGAGTGAATATTGAGTGAAGACAAAAGAGTAAAAAGCGTTAAAAAAAACACTTTAAAAAGATCTCTTTTAGGGATATGAGTTCTATTTTTCATTAGTTTTATTAAAAAAATCAAGCTATACTAATGTAAACTAAATAAGAAAAATATTTAGCTCGGGAGAGGGAATCTAGTAAGGGAATAAACTTACTGTAAAAATAGCAAAAAATAAAACAAAAATAAGCACTAAAAACTGTTTTTATTTTATGAGAGATCTTTACTGCTCTAAATAATCTAATGCCAAAGCAGATAATGTTTTAACTCCCAGCACAAAACCGCTTTCGTCTAACATAAAATCTGGCGTATGATGCCCAGCAGCCTCTTCTGGTTTTACATCTAGTGCTTTTCCTCCTAAGAAAAAATACAGTCCTGGTATTTTTTGTTGAAAAAAAGAA
>OJGS01000631.1_pt1 | contig 10868 bp, 15 predicted proteins | sample 1594531 | NCBI WGS metagenome assembly OJGS01 (sample SAMN05416816, study PRJEB24817) | seawater metagenome | isolation source: Sea water | place: Canada:Atlantic | collected 2013-07 | reverse complement strand
TAATCTTACCGCGATCTTACGGACACCACTTTCTGTAAATTACCCTACCAATTCAACCTCACTTGGCACCCTGTAGTCAATAGCAGAGTGCAACCTTTTTTGATTATAATAGCCTTCAACATACTGAAAAATACTTTGTTTAGCTTCATCTCTGGTTTTATATTGATTTTCTTGTATCAGCTCAACCTTTAGTGAATGAAAAAAACTTTCAGCAATAGCGTTATCCCAACAGTTACCTTTGCGACTCATTGAGCCAACTAATTGATTGTGCTTAAGAATATTTCTATATTTCCCGGAGCAATACTGACTCCCTCGATCAGAATGCACAATCACATTTTCGGGAAATTTACGCTTAAATAAAGCCATCAGCAGTGCGTTGCAAACAAGTTGTTTCTTCATTCTATTACTCATTGCCCATCCAATGACAGCTCTAGAATGCAAATCGATAATCACGGCCAAATAAAGCCAACCCTCCTGAGTTCTAATGTAGGTGATGTCGCCTACCCATTTTTGATTAATCCCACTTGTCACAAAATTACGATTCAGTATATTCTCAAAAATGGGTTGATTATGTGCGGAGTCCGTTGTCACCTTATATTTTCGCTTGGCCAGCCCCCTGATGTCCATATGGCGCATTCGTCTAGCAACACGTGTATGGCTGCAAGCAATCCCTTGAGCTTGTAAGCTACGCGTAATACGGGGTGCCCCGTATCGACTTTTATGCGCTGTGTAAATGTCAAAAATTTTCTGGTCAAGCTGCACATTAGCCTGCGTTTGCTTGCTCGGCTTGTAGGTGAGCCAGCCGTAGTAACCACTGCGGCTGACACTTAACACTTTGCACAAGCAGTCTACTGAATATTGACTTGATTGCTCCTTGATAAACCCATACTTCACTCGAGCTCCTTTGCGAAGTAGGTGGCCGCCTTTTTTAGTATAGTTTTCTCCATCTCAGATCTTGCCAATCGTTTTTTAAGCTCTTGGTTTTCCCTAATTAGATCACCGACATTTACCGTTGCAGAGGAGCCCGCTCTTGCAACTTCCCCCTGGCTTTTTGCCTTCTGGACCCATGTATGCAACGTTGCTTCTGGCATACCTAGTGATTTTGCTGCCGATACTACTGATGGCGAGTTTAGTGCTAGTTTCACTGCTTCCGATTTGAACTCTGCAGTATACCCTCTTGAATTGTTCCCCATTTGAACACCCCTTTATATCGTTTATCAAAGTTTAACAAATTGGTGTCCGTTAAATTAGGGTAAGATTATTATTTTATTACCCTAATTTAACGGACACTGATTTGTTAAGTTAGGGTAAGATTAATAGCTATGAAGCTAGCGGTAGCTGCATAAGTTTCTATTTTTATCCGCTATTAATAGGGGGAGTATTGGTATTACCCGAGGTCATCAAGGGCGATAGATTTTCAGGACACATTGCTTTACTGTCTGAAGACGTTGGAACTTTTATAACTGGGGGGAAAAACATACTATGAGGGGCTGCTCCACTTAGATTTTCACTCGCATTAATCTTGTTAATGATAATGTCAAATAAACCTTTTTTCTTCCAGCTGTAATAGTAAGAACGGGCAGAAGTGTATTTTATTTTCCCTTCTGGTAACGGTAACGCTCGCCAACAGCAATTTCTTCTTTCACGATACAAAATAGCGTTGAATATTTCACGCATCGTTTCTTCCGGTCTTATTCGGCCGGTTGGGGTGTCTTTAATCACCTCATAAATTTTGCTCCAATTATCTTTGACTAAGCCATCTGTAATGTTTTTAAGTTTCAAAATTTCTCTAGATTGCATTTTCTTCTTCGCATCGAAATCTTTAAGTTCACTAATGACAATGTTTTTTTCATCCTCCAAATCAGACACATCTTCACCAGTGATTATTGCTGGTGGATTCCCCTTAATGCTCTTTTTTGCTTTAATCATGCACGGATGTTTAATTTCTTTTTGGCTGTTATCAAGCACTAACTTGTCAGTTTTTAATAAATTCAAAACAATGGACTTAGCGTGTTCTATCAGTTTTGAAATAAATTGTTCTTTGTCAGTTTCAGAAACCAAATCTGGAGGTATATAGCTTAAAATTAATAGCTTGTAGTACTCCTGCACATACTCATCAACCCACCTTTCTGGGTTGCAACAGCAGTATGTCACTAAAAAATGAGAAGACTGATTAAAATTAGCCACGTAATTCACCAGTATCTCTAGGTTGATTTCTGGCTCATTAAACAAAATATCCAGCAAGAATGGTTTGTTTTTTTTATCAAGTAAAATTTCATTTGTCCCAGATGACACTATTTCTTCAAATGACTCAAGCAGCTCTCCTGAAATAGGAGGAAGCACCTCTGGGTCATTTTCAATAACATCCTCTAATTGCAACAGGTTTTTAAAACACTCATCAATAAGGTGTTTTTCAATTGGGGACAATTTTTCTTTTATTTTTTTTAAAGAGGGCAATTGGTTTCTTTCCTTAAAATATTCCTGAGCTCTCTTTGTGTTCTTCGAGTTGATTTGCAACCACGTAGTCAAAGCCACCCTTAAGGCCAAATCACGGAGAAGCCCGAAAATTTTCATTCTCCGCAGTGTAATTGAAACATTAGAAATTAATGCCAATTTGATACTGGGGTTCAGTGCTGAGCTTTTTACAGCCAGAAAATAAATTATACAGGGTATAGGCATGCCTGCCTCAACGTAGGTTAAAAAACCTGATTTTTTAAAAATAACAAGAGGATCATTTGCTGGGTCTCTATCTTTTATTGACCTCATGACCTCCATTGCACACTTCAGGTGGGCAATACACGGAAATTCAATTTCATTGACGAGGATGTTTTTTTCATCAATGTCAAGAAATTCTTTGATAACAGTTCTTTTATGATCATCAGTCCATAGGTACTCCCCCTGCGTATAATCATCTAAATTGTTATACTGACCTCCAGCTAATGATTCATTATAATCAAATAAAGCCTCACTTAGGGGATTATTTTCGACTTCGGTAAGCTTCATTGTTTAAGCCCTCCACATATATTTTGAATACACCAGTTCAGCTTGAATGTAATAAATAAAAACTAATAACAACCTCAATGCATATTTTCACCCGCCTTTCTATCAGGGTCCACTTTGCGCGCTACTATGATGAAGAATATTGGCACTGTATTCACCTCCAGTCAAATCGCTCAGCTCATGAAGAGCTTCTCGACCCCTATTAAAGGCATTAAAGAACGCCTGCGCATCAGCATCTTTTAGATGCTCTGAAAAATCAGAAAGGTGATTTGGAGCCAGATATTTGCAGCGTTCAATGCCAAAATATTTGGCCTCTAAAAAAGAAAATGAACCCGTTACTATTGAGAACTCAGCATGACGAAGTCCTGCCATTAAAGTTTGAGTATTTTCCGTCCGAGAAAGCGCGACTGTCTTTATATTCATATCATCACCTTCATCCTGACCTTCCAAAAGATTCATCCATTGATCAACATTATTATTATCAGAGCCTATTAATAATGCAGTATACTTTTTTAATGATTCAGTTAAGTCACCGTTAGCATTTAAAATTTCTTGCCTAGTATTAATTACAAACTCACTTCCGGTTTGTCCAGGAGGATCCTTGCTGCAATAGATTACAATGAATTTGTCTAAGTTATTCTCATTAAAATTATTATCAAGCGCTTTTATGTCTAGAGGTTCTCCGAGAACATTATATTGTTCTTCAAGATACTTTATCCAATCTGACCGTTCAAGGTTTAAACTGCCATCTGGCAGCAACAAAGCTGGAATAGGAAAGCCAGCGGGCCCCTTTAAGCTTGGCTGCAAACAATATACGTTCGTATAAATATTAAGTAAGGCGGTTTTGAAACCCCTAGCATCAATATAGCCGCCAGGCGGCGAGCAAAGAAGTATTTTTGTGTCTAAAGGTATCTTTATGTCTTGTTTTAAGTACTTTGCTGCAGTCGAGATCTGCCGGTGAGACCAGCCCGCAATAATCAATAAATTTATCGGTTTCTTTATATCCTGAAAACCACCTTTATCAGTAAAAAATAGTTTATTCAGTGCAGCGCTATTCTTTGCGCGATTACGAGTTGGCTCATGAAGGCCGCAGCTAAAAAAACCTCCTATATTTCTCCACGAATTAGCTATATTGCTTGCCCGCTCGAGTGATAGCTCATCATGAGCAAGATACAAGTGAGCTGAGTCTGCATAATTCAGCAGACTGTTTTTTAGAGCCTCTGTAATCATGAATAACAATGCTTGGTCTCCACCAGTATCATTTTCTATGCGAGTGTATACTACAACGCTGATTTTTTTAGCGTCTTCAGGATTCGTTTTTTTAGACCCTGGAAAGAATGTCTGCTTGCTCTTACCAAACATCGTTTATTCCTTTTACATTAAATGCTAGTGCAAAATTAAAAAATTTAGATTCACAGGATCCAGGGTGTTTTGGAAAACTTGCTTCATTCCTTAACACATAGCTCCGAAAATACACGAGTGAGCTATAGCGGGTCAAGCATCAGCCTTGCTCAAAAAAAGCCCAACAGACCCACGTGCGCAATAAAAACTTATTTGTAGTGATATTTTACAGAAATAATTTCTATTAAATCACCTTTAACACGATAAACAAACCGGTGCTCCTGGTTAATGCGCCGGGAATAACACCCCTGAAGGTTATGCTTTAATGCTTCGGGTTTGCCTATACCGGTCAACGGATGCTTCATGGTATCCGAAATAAGCGCGTTAAGCTTTTTTATAATTGCTTTATCTGTTACTTGCCAATGGCAATAATCTTCCCATGCGCTTCGACTAAAAACTACTTTCAAGACTGTTTGTCCCAATCTTTCTCAACAGTATCGCCAGCATTAAGCTCAGCAAGAGATGTCGCTAAATGCGTTGCGTTAGCAGGATTTCCCAACAGATAAGCCGTTTCTTTCAAAGACTCATATTCTTCGAGTTCAATAATAGCCATATTTTTCCCGTGCGGCCTTTTTACAATAACAGGCTCATGGGTTTCTGATGAATGGTTAAAAATTTCTTTCATTTGGGACTTTAATTCAGTTGCGGTCACGATCTGCATATTTTTCTCTCAATAATTTTGCCTTTAGTTTATTATATTATAAATATCTAAAAAAGTCAACTAATAAGTATCTATTTAAAGATTTTTATATGGTTCTATTTAGGTTCTTTATTGAGTGCCGTAAATGTATCAATGAATATGTTTTTTACAAACCTTCAATTTAAACCACCCTATATTTTTTGCGGTCTGCCGTCATGAGATCAATTAAATAAACAACTCATAATTTCAAGCCTCTTAATTGACAATGTAACGCAAATGTGTTACATTTAAAGAATAAAGTAATGAGGGTGACGTTATGCGTAAAATTGCGACAATTAATACTCGAATAGAGCCTGATCTTAAATGTCAGGCCGAAGCTATATTGAGTGGAGTTGGCTTGTCCACAACTGAAGCCATTCGTATTTTTTATACACAAATATGCCTTAATAAAGGATTACCATTTGAGGTAAAGTTGCCAAATATTGAAACTCTTGAGGCAATCCATGAGCTTGAGTCAGGAAAGGGTACTAAATATAACTCTATGGATGAAGTCTGGAGTGATCTAAACGGTGCTTAAGCTTCACATATCAACGCAATTTAAAAAAGATTTAAAAAAAATTAACAAGCAAGGTAAAAACAAAGCAAAATTGGATGCTGTCGTGCGCACCTTGCAGAAAAGCGAGCCTTTACCAAAAAAATTCCGTGATCATGAGCTGATTGGTAATTGGAAAGGCTATAGAGAATGCCATATTGAGCCTGATTGGTTGTTAATTTACAAAATTCACCAAAATAATGTAAAGCTACTGCAGCTGTCTCGAACAGGCTCACATTCTGAGCTACTTAAAAATTAAATTTTCATGAAGGTAAATTCAAAATAAACCACCATTTAATTTAATCAGCATTTTACCCAAATGCACATCACAAAATTGGCGATAAAGCCGAAACATGTTAAAAGGAGTTGAGATTGGTAAGTAAATGACCAGTTATGACGCCAAAGAAAACCCAATCAGCCCTCAGCGTAACATCGGCCAAGCCGGAAGCATTCCGTGGGTTGATTAAGAAAACTAAACCGCCAAATAGTACTTGTACGTATTTTTTAAACACACGTTTTTTGTTAACGTGATCGGGTTCAGTGACTTCTAGGTTGACAGTAAAATTTTAAAAGTAAACAACACTAGCCTGGGCATTATTTTAATTTAGCAGGAGATAGGTATGGACGACTGGACAAGATTAAGATATCAGCAAGCAAAAGCTTGGCAAAATCTGAGACAACAACAAGCAGAAAAATGGCAAGATGCGATTACAGATGCCCAACGACGTGAAAGAGAACAATCTCGAGTGGGAGGCGGAGGATCCTCTTCTTCTGGTAGGTCCGTGGAACGGCGTAACAGAGAACGGGATCGAAGAGATGAGAGAGGAAGAGAGGCCAAAGCATTAATAGAGGCGGCAGCAAGAAGAGATAAACATGAACAGCAGCAAACTACAATCACACTGAGCCCTTCAGAACTTAGATTAACACTAGATTGGAAAGCAGGAAATTTTAGCAAATTCTTGAATAATACTGACGCCCTGAATGAGGTATTTGATAGTGAAGAAAGTGAATCTCATTTTAGGCGTGCACTTATAGATAGAGTTTCTCCTAAAAAGTTAAATGGAATTAGCAGTTCAAGCGACTTCACTATGCTTCATGTAATAATTAAAAATTGGGATAAATTAAATCGCCGCCGTGCCAGTGAAGGAAATTATGGTTCTGGACGTAGGCTCCTGGAATTTTTTTTGTATCATGAGAGCAAGGCTCCGTTGCTTGATGTGAATGCAAGAAGGGGCTCTGAAAGCAGAAGCACTCCTTTGCTCTTTGCGGCAGGTTTAGGACTTCCTATTGTTGTCAAGAGACTAATTAATTATGGAGCTGATGTTTCTTTGACTTTGCATGATGGCAAAACATTACTAGACGCTGCAGAGGAGAGTGGAAATATGGCTACTATTAACGTAGTACGTGGAGTTATGGCTAAGCGTCCTGGCCCTAGGCCTTAGAATTTAGTTATCAAAGCACAGTATCAAGCGCGTGGATTCTTTTTTGGGAAAATCAAAGGTAGAGGCGTTAGATAGAGTATAGGTATTAGCGTGTTGGTAAGCGCCCTAACCTTTATGTCAGTATCGACTGGACAAAAGTACGCGACTGGACAAAAGTACGCAACTGGCCGGTACTAATGGTAAATATTGTTTATAAGGGCCGAACTCCCCCATTATTCTGGGCGTCACTGGACTAAGTATACCTCAAGTAGCTTGGCTAATGGCTGCGGCACACTGCTAACTTCCGATGACGTTGCGCAATTCGTTGAAAAACGCACTGTTGCGGCAATCCATTAAAATGTGTGCGTGGTCTTGATTTTATTTATAAACGAACCTATAATACGTATTGTGTACGTATTATAGGGGTTGCAAAATGAACAGAAAGTTAACAATAAGCATTGACGAAGCAGTTTACAATGGTCTGCACGCAACAGTCGGTGAGAGAAAAATTGGTCGTTTTATAGAAGAGCTTGTTAAACCTCATGTAATTAAAGCCAATCTGTTAGAAGCATATCAAGAAATGGCTGCGGATGAAGCAAGAGAGAAAAAGGCGGATGAATGGACTGAAGGACTAATAGGAGATTTTAAACAAGATGCTTAGAGGTGAAGTATGGTGGGTTAATTTTGAACCATCAAAAGGCGGCGAAATTACTAAAACACGCCCTGCAATTATTGTTAGCAACGATATGGCTAACAAAGCGCTTAACCGCTTGCAGGTTGTGCCAGTAACAAGCAACACAAAAAAGCTATACCCAGGAGAAGCTTACGTAACTGTTGGAGGCAAACAAAGCAAATCAATGGCCGATCAGATTATGACGGTAAGCAAGGCTAGAATAAAAAACAAAATCGGGAAACTGCCACATAATGACTTAATGCGAGTCGAGAATGCTATCAGGTTACAGCTTGATTTATAATTTACGCCTCAAATAACCAAGACTTTGGTCTCAGCCACACATTTAGTTTATAATTTAAATACTATCGAGTAGCTTGTGGTTTGAACCAATCACGCAGAGTTAATTACAGCCAAAAATCTATAGTGTTGATTGTTGTGATAAAAATATGTACTATGTAATACATATGTATAAAATTTATTGGACTTCCCATTATGAAACAAAAAGCCTGGAATATTATTAATTCAAATATTTTTTCGAATGTAGCAGGGGCAGTTGCGGCAGCAGGGCTGACATGGCAGTTTTCCCGCTCCTACCGTGAAGGAGAATTAAAAGACCTAAAAAACGATCTTACCTTATCCGAGGAAGATAGGATGAGACTAGCAAAAACGGTAAAAGACTTTGAGAGCGTCAACCAAAGATTGGTTTCAGAGCTGACAATGAAACAAAGCCAGCTTTCTGATTGTCGAGATAATTTTCGTGATTCTTATTGCTTTTGGAGGAAAGATACAAGAGGTAATTGCGAGCAGCTCCCGCAACCAGGAAAAGCTCCTAGTACACAAATAGGTCGTAAGGATCTATAATGAGGGTAGTGGATATATTGATATATAGAGGGTATTGAAAATGATGAAAGGAAATAAAGTAAATGGCAATAAAACCGCAAATATGGTCGAGAACCGTTCATTTTATCAAAAATGTAGTGTTGCTGCTTGGGGGATGATAATGTGGGATCCAGTATCTAAAGAAGAAGTCAGTAAATTACATCAAAAAGCGACCGCTAACCACAAAGAAGTTCAGCAATTATCCGAGTCTGCTCAAAATGCTCTGGATAAATCAGAAAAAATGCTGTTATCTCCTCAAGGTTAAGATGTCTTAACCCCATTTCTAAAGAAAACTAAGAAAGCTGTTGTTGTTGGCCGCGGGTATTCTTAATGTATCGCCAATGGCGTCGTGGGACTAAACATAGTTAAATTAAACCACCATTATTTTTTACTTAGTATCATGCCTTTTCTCATATTCAACATATGCTTTTAGGATGGCGTTCATTTTGCTCTGATAGCCTTGGCCTATATGTGCTTTAAAATAATCAATAACCTCAGCGTCATAGCGGACTGTTAGTGATTTTTTCTTGGGCGGTTGAGCTAACCTAGCGTTCTCCCAAAAATCATCCGTTAACTCTGGAATATCAGAATAATCTATATGACTTTCAGGCATAGCATCAATTTTGCTCAAGTCGCTTTTTGTAGGCACTTTGCTCTCTCGCATTGGCTTTCCTCATTGATATAATACGGTAAATGTTCTGGCGCATCGTATAAACGATAACAACCAACCTTCCTCTCAGATGCCCAACAGCGATAAATCGTTGCTCGCCGTAATCATTTCGATTATCTTCATAGACAAAATGCGGCGCATCAAGCACCTCTGAAGCATCCGCAAAATCTAACAGATGTTTTTTCACATTCTGTCGATTCTTGTTTTCATCCCAGCTAACATCCATATCAATAATTGTAGTTACACTATGTAGTCCTGTCAACCGCTATAAAATAGTAACCTCAATTTAAACCACCGTTTTATTTAGTCATATACAGGTATTTTTTTGAGGTTTGATTTGATGTATAGTGACCAAATTAAATCAAAACAGGGTTTTATCTAAAAATGACCAATTTTGCCTATCTTCGAGTCTCTACAAGCCAGCAAGACACGAACAACCAAAAGCTCAGTGTTCTAGATTATTGCAACCGCCATCAATTTTCTGATATGCAATATATAGAGGACACCAGCAGCGGCAAAAAACGCTGGCAAGAGCGCCCTATCGGGCAAATCTTGGAAAACGCTAAATCAGGCGATAAAATTGTCACCGCTGAAATATCACGGCTTGGCCGCTCTACCCTGCAAGTTCTTGAAATTTTAGAAACGGCTGCTCAAAAAAAAGTCTCGATTCACATCGCTAAAAATAACATGGTCATCGACGGGTCAATGCAATCAACTATTACCGCAACCATCTTAGGACTCGCCGCCCAAATTGAGCGAGAACTCATATCCGCTAGAACAATCGAAGCGCTGGCCAAGAAAAAAAGTGAAGGCGTAAAGCTTGGGCGACCCAAAGGAAGGGCTAAAACACTAAAGCTTGATGAACATGAAACCCTAATTAAAGATTATCTAGCCAAAGGCGTCAGCAAGACCTCTATCGCCAAGATTATAGGCTGTGCCCCAGCTACCCTGCATAGCTGGGTTAAGAGAAGAAGGCTATAAAATCCAAGTTGACGTTTATACTTAAATACTTATATGATAATATACACTTTTGAGTAAAGGAGTATGTGTTTATGATCTTAGGGATACTCAACCAGAAAGGTGGTGCAGGTAAAACCACAGTTTCTACGAACATAGCTAGAGCCTTGCAAGAAAGAGGCAAAAAAGTTTTGTTAGTAGACTCTGATCCACAAGGCAGCGCAAGGGACTGGAGGGCATCAAGCGACAGTGAACTAATACCAACAATTGGGTTAGATAGACCAACCCTAGAACAAGACATTAAAGCTATTTCATCTGGCTACGAATGGGTAGTTATTGATGGAGCGCCGCAGCTTGAAAAAATGGCTGTTGCAGCAATTAAGTGCTCCGATATTGTATTAATTCCTGTTCAACCGTCACCATATGACATTTGGGCAACAGAAGATCTTGTCGACGTTATCAAAGCAAGACAAGAAATTATGAACGGGAAGCCCAAAGCAGCTTTCATTATTAGTCGTCAAATCAAAAACACAAGGCTTGGTAAAGAGGTAAGAGAAGCGCTTTCAGGATACGAAATACCTATTTTTGAAAATGGAACCTTTCAAAGCTGTCTCTTATACACATCTGACGCTGCC
>OJGS01000626.1_pt1 | contig 10941 bp, 7 predicted proteins | sample 1594531 | NCBI WGS metagenome assembly OJGS01 (sample SAMN05416816, study PRJEB24817) | seawater metagenome | isolation source: Sea water | place: Canada:Atlantic | collected 2013-07 | reverse complement strand
GAGATCAGCCTCGGTCTCGTGGGCTCGGAGATGTGTATAAGAGACAGGTATAAAAGAATGAGATTAAAAGTAATACCACATCTACTAAAATTAACACTGTAAAAAATTGATCAAAAAACAGGTTGTTAATACTCTCAAGTGAAGGAAATTCATTGGAAGAAATAGAAATTCCTGTAGACCATTTTACAAGCGTATCTATAGCCATAAAGAAAAATAATGGTACTAAGATAACTGCTATTAGTCGTTTCTTTTTTACAAACTTTTCTATTACGGGTTTTAAACTAACTTGTTGCTCAACTTTCTTTCTTCCTTGCTTTTGAAATAAATAAATTAAAAAGAAAAGAAGAAGGGATGCAACTAAATCATAAGTAAATTGTAAATCTCCTTTAATTTCAAACCAATTAGAAGTAAGTTCTAATGATGATAAATCTTTGAATAATTTACGTATTATAATTAATGTAATTATTTCGTATTGTTTGGTAATATATGTTGTAAATGATTTTGGTAGATAGTAGATTAAAAGGTATACTTCGTAAATTAAAATAAATGAAAAAGGTGTGTAAATTGCAGATATAGGATTGTTTAATAATTCTGTACTTGAAGAAAAATTTATAATGTTTAATTTCAATAAATATATAAATGCTAAGTGAATAAAAAAACTTAACAATGCAACATTAAGAATAATTTTTTCAGTTTTTGTTCTGGTTTTATCTGAAAGAAATTTATCAAATAAAAAGGGTAGTATTTTGTTAATTTTAGTCATATAATATATTGTATAATAACAATTTGTGAAATTTGCTACACTTTAAATAAAATTAAAATTAGTGAAACAAAATGAACTAAAGTAACATTAGTAGCCTTTTCTACTGATTAATTTTATGATATTGTTTTATTATTATTAAATAAAACCATTAATTTCTATTACTTTTGAAATAATATTTATTTTTTTTTCCCCAAACAAGCTTATTTTACTCCTTAAATAACCTTAAAAAATGAAAAAATATATTCTAGGGACTTTGTTCTTTTTAGTACCTTTTTTTATAATTTCTCAAGAAATTATTTCATCAACTAATGGAGACTCCTCAGGTAGCGGAGGATCATCATCTTACACCATTGGTCAAGTGTTTTTTAATACTATAGAAAGCGACAATGGTTCTTTATTTCAAGGTGTTCAACAACCTTTTGAATTTCAAACCTTAAGCACCCCAGCACTTTTAACTGTTCAATTAACAGCGGTTACCTATCCAAACCCAACAACAGATTTTGTTTTGTTAAAGATATTAGACACTGCTCTAGAAAATTTACAATACACTCTTTTTGATCTTAATGGTAAAACTATTGTTAGTAAAAAAATTAACAGTTTTAGTACAAAAATTACTATGAAAAATTTCGCCATAGGGATGTATCTATTAAAAATCACCAAAAATAATCAACCACTAAAAACGTTTAAAATCATTAAAAAACAATAGTTATGAAAAAATTTTCACCTCTTGTAATGTTTTTAATATGTAGCTATGTAGCGTTTGCTCAAACTCCAGAAAAGATGAGTTATCAAGCCATAGTTAGAGATGCAAATAATACATTATTAGTAGATAAACTTGTTGGAATTCAGGTGAGCATACTACAAAATTCAGAAACAGGCTCGGAAGTATATATTGAAACGCATTCTGTTGTTACAAACATGAATGGATTGGTTGCTTTAGAGATTGGTACAGGGGTAACCTCTTATGATTTTAGTAGTATAGATTGGAGTAATGGCCCTTATTTTGTTAAAGTAGAAACAGATCCAAACGGAGCTGATAATTATTCTATTTCAGGTGTAAGCCAGTTAATGAGTGTTCCATTTGCTTTATATGCCAAAGCTTCAGGTAACGGTATTACTACTTCACAAGCAGATGCGATAGTTACCAATACCGCTAAGACAGGCATCACTTCGGATCAAGCAGATGCGATAGTTGCTAATACTACAAAAACAGGCATCACTTCCGATCAATCGGATGCGATAGTTGCCAATACTGCAAAGACTGGTATTACTTCGGATCAATCGGATGCGATAGTAGCCAATACTACAAAGACAGGCATTACTTCCGATCAAGCCGATGCGATAGTAGCCAATACCGCAAAGACTGGTATTACTTCCGATCAAGCCGATGCGATAGTAGCCAATACTACAAAGACAGGTATTACTTCGGATCAAGCCGATGCGATAGTAGCTAATACCGCAAAGACTGGTATTACTTCGGATCAATCGGATGCGATAGTCGCCAATACTGCAAAGACTGGTATTACTTCCGATCAAGCCGATGCGATAGTTGCGAATACTGCAAAGACTGGCATTACTTCCGATCAAGCCGATGCGATAGTAGCTAATACCGCAAAGACTGGTATTACTTCCGATCAAGCCGATGCGATAGTTGCCAATACTGCAAAGACAGGCATTACTTCCGATCAAGCCGATGCGATAGTTGCCAATACTGCAAAGACCGGTATTACTTCCGATCAATCGGATGCGATAGTTGCCAATACTGCAAAGACAGGTATTACTTCCGATCAATCGGATGCGATAGTAGCTAATACCGCTAAGACCAGCATTACAACAGATCAAACAGATGCTATAGTTGTCAATACTGCAAAAATTAGTCTTCCCTCTGGAGGAAATGAAGGTGATATTTTAAAAATTATTAATGGAGAGTATGTTTGGGTTGGCGAAACAACATACCAGCTCAATACTTTTTATTCAGAACTAGGGGGGTATGTTATCGACATCAACTCTGATGGCACGCATGGTTTAGTTGTTGCTATGCAAGATCAAGGTTTTGGTAATTGGTATGATGCTACAAATAAAATTAATGATCCTGATAACCATGATTCAGATGGGGGTAAATTTAGAGATTGGCGTTTACCTTCCAAAAGAGAATTAATCCTTATTTATCAGGTTTATTTAAATAGTAATCCTCTAGATCTTCTTAGTACTACCTATTGGAGCTCCACTGAATTTAATTATTTAAAGGCTTGGTGTCATGTGATTTCAAGTAATTCTAAATATTATGATAGTAAGTACGGCGCTACTTTTGATATTAGAGCTGTAAGATCTTTTTAGACTAATTATTCACATAAAATACATCTGTTCATACTCAAAAGATTTTTTATGGTATTTTTACAATAGAATTAATAAATTTTATGACTAAACCTTACGTTAAACAAACCATAGAGAATAACATTTCATTTATTGAATTTTATCATCCATCTCATAATTCGTTACCAGGTGATATTTTACAACAATTAGTAGATTTAATTAAGAACGCAGGAGATAATGAAGATGTTAAAGTTATTGTTTTAAAAAGTGGTGGTGAACGTACTTTTTGTGCAGGTGCTAGTTTTACAGAATTAGCAAATATTACTGATGAAGCAGCAGGTAAAGTATTTTTTTTAGGTTTTGCAAATGTGATGAATGCCATGCGTACTTGTCCAAAGTTTATTATTGGTAGAGTTCAAGGAAAAACAGTTGGAGGAGGTATAGGATTAGCAGCCTGTTCAGATTATTGTATGGCAACTAAATATGCAGAAATTAAGTTAAGCGAATTAAATATTGGTATTGGTCCTTTTGTTATTGGTCCGGCAATTGAACGTAAAATAGGATTGAGCGCTTTGTCACAAATCTCTATAGATGCCTCTACATTTTACAGCGCATCATGGGCAAAACAAAAAGGGTTGTTTACTCAAGTATATGATAATATTACAGAATTAGATTTAGCTGTTAAAGACTTAGCAACACAATTGTGCAGCTATAATCTTGAGGCAATGAAGGAAATGAAAAAAATGTTTTGGAGAGGAACAGATCATTGGGACTATTTACTAGCTGAGCAAGCTCAAATAAGTGGTAGATTGGTGTTGTCTAATTTCACAAAAGAAAAATTACGTAAATTTAAATAATACTTTTTTCCTTTTAAGTATTTGATAATTTTATGGAAAACTACATACTACTTTGTTAGTATTTTTTAAATTATTACACCTTCTTATTAGTGATTAGAAGTGTTTTCATCTTCATTTTATTTGATGAAAATATATTATATTTAATTATTTCATTAATTTTTTAAATAATAATGAGATATTTTCAACGTTTTCAACAATTTGATGTTAATATTTTTTTAAAAAAAGGTTATTTTTATGAATATGATAATATTGCTTTGTTAAAAAATGATATTCATTTTTTCACTTCCTTCAAGTTTGTTAAAATTACATTTTTCTAACTTTTAACCGTGTTTTTTTGAGACACAGAAACTTAACGAAAACATTTTCGTAGAGCTGTAGCCCTTTACTTATTTGGTTTTGTGAAATTTTTGTTCAAAATTCGCAACTTCTAAACTAAAAAAAAGAAAATGACAAAAATTAAATTAACTGTGTTGGCTTTCGTATTATTTACAAGCTTTAACATATTCTCTCAAGAGAAAGAAGAAGAAGAAAAAGGATTTACAGTAACTGGTAGTGTAGATGTGTATCACACTAGTAATCTAAAAAGCGGATCGCCTGGTTCTGTTGGTATTTTGTATGCTGGAAGTGCAGCTGCAAATGGTTTTGGCTTAGGAATGGTAAATACTGTTTTTTCTTATGAAAACGGAAAATCTGGAGTTGTTGCAGATTTAGCATATGGTCCAAGAGCAAATGCTGCAAATGCTTATGAAGGAGCTATCAATCAATTATATGCTTACTACAAAGCATCAGACAAAGTTACTCTTACTCTTGGGCAATTTAATACGTTCTACGGATATGAAGTAATATCACCTTCAGGAAACTTCAACTATTCAGTTTCTTATTTATTTAATGCAGGACCATTTTCTCACACTGGTTTTAAATTAGATTATGCAGCTTCAGATGATCTATCATTTATGTTTGCTTTAACAAACCCTCATGGTGTTACCTCAGGAGCAAATCCAAGTAATGATTATCAATATGGTTTTCAAACGGGTTATAAAGGTCAGTACTTTAATTTAGCTTATGGTGCAGATGGCTTTGGATTTACAGATGTATTATATCTAGACTACACTGGTGGTTTTGATCTTTCAGATTCTTTCTTTCTAGGAATTAATGCAGCCTATGCAAATTCTAGTGATGCAGATGGTGGATACCAAGGTGTTGCCTTATATTTACAAAATGAATTTTCTGAGACGTTTTCATTAGGTCTTAGACCAGAAATGTTTGTAGCAAGCTCAGGATCTGATGATGCAACAGTGTCTGCTTTTACATTAACAGGAAACCTTTCTTTAACTGATACCTTAAAAATTATTTCGGAATTTAGATATGATACATCAGATGATATGATAATTCCTGGGTTTCCAACAGATAAGAATATGAGTGGAGCTACTATTGCAGCAGTATACTCTTTCTAATAAAAACTAAACTAAAACTTATAATTATGACTAACTTTTTACCTACATTAATTTCTAAATTACCAAGTGTAATGCAAGAGATAGCAGTAGATAGTTTAACGATTACTACTGGAGTTACTCAAGAACAGTTAACTGCCGCTGTTGATGCAGCAGTAAAATCTACCACTGATGCAATCAATGGAGATATGGGAATGCTCTGGATGCTATTATCTGGAATTCTAGTATTCTTTATGCAAGCAGGATTCACCTTAGTAGAATCTGGTATGACTAGATCTAAAAATGCAGTAAATATTGCAATGAAAAATATCCTAGACATTTGTGTTGGATCTTTAACCTATTGGTTAGTTGGATACTCTTTAATGTATGGTGATACTACCAACGGATGGTTTTTCTGGAGTGGTTTATTTCAAGGTGAAGGAGCAGATTTATTCTTTCAAACAATGTTTGCTGCAACAGCTGCAACTATTGTGTCAGGAGCTATTGCGGGTAGAACTAAGTATTCTACTTACATTATTTTTTCTATAGTGATGACAGCTATTATTTATCCAATTGCAGGAGGTTGGCAATGGCAAGGTTCTGGTTGGTTAACCGAATTAGGATTTATAGATTTTGCTGGTTCATCAATTGTTCACTCTGTAGGAGGCTGGGCTGCTTTAGTAGCTGCTTTTATGGTAGGACCAAGAATTGGAAAATTTGTAAATGGTAAAGTAATGCCAATACCAGGTCATAACCAAGTATTAGCAACATTAGGAGTTTTTATCTTATGGTTAGGATGGTTTGGTTTTAATGGTGGGTCACAATTAGCATGGGGTGGAGATGATGCCGTAGCTGCTTCAAATGTGGTGTTAATTACAAATTTAGCTGCTGCTGCGGGAGGTCTAGGTGCTTTAATTACTACTTGGATTTGGTACGGGAAACCGCACTTAGCTCAAACCCTCAATGGTGCTTTGGCAGGATTGGTTAGTATAACGGCAGGATGTGGTAATATGACTTCTGGAGGTGCTGTTTTAGCTGGATTATTAGGAGGAATTCTAGTTGTTTTTTCAATAGAATTTATAGAAAAGAAATTAAAAATTGATGATGCTATTGGTGCTGCTTCCGTTCATGGTGTTGCTGGTGTTTGGGGTACTTTAGTTATTGGGCTTTGGGGTGTAGATGGAGATACAGGTATTGGATTATTTAATGGAGGCGGTGCTTCTCAATTAGGTACCCAAGCAATAGGAGCGTTGGCTTATGGATTATGGGCAGTGGTATTATCTTTTGTGATCTTCTTTATTTTAAAGAAAACAATTGGCTTAAGAGTAACTAAGGATGTTGAATTAGCAGGCTTAGATATTTCAGAGCACGGAACAATTGCTTACCCCGGAAAAAGAGATAGAGGTGAGTAATGAATTTCATAAAAAAATAAATGTAATCTAAAAAATTATTACCCTAAATGACTATTTAGATAGTGGTGTAAATACCAGCACATATTATTGAATTCTATGAAAGGAAAAATGCATTTTAATCAATGCATTTTTCCTGCGTAGAAAATATTTTTGTAGAACCAGTATAAATTAAATAGAGGTAATAGAGATGAAAGATCAAGGATTGTATTTAAGTGAGTTTGAACATGAAAATTGTGGTGCTGGTTTTATCTGTAACCTAAATGGAGAAAAGACAAATCAAATTATCCACGATGCTTTAGAAATTTTAGTAAAATTAGAACATCGAGGTGGAGTTAGTGCCGATGGTAAAACAGGTGATGGTGCTGGTTTGTTAATAGATATTCCTCACATATATTTCAAACGTGTATGTGATTTTACCATTCCAAATCAAAGAGAATATGCAGTTGGAATGGTATTTCTTCCTAAAGTTTCTAATCAGTATGATTTTTGCAAAACAACTTTTGAAAATGAACTAAAAATACAAGGACTTGCTATTTTAGGATGGAGAGAAGTTCCTGTAGATTCTTGTCAATTAGGAGAAATAGCCTTGGCATCGGAACCGAATATAGAACAACTTTTTATTGGAAAAACAGATAAAATTGACGAAGCTACTTTTAAAGCTAAACTATATGCCGCCAGAAAAATAGCAGAGCACACCATCAGAAAATCAAAAATTTCTGAAAGCAACTATTTTTACATTCCAAGTTTATCCATAACCACAATTATATATAAAGGCATAATCATGCCTGAAGATATTGGGCCTTATTATAAAGATTTACAAGAAATAGATTTAGTTACTCGTTTAGCATTAGTGCACCAACGTTTTTCTACCAATACAATGCCCACATGGGAATTAGCACAACCTTTTAGGCACATGTGTCAGAATGGAGAAATAAATACATTACGAGGCAATGTAAGTAGAATGCGTGTTCGTGAAGAAATCATGAAAAGTGATGTTTTTGGACCACAAATCGACAAACTTTTTCCAATAATTTTACCAGGTAAATCTGATTCTGCCTCTATGGATATGGTAGTTGAATTGTTAACACATACAGGTCGTTCATTGCCAGAAATTATGATGATGATGATTCCTGAAGCTTGGGAAAAACATAAAACTATGTCTAAAGAGCGTAAAGCTTTTTATGAATACAATGGATGTATTATGGAACCCTGGGATGGTCCTGCCTCTGTTCCTTTCACAGACGGTGACTATATTGGAGCTTTATTAGACAGGAATGGTCTAAGACCCTCAAGATATACAGTTACCAAAAGCGGTAAATTAATTATGTCTTCAGAAATTGGTGTTGTAGATGTTGCTCCCGAAGACGTAAAAGAACACGGAAGACTAGAACCAGGAAAAATGTTCTTGGTTGACATGAATAAAGGAAGAATTATTGAAGATGAAGAAATCAAAAGCAAAATCGTTTCTGAAAGGCCTTATCAAGAATGGTTAGATAAAACACGTTTGCATTTAAAGGATGTACCTTATGCAAGTGAAACGTGCCCTATAGAATCTATAGATATTAAAACACGCCAACGATTATTTAATTATACCTTTGAAGACATTCAAGAAGTAATTACGCCAATGGCATTGGCGGGTAAAGAAGCTCTAGGCTCAATGGGGACTGATACTCCATTAGCTGTTTTATCTGATAGACCTCAATTAATTTCAAATTATTTTAAACAATTATTTGCGCAAGTTACCAATCCGCCTTTGGATGGAATTCGTGAAGAAATTGTAACGGACATAAGTTTAAATTTAGGAAAAGATAGAAATATTTTTAGCATCACAGAGAGACAATGTCGAAAACTAAGAATTCAAAATCCAGTGATTTCTAATGCTGATTTAGAAAAAATAAGATCTATCGATATTGAAAGTTTCAAAGCAGAAACGATTGAAATGTTGTATTCTAAATCAAAGGGATTAAATGGTCTTGAAGATGCATTGGATAACATTGTTATTCAAGTTGAGAAAGCCTTAGAAAAAAAGAATAATATTATCATTCTCTCTGATAGAGGTATTAGTCAAGAACTTGCGCCAATTCCGGCTTTACTTGCTTGTTCTTTTGTAAATCACCAATTAAACCGTTTACGTAAACGTTCTTATTTTGATATTATTATTGAATCTGCAGAACCACGTGAACCACATCATTTTGCCACTTTATTTGGTTATGGTGCAAGTGCCGTAAATCCATACATGGTAAATGAAATTATTAGAATGCAAGTTAAAGAAGGTTTCATTACTGGCATTGATGAGCAAAAAGCTGTTGACAATTTTAATACAGCAATTGGAAAAGGGATTTTGAAAGTAATGAACAAAATTGGTATCTCTACACTACACTCTTATAGAGGTTCTCAAATTTTTGAGATTGTTGGATTTAACTCCCAATTTGTAGAAAAATATTTTCCTTACACAGCTTCAAGAATAGAAGGTATTGGCTTGTATGAAATTGAAAAAGAAATAGACCAGCGCTACAAACAAGCATATCCAGATAATAAAATTAATAAAAATTTAAGTTTAAATATTGGTGGCGATTATCGATGGAGAAGAAATGGTGAACGTCATTTATTTAATCCAACAACCGTATCTAAATTGCAGCAAGCTGTTAGGTTGAGTGATCAAGATAGTTACGATGTTTATGCAAATGCTATTAATGAGCAAGCAGAAAGCTTAATGACTATTCGTGGCTTATTTGAATTCGATAATCTAGATCCTATTCCTCTAGAAGAAGTAGAAGATTGGACAGAAATTGTAAAACGATTTAAAACAGGCGCCATGTCTTATGGCTCTATTTCGCGTGAAGCTCACGAAAACTTAGCCATTGCTATGAATAGAATTGGAGGTAAATCTAATTCTGGTGAAGGTGGTGAAGACAGAAAACGTTTTCAAAAAGATATAAACGGAGATAGCAGAAACTCTGCAATAAAACAAGTAGCCTCTGGTAGATTTGGGGTCACTTCTCATTATTTAACAAATGCGAAAGAGATTCAAATAAAAATGGCACAGGGTGCCAAGCCTGGAGAAGGCGGTCAATTACCGGGCTATAAAGTTTTACCTTGGATCGCCGCAGCAAGAAATTCAACGCCGTTTGTAGGACTGATTTCTCCTCCTCCTCATCACGATATTTATTCGATTGAAGATTTGGCACAATTAATTTTTGATTTAAAAAATGCAAATCGTGAAGCAAGAATTAATGTAAAATTAGTTTCCGAGGTTGGTGTTGGAACTATTGCTGCTGGCGTAGCAAAAGCCAAAGCAGATGTTGTTTTAATATCTGGTTATGATGGCGGTACTGGAGCTTCTCCTTTAACTTCTTTAAAACATGCAGGGTTGCCTTGGGAACTTGGCTTAGCAGAAGCCCAGCAGACATTGGTAATGAATAGTTTACGAAGTAGAATTGTTGTAGAGTGTGACGGCCAATTAAAAACAGGAAGAGATGTTGCTATTGCGGCTTTATTAGGTGCAGAAGAATTCGGTTTCGCGACCGCGCCTCTAGTAGCCTCTGGCTGTATTATGATGCGTAAATGTCACTTAAATACATGTCCGGTTGGTATTGCTACTCAAGACAAAGAATTGCGTAAAAACTTTAAGGGAACTCCTGAGCACGTAATTAACTTTTTCTTTTATGTAGCGGAAGAATTAAGAAAAATAATGGCTCAATTAGGTTTTAGAACCTTAGCCGAGATGGTTGGTCAAACACATAAAATAAATTCAAATAAAGCAGTTAAGCATTACAAAGCGAAAGGATTAGATTTATCTAGCATCTTGCATAGACCTACAGCCTATAAAAGTATGATCGTTAAAAATACTGAAGAGCAAGATCATAATTTAGAAAATGTTTTAGATTTTACTATTTTAAAAGACTCTCATAGAGCTTTATATAGAAAAGAAAAAATGAACCTTGCATATCCAATTAAAAATACAAATCGTACAGTTGGAGCAATCATAAGCAATGAAATTTCAAAAATTTACGGACATTTAGGGTTGCCTGAAGACACCTTAAATATAAACTTTGCAGGTTCTGCCGGACAAAGTTTCGGAGCTTTTGGAGCTTTTGGATTAACGTTTATCCTAGAGGGTAATACCAATGATTATTTAGGAAAAGGATTATCGGGTGCGAAACTAA
>OJGS01000624.1_pt1 | contig 10960 bp, 16 predicted proteins | sample 1594531 | NCBI WGS metagenome assembly OJGS01 (sample SAMN05416816, study PRJEB24817) | seawater metagenome | isolation source: Sea water | place: Canada:Atlantic | collected 2013-07 | reverse complement strand
ATCTACACACTGCATATCGTCGGCAGCGTCAGATGTGTATAAGAGACAGCCACAGGGTTGAGGGCTTCGCGCAGTTTCGTGAGCGCGTATCTATAGCGGGACGCCGCCGTGTTGGCGGACAGATCAAGTTGTTCGGCGATTTGGGCGAAGGTAAGTCCGCCCCATACCTTAAGCACGACCACCTCGCGCTGTTCGGAAGGTAACTGCACCACCGCTTCTTCGAGCCGGTTGGCGCGTTCATTACCCTCGATCTTGGGATCAAACCAAGACTCCGCGTGCAGATCGACATGGGCTTGCCCACGCTTTTCGCGCCGATCTCGACTGCGCAACAGATCGAGCGCCGACCTACGAACCGAGGTAATGAGCAGCGGCAAGGGGTCGCCGCCCAGATGACGTTACTGACGCCAGAAGCGCACAAAAGCCTCCTGCACCACATCCTCGGCATCAGCCCCCGATCGGGTCCATTGTCGGGCCACCAAAAGCAACCGCGCCCCGTAGGTATCAAACCACGGGCGCCAATCAGAAGCGGATGAAGAGGAGGCGGACATCAGAAGCAGTAGCCATAAAGCTAATGCCTAATAAGCGCCGCCGTTACCAATATTCGTCTCTCTTCCTCGTGTTTTCCTCTAAAAAAGTCAGCCCAAAGTAACCAATATGGTTACTTTGGAAGACAAGTGCCTTGGGGCGAATCGGTTATACTCACTTCAAAACGAGTATTGAAGGAGTAAATTAAAACGGCCCGGGTTACCCCGGGCCGCATTGGAAACTAACTGAAAGTTAAAAAGAGCCGCTTAGAGCAGGCTCTTGCTGTTGTGATCGTAGTCTTGGAAGGCTACGAGGAGGGTCGCGATTACCGCGTAAACACTCAATCCCACCATGAAGGTGTGAGCGGTTAGGGAGACCGATGCGATGGCCCAAACTGAGGCCACTGCGAGGCCGCCGATGATGGCGAAGAGGATGTTCCCGTTGTTCATGTTTGTTATGCTTTCTATTTTTTGCCGCCCACTGATTTGGTCGACGGGCAGACTATACCGCATAACTAACAATAGTTGAAATATTTGATTACTATGACTTCCATAGTCTACTCCTATGGAATTACATCAACTCCGATACGTTCTCGCGATCGCGGACACCGGAAACTTCACCCGAGCCGCAGAAGCTTCGTTCGTATCACAACCTTCACTAAGCCAACAGGTTGCTAAACTAGAGTCTGAATTGGATCACAAACTATTCCATCGTCTCGGTCGTCGCGCGGTGCCGACCGACGCCGGAGAGATCCTAATCGAACGAGCCCGCCGGATCCTCTTCGAGGTAGATAATGTTACCAACGAGATCCACGACGACCCCGCATTAGGGGGGCAGGTGACGGTCGGAATGATTCAAACCGTTGCTCCCTACGTTTTGCCCAAACTCATTCGACGCTGCCATGAGGAGTATCCCCATATGAAGATCAACAGCTTCGAGGGTTTTCGAGGCGACCTGGTAGACGGAGTTCTCGAGGGACAAGTGGACTTGGCCCTCATCCCGCTTCCCTTTCACGAACCAAGAGTATCAACCGAACCCCTTTTTCGGGAACCATTGATGTTGGCGGTGGGCCGCAACCACCCCCTGGCGTCCAAGCGTCGATTCACCGCCCAGGATCTAAAGGACGAAACCTTCATCATGCTCGGCCGGGGCAGCTCTTTGACCGCTCAAATCTACGAATACTGCGGAGAACACGATTTTGAACCCTCGATCGGACATCGCTGCGCCCAGGTTTCCACCCTCAAAGCCCTCGTTGGTCTGGGCCGAGGCATCGCAATCTTACCCAAACTCGCCCAACACCCCAATGACCACGACCACCTCGTCTACCGGCAGATAGTCGGCCGCACCCCGGAACGCGAGATCGCCATGGTCCGCCACCTTCAGCGCTATCAAAGTCAGGGCACACGGCAGTTTCTCAAAGTATTACGGGAGGTCTTACGCGGCCATGGCGCTACGCGGGCGCCGATACCGATAAACGGCGAATGATTCCGTTTGCCGATCGCACGAACAGGGACTTATATTTCCACCACTATGATCGACTTGCTGAAGAAAACTCTCCTCGCGGGCGTAGGCGCCGCAGTCATCACCAAGGATAAGATCGAGGGTGCCCTCGACGACTTTGTGCGCCAAGGTAAGGTCAACTCCTCCGACGCCCGAATCATAGCCGAAAAGATTGCGGAGCAAGGTCGCCGAGAATTCGACGAACTCGCCGGAGACCTAAACGAGAGCATTTCCAGTTTACTCGATCGCAAAACCTCTGAGAACAACGACCGCATTGCCGCGTTAGAAGAACGCGTGCGCGCGCTCGAAGCGGCACTCGCCGAACCGCCGACCCGAAACGGCGAGCCGTGAAACCATTCGACCTGCTCGGCAACGCCGTTCGGGCGAAAGAGATTTTTGCTGTCTTCGCCCGGCACGGATTTGCCGACTTCATCAATCAACTGGATTTACCCGCCACGCTCGCGCGGCGCTTCCAGAATCCGGACAAACCCCGGAGATCAAAATGGGAACGCATCCGCCTCGCGGCCGAAGAGCTCGGTCCCGCTTGGGTGAAGTTTGGTCAGTTGCTGAGTATGCGGCCGGACCTGATTCCCCAGCCGCTTATCCTCGAACTGCGCAAACTGCAAAACGCCGTTCCGCCCGTTGATTTCAAAGATATTCGCAAAGTTCTCGTCGAAGAATTGGACGGCGACCCCCAACACGTCTTCGCTTCGTTTGACGAGACTCCGATCGCCGCTGCTTCTCTCGCTCAAGTCCATCGTGCCCGGCTCCATGAATCCGATACGGTGGTCGCAGTCAAAGTCCAGCGGCCCGACATCTCCAAAACCATCATCGCCGATCTGGATCTCGTTGAGTGGTTGGCCAACCAACTCCATCAACGCAGCTCCAACTTAAAGCCTTACGATTTGCCGTCCGTCGTCGAAGCGGTTCGCGAAGGGGTAGAACGCGAAATCGACTTCCGCCACGAGGCACGTAACCAATCTTACTTCAGCACCAAGAACCCGTCCCCCGAGGACGTGTTCGCCCCGCAAGTTTATAATAAATACACGACGGATCGGGTGTTGGTCATGGACTTCATCGAAGGTGTCCCGGTTGGCCCCGAGGCGGTCAGCGCCGAACGCGCCAAGGAGCTGGCTGCCGGTGGCGCCACTTCGATCGTGCGGCAGGTGTTGATCGATGGGTTCTTCCATGCCGACCCCCATGCCGGCAACGTGTTGATCACTCCGGACGGACGTCTCTGTTTTCTGGATTGGGGTCTCGCGGGACACCTGACAAGAAGACTGCGCTATGCGCTCGCCGACTTTTGGGTAGCAGCCGTCGAAGGTGACGCTGAAAGCGTGGTGCGCATCGCCGCCGAATTAGCGCCACCCGGATCACGCACTGATCTGCGGGAGATGGAAAAGGACGTCACTCTGACGCTCCGCGAGGAACTGAATTTCACCATCGGCCGTCAAGAAATTGGCCGAGCGATGCTCAAACTGCTCTTCATCTTTGGCGATCACGGCATCCCGCTTTCCCGTGACTACGCTCTCATGGCGAAGGCCGTGCTCGCGATTGAAGAAATCGGTCGAGCCCTTGATCCGGAATTCGATTTACGTGATCACGCCGCACCGGTGTTGAAGCAACTTTATCGCGAGCGCACGGGGCCACGTTCGATGGGGCGCCGTTCTCGCGAGTTCTTGCGCGGAACGCTCGCCAGCCTGCAGGAACTCCCGTCCAGCGTGCAGCGCTTGGTCCGCCGATTTGAGCACGATGACATCACCGTAAACTTGGAGCACAAAGGCCTCGATGATTTGGACGATGCCATCGAGACCGCGGCCAATCGCATTACGCTCGGACTCGTCTCCGGGGCGCTTGTGATCGGATCTTCCATGATTGTGACAACGGGTATCCGCCCCCTGTTGTTCGGCTATCCCGCCCTCGGCATCGTTGGATATCTATTGTCCGGTATGATGGGCGTTTACATCGCCTGGGACATATTTCGGCACAGCCGAAACCGGTGACCTCCCTATTCTGACACCAAGACGGGGCCGCCCATAGGCGACCCCGTCAGGTCCAGCTTCAACTAACTCCCGAAGAAAAATCCTCCGCGATGCCTTTCGGCTCCTTGATAGACCTAACGCGCAACAAGAGGTTCCCTAATGAGTTGAATTACACGCATGGCTGCGCTGGACATTCGGGCGGCATCCCCCTCCGCTAGATATGTCGCTATGCACGCCGAAAAAGAACCCTCCTCGCCGCCTTCTCCCGCTGCCACCGAGCAGCCCGATCACTCACACGATCTCGAGATTAAGGATTCGGCCTTAATTTTTAAAAATGTCTGGCATACCCTCGAAGCCGAATTCCCCCGCAGCCGGCTTCGTTTCCCCAAAGAAATCATCCTGCTCGGTGGTGCCCCGGGTTCCGGTAAGGGCACCAATACCGAATTTATTTTGGAGGCGCGCGGCCTCACCTGCCCACCGATTGTGGTGAGTGCGCTCCTCGATACGCCTGAGGCCAAACGGATCAAGGATGCCGGCATGATGGTCGGCGATCGTGAGGTCCTCGCCATCCTACTGCGGGAGCTGCTGAAACCGGAATATGCCGATGGCTGCATACTCGACGGATTTCCTCGCACCGGGGTTCAAGTCGATGCGCTCAAACAACTCGTCACCAAGATGCAGGGACTGCGCCAGGAGTTTTTGCACACCCCACTTGGGATGCATTTTCGGCAGCCAACTGTGCACATCATGGTTCTGTTCGTCGAAGAACGCGTCTCCATCGATCGCCAACTCGGCCGCGGTAAACTCACCAATGAGCACAACGACGAGGTCCGCCGCACCGGCGACGGTGAACTTTGGGAGGAACGCGCAACCGACTACGACCCGGAGCTCGCCCGTAAGCGTTACCGCGTCTTCAAAGAGAAGACTTGGGACGCGCTGCAGTCTCTCAAGTCGATCTTCCACTACCACTTCATCAACGCTCAGGGTGAAATTCACCAAGTGGAGCAAAACATCGTCAACGAGCTCCAATACCAGAGCACGCTCGAACTTGACCCGGTTACTTACGACGCATTGCGTTCGATTCCAGTGGCACGGGAACTCATCGTGCACGCCCGCCAGGAAATGGTGAAGCGACTGGACGCCTATCAATTCGAACACGGCGAGCTACTGCGCAAAGTCGTCGATTTTATCAGCCGCAAATTAATGCCCATCATCGAGCGGCACGCAATTTCAGGAGGGGCTCACATCAACACCGAAGATACGTTGCTCCACGATCCGTTGGCGCCCGCCATCCTCATCGATGTCTTCTCCGAACGGGGCTACCATGCGGTGGTCGATCAGCACCGGATTGAAGTTCCCGAAACGTTTGATCAAGCAACGGGCAAAATCCACTGCCGCACCAAGAAAGTATTCCGCCTTTCGATCCGCTTCATCGGCTCCGAGATTCGTCGCGGACATTAGTTGGAATTACCATTTCAAATTTACGAATTTGGATTTAACCGACCAACCGCTGGGCCTATCAATTCGTAATTCGCAAATCATTCGTAGCGCAGCGCTTCGATCGGATCCAGGGATACGGCTTTCCAGGCCGGATAAAGGCCGAACGTTATTCCGATACCACAGCACACGACCAGACCGGCCGTCGCCCACCCTACCGGGAATACCACTGAGGCGCTGAGTAATTGCCCTGCCAGGTTTCCGCCTCCGATACCCAACAACACGCCGGCCACGCCGCCGAACAGGGATAATGCCACCGCCTCCAACAGAAATTGATAAAGGATGGCTCGCTTGCGGGCACCCAAACTTTTGCGAATACCGATCTCGCGGGTTCGTTCGGTCACACTGACCAACATGATATTCATCACGCCCACCCCGGCCGCGAGTAATGCGATCGCACTGATCACGAATGCGCCAATCGCTACGGTATCGAGGGCCTGATCAAATGTCTTAACGAGGGAGTCATTGGTCGTGATTTCGAAATCGTTGCGGTCTTCCGGCAACAGGCCACGCACGATACGCATGGCGCCAATCGCCATCTCCTGCAATTCGTCCAAATCCTCCGGGGACTCTCACTGAACGTTGCAACTAATAGAGCGACCGGTGCGTCCGTAAGCGTTGAAAAACCGGGTAATCGGAGTGATCACGATATTGTCCTGACTCTGGCCGAACGAAGACCCTTTAGATTCAAGTAGACCCACGACGGTAAACGAATTCCCGTCGATCCGAATGACCTCGCCGATGGAGTCCTGAATACGAAACAATCGCTTACGCAGGTCCTCGCCGATCAAACAAACTGACCGAGCGAAATCGACGTCGTCGGCTGAGATCGGACGTCCCGCGGCAACCTCAAAACTGTAACTCGTGAGATAGTTTTCCTCGGTGCCGATCAAATTGATATTGGGGTTGGTATTCTCCTGTTCGAAGAACACCCGTCGACCACCACGACTGGTGATCATGCTGACGCGGGCATAGCTCGACATCAGGTCTTTGAACCGCACCCCGTCCCGTAAAAGAATATTAGGCCGGTTACCAAACCGCTCGCGCGGATCACTGAAATTCACGATCGGGAATTTCGAGACCTGAAAACTGTTTGCTCCGAGAAAATTGAGGCCATCCTGGATCGTGGACTTCACCCCACTGACCGCGGTCATCACGCCGATGACCGTAAAAATACCAATCGTTATCCCCAACATCGTCAGAGACGAACGCAGCTTGTTCGACTTCAGCGAAGAAAACGCCAACCGCACGGTTTCCCACATATTCATTTGGATTTCGGATTTCGGATTGGCGATTTCAGATTTTTGGCCGCCTGACGAGCGGTCTTGATCGATGCGACCACGATGGCGGTCAGTTCGTCCGCTTCATCGCGAAGGGACTGGAGTTTCGCCTCTCGCATCAACTCCGCTTCCACCAACATCTCCAACCAGAAACACGATTCATCAGCTTCCTCTTCTACGATTCCCAATTTGGCTGAGAATTCAGCATTTGAACGTGCACGGCATGCCGCCCGGTAATTCGCCGCGACCGACGTCGAGCAACGCAAGAGCGGTCGGCCGATCACCTCTGCCGACTTCGTTTCGGGCAACGCATCGACCAGTTTAATCGCCCGCAAAGCGAACTGCTTGGTCCGAGATTTCATTTGTGTGGGTGTCATACTAAAAAATCCGCATTCCGAAATCCAAAATCCTCAATCGAATCATTCATATCTCAATGCCTCCACGGGATCGAGGGAGCTGGCGGAGAGTGCGGGCAGGAAGCCACTGGTGACGCCGACGAGGGTTGAGAGGCCCATCGCTACGAGCACAACGGATGGGGAGAAGACGATCGGGAACGAGGGAGCCGCAAAAACGATGATTGCTGCTAACCCCCAGGTGAGCCCCAACCCGATGAGTCCGCCGACTAAGCAGATACACACCGCCTCAATGAGGAACTGCATGAGAATGGTGCGACGACGCGCGCCCATCGCTTTGCGTGTGCCAATCTCGCGAGTGCGTTCTTTCACACTCACATAGGTGATGTTCATGATGCCGATCGCACCGACGAATAGCGCGAGTCCGGTGATCACCAAACCGGCGGTCGCGATACCATTTTTAATCGGATCAAGTTGTTCGCGAATCACGGTCGATTCATTGAGTTCAAAATCGTCACGATCCTCGGGAGCCAGTTGTCGGATGCGACGCATCAATCCGCGTAATTCGTCGCGGGCTTGATCGCCACGAGTCACATCATACTGCACCCGCACTTCGCCTTCGTCGCGACCAGAAATATTGTGCCGATACGCTCGGATCGGAATAATCAAACTCGAATCCCAGCTAAACGCTCCGAGAAAACTTCCCTGCCGTTCGGCGATACCGACGACTCGAAACGGTGCGCCGCGCACGAGCACCGTTTAACCCATCGGTGATTCATGAGGGAAAAGTGCATCTGCTACGTCATAACCAATCACGGCAACCTTGGAGCCGCGTTGGTCTTCGAATTCACTAAAGAATCGTCCTTCGGCCATATCCGATTTTGAGGTCAATGCCATCTCGTGGGACGTGCCCGTGAGGGACATTCCACTGACCTTTAATTCGCCCCGCACCACATCGGTGCGCGTATTGTCCGCCGGCACCGCTCGAATGAGCGCGCTATCGGGGTTACTCTTAATCCAATCGTTGATGGGTTCTGAATAGGTCGTGCGGATATCGCGCCGGTTGCGATAAATCCACCACTCTTGCGTGCCTGCCCAGGGCCACTTGCCCACATAAAGCATATCATCGCCGAACCCCGAAAAGCTGTCATCAATACCTTTGTCGATACCCTTGATCGCCGTCACCATGAGCGTAACCGCCACAATGCCGATCACCACCCCGAGGGCGGTGAGTCCGGACCGCATTTTGTTGGCCCGAATCTGCGTCACCGCGATTCGAACCGACTCAATGAATTCTAATATGACACGACGCATAAAGGTTTACGACAGGGCCTGGTTGATTGCCCGCAGGTTGAGGGTGTCGGGCATAAAGCCCGACAGCGCCCCGCTGGTTCGAATCGCGAACCGAACCAGCACCGAGTTGTTTACCATATCACGCATTGGCCGTATCCGATTCGATTAACCCGTCCCGCAAGCGCACAATGCGACGAGCGTGTCGGGCGACATCCTCTTCGTGCGTAACCATGATGATAGTATTCCCGCGATCGTAGAGGTCTTCAAACAGGTCCATGATTTCAATCCCTGTCTTGGTATCGAGCGTACCGGTCGGTTCGTCGGCGAGGATAATGGAAGGACGGTTCACCAAGGCACGAGCAATGGCGACGCGCTGGCGCTGACCGCCAGAAAGTTCGTTGGGTTGGTGATGCATGCGATCACCGAGGCCGACATTCTCCAGTGCATCCTCGGCCCGCTCGAGACGTTCGGTCTTGGATAATCCCGCGTAGATGAGCGAAAACTCGACGTTGTGCAGCGCATCGGAACGCGGCAGTAGATTGAAACTTTGAAAGACAAATCCAATCTCACGATTACGGATATCTGCGAGCTCGTCATCGGTCATGTCGGCCACGTCTTCACCGGCAAATTCGTAGCGGCCCGCGGTCGGCGTATCGAGACAGCCGAGCATGTTCATGAGCGTGGATTTGCCCGAGCCGGAAGGACCCATCACCGCGAGGTATTCTCCGAGATGAATCTGCATCTGCACGCCGCGAAGGGCATACACGACTTCCGTGCCCATGCGGTAGAGTTTGGTCACCCCTTCGATATCGATCACCAGCTCACCCGGCGAATGCAGGGTGCGCGATGATGCGGGGGATTCAATAGATTCAGACATCGTGATTTGAGTTGGACCGGTCTATTCGTCTTCGGCTTTTTCGCCCGCCTTACGGCGTTTCTCGATCTTCACGGCCATGTCGTCTTTGAGCACCCGAGTGATCGTGGCATAACTGCCACTCACGACTTTCTGGCCTTCTTCGAGGCCTGAAGTGATCTCCATATAGGACGTGTCGGCGATGCCCGTCTCGACGTCGACCAGCTTGGCTTTTCCATCTTCGACAACGAAAACGACCCGACGGAGAGATTCTTTGTTTTCGCGTTCACGTTCGCGTTGGGCGGACTCGTTTTCAGCGGTCGCGGCGCCGTCGCCTTCGCGCTCTTTCTTCGCCTTCTCTTGATCCTTGCCCAATTGATCAACCGTCTTGCCACCCTCGCGACTCCGCACGGTGACGGACTGGATGGGAACCACGATAACATTGGTCACCGTCGCCGTCTCAATATCTGAGAGCGCACTCATACCAGGACGCAGTTTTTCGCCATCCGCATCGACTCGAATCTTTACCTCAAAGTTGGTGACTTCCGCTTGGGAGTTGGCGCCGGAGGTGACCGCGGTGGAGGCAATTTCCGTTACGCTACCTTCAAATTCGCGATCGGGAAATGCATCGACGTTGATCCGGGCGTTGTCGCCGATCTTCACGTTGAACACGTCATTTTCGTTCACTTTGACGACCACCTCAATGTTAGAGAGATCAGCGACACGCATGACTTCGGCCGCATTAAATTGGCCGGTGCCGGTGACGCGCTCGCCGACTTCCACCGGTAGGCGGCTGATCGTGCTGTCCATGGGGGCGTAAATGATGGTCTTGCTCAATTGGTCCTCGGCTTGCTTGAGGAATCCTTCGGCCCGACGGACCTGAGCTTTTGCGCTTTCTTGATTAGCCTCGCCAACCTCGACGCTCGTCTGCGCGGCGATGAAGCCTGCTTCGGAGAGGAGATTCTTCTTATAGATATCTTCACTGCGTCCAGCGGAAACCGGCCAGAACCTCAATCGAAGCGCGTCACCGTCACCTCTGGTTCCAGTTCCGTCCCCGCCAACCCATCCGCAACCCACTGCCGAGCCAACGCAGGAGCCCACAACGCGCCCTTCGCAGCCAGCCCAGCGAAGACCCCAATCGAATGAGAATCGTCTGTCCATCCGGCCACTGGACGGTGATCTGGCACCGTCACCCGCAGGCCCGCATCGCCCCGCACATGGGCGATTGGCCGACCGGCCAATCGTGCCGCCGCCTCAGTCAATTCACGTATCCCCTCTTCCGTGCAACGCACCTCCAAATTCTTCCGATCAAACGTAGAACCAACTCGCACGCGCCCACCCGGAATGGGTAACAACCATTTGCCATCGTTGAGGATCACATCCTCCGCCAACCTTGGGAGTTCACCCGTAATCAACTCTCCGCGGGACGGCTGCCACGGGATTCCATCGATCGGCATCGCATTCGCCCCCAGGCACCAAATTACGGGGCCTTCGGTCGTCGCCTCAAACGATCCCTCCACCAGTTGACCCGTCACCAACCAACGTTCCCGCAACGCAGCGATCAAGGTCCCCGTTTCAACCTGCAGCGCACCATGCAGCCACAAACCTTCGTAATCGAACGACTCCACCCCTGTCTCTTATACACATCTCCGAGCCCACGAGACCGAGGCTGATCTC
>OJGS01000623.1_pt1 | contig 10979 bp, 8 predicted proteins | sample 1594531 | NCBI WGS metagenome assembly OJGS01 (sample SAMN05416816, study PRJEB24817) | seawater metagenome | isolation source: Sea water | place: Canada:Atlantic | collected 2013-07 | reverse complement strand
AGCCTCGGTCTCGTGGGCTCGGAGATGTGTATAAGAGACAGGGCTCTCAGATACCAGTCGATGGAGGCAATGATCGAGTCATTTAGCGGTATTCCTGCGGGCGCCAACCAATCGCCGCACACGTTGACTATTCGCTTCGACGCAGAGGTCGACCGCGTCGTGATCATTGATCAGACACGCCTGCCGCATGAATGTGTTGAGGTTGAGCTGAAGACGTCAGCCGATGCCTGTCACGCTATCTCCTCAATGCAGGTGCGCGGTGCGCCGTTAATAGGCGTAACCGCTGCCTTCGGCGTGTATCTTGGCCTTCGCGGCAAAGACGATGAAACCGCACGCAGTCTCAGCGCGTCGGTAATCGAGGCCCTCGCCGCTACGCGCCCGACGGCCATCAATCTGCGCTGGGCATTGGACAAGATCGAGACTCGCCTCGCGCGCTGTGAAAAAAACGTAGCCGCCGAAGCGTTGCAAGCAGCGCTTGAATTGCACGCCGAAGATATCAATGCCTGTGCGATGCTCGGTGAATACGGCGCGCAGCGCCTGCAGGAAATATGGGAAGCGAAAGGTGAGCGCGCTGCACAGGCGGGATTGCCTGCCCCCGAGTGCCTGAATGTTCTAACTCACTGCAACGCAGGCGCTCTCGCGACAGTCGACTGGGGTACAGCGCTCGCTGTGATTTATAAAGCGCAGGCGCGGGCTATTCCACTGCATGTCTGGGTAGATGAGACGCGGCCACGCAATCAGGGCGCGTCGTTAACCTGTTGGGAGCTGGGCCAGCGCGGTGTTCCACATACCCTTATTGTCGATAATGCCGGGGGTCACTTGATGCAGCATGGTTTGGTTGATTGCTGCGTGGTGGGCAGCGACAGGACAACGCTGCTCGGTGATGTCTGCAACAAAATTGGCACCTACCTCAAAGCGCTCGCTGCTGCTGACAATGGCATCCCTTTTTACGTAGCGTTACCTGTGTCGAGCATTGATTTTTCGCTGCGAGAGGGGCTAACCGAAATCCCTATTGAGGAGAGGGCGGCCGAGGAGGTCAGTCACATCAGTGGTCTCGATGATGAGGGGCGTGTCTCGCGCGTTCAGCTGGCACCAACTGGGACGGCGGTCAGTAATTACGGATTCGATGTGACGCCTGCACGGCTAGTAAGCGGCCTGATTACAGAGCGCGGCATCATCGATGCCAACGAGGCTGCGTTAACCAAACTGCGTGATTCTATAGCCTAACCCGGAGGCCAGCCGAGCTGGCGACCGCCTAAGATGTGCAGATGCAGATGAAACACTGTCTGGCCGCCGTTGCTTCCCGTGTTGATGACATAGCGAAAACCGTCGTCTGTCAGTCCCTGTTCCGCGGCAATGTCATTTGCGCGGAGCAGCAGCTTGCCCATTAGCGCCTCGTCTTCGGCGTCTGCCGATTTCACATCGGTTAAGTGCTTTTTGGGAATCACTAAAAGATGAGTTGGTGCGGCGGGGTTGATGTCTCGAAATGCATAAATATCGTCGTCGGAATAGACTTCGGTTGAGGGAATCTCACCGGCGATTATTTTGCAGAATAGGCAATCAGTAGCCATACTAGGTCCTCGAGTAGATGTGGTGGCGGTTTCGCCGTAAGCCGCATTATTTCAGGTTTATGCGCAATCGACTATCTAGTCTCGGGCCTAGTTTCAGGCATAGCCTAGGTCTAGTTTCAGCGTGTCGATGACGCCGAGCAAAGTGAAGGAGAGGGCATGGGTTCGCAGCCACAGGGTAAGTCATATAACCGCACTTTAGGCGCGTGCAGTATTTCTTTCCTGGCCGCCGGCCTCGCCCTGATCGCTGCGATGAGCGTTGCGCAAGAAGCACCGATGAAACGCTTCGGTTATCGCATTACCAACACATATCCTTCGGACATAAATGCCTTCACGCAGGGCTTGAGTTTTTACGAAGGGCATCTCTATTTGGGTACGGGTAAGCGTGGTCAATCGCGGCTCACCAAACAAGCCTTAGAGACCGGAGAGGTGCTGCAAAGCATCGCATTGAGTAATCGTTATTTTGGCGAAGGTATCGAGATAGTTGGCGATCGAATTTTCCAGCTCACCTGGCAATCGAATCTCGTCTATGAATACGATCTCGCCACGTTCGAGCAGCGCGCAACGCATTACAATCCAACTGAGGGTTGGGGACTCGCTTACGATGGCAAGACACTGTATTTAAGCGACGGTTCTTCGACCCTGAACAAAGTAGACCCTCAAACATTCGCGTTTACACAGACGCTTGAGGTGACTTACAACGACCAGCCGGTTGCCAATCTTAACGAGCTAGAATTCATTAACGGTGAAATTTGGGCGAACGTCTGGCAGACCGAGTTTATCGTCCGCATCGATCCTTCTACAGGGATAGTGCGAAGCATTGTCGACCTCAGCGGCCTCGCCGAACGGACAGCGCGCAACGGTGCCGAGGCTGTCCTGAATGGCATCGCGTATGACAAAGAGACTGACCGCTTGCTGGTTACCGGAAAATACTGGTCGAATGTCTTTGAGATAGAATTAGTCGAGCGTTAGTGTTGCGGCACAGTCTCTTTAGTAAAAAGCCTCTGCGTTTATTTCAATACCACCGATGAATCCGCAGCGCCTGAATTGGTGACACGACCGATAATCGCGGCACCGCTGTGACCGGCTCTAACGAGGTCTGCTAGGCAGGCTTGAGCATTCGCTTCGGGAACGGCCGCGAGTAATCCACCTGATGTCTGTGGATCGAAAAGCAGTTCGAATCGTGGGTCACTTAAAAAAGCGTCGCGGTTGAAAATCCCCTTTGCAACACGGCGATTACTCAAGTGCAGCGAGCTCTGTATGCCGGCGGACAGCAGCTCGAGGCTACCATCGAGGGTAGGGAGTGCGGCCAGAGAGAGTTCGGCTTCGACACCGAGTGGGTCGAGCATTTCGAAAAGGTGTCCGGCGAGGCCGAAGCCGGTGACATCGGTGCAGGCCCCCGCTCCGTGTTGTCTGATAATCTGCGAAGCGACTTTGTTTGATAGAAGCATTTGATCGATCGCAGATTCTATCCAGCGATGGCGGCTCATGCTGCGCATGTCGGCCGCAAAAAGCGTGCCTGTCCCGAGTGACTTGGTGATTATCAAGACATCGCCAGCGCGAAGATTATGTTTAGCGAGGCTCGAACTCGAATCGGCAAAAGCATTGATCGTGAGTCCTAATTGCAACTGAGGATTTTCTGCTGTGTGCCCGCCGAGTAGCTCGCAGTCGTTAGCATCGAGTTCGAGTTTGCAGCCGCGCATAAGATCGGCAAGGTTGTGCTTCATGATTCGTTCGCCTGCGAGAGGCAGACCGACAACGGCGAGTGCGGAGTGAGGTGTCTCTCCCATGGCATAAATATCGCTGAGGCAATGGTTTGTAGCAATACGAGCAAACAGCCAGGGATCATCTATAAACGCGCTAATTTGATCGATGCTTTGAAGTAAAGAGCGGCCATTTTCCAGCGGGATAATGGACGCATCCTCGATAGGTTTTCTAGCCGACTCGGCACCCTCATGCAGATCGTCGAGCACCTCGCCTAGCATGCCGCCACCGACTTTTGCGCCACAGCCAGCGCAGCGCATTGCGTGGCGTCGCAGAGCCGCTTCGGCTTCAGCATCGATCAACCCTTTCTCGAGGTCGAGTTCGGCTTCCATCGAAGGCAATTTGCTAAAGCGCGCGACGAAAGTTTTGTCGATTCTCTGCTTCATCGCCCATGCCAGACGACCCTTAAAGGAAAAGCTGTTATGCGAAGCAATCGCGGTTTTGTCGCCCAAGGAGATGAGCGCAAGAGCATGCTTTTGGGGTTTAAAGGGTTTCAGAGCCTTGCCGGTCGCGAATCGAATCAAATTGTCGGCAAGCGGTTTGCCTGCGCGCACTGCATAGACGCCCGATTTGGGGCGGCTAGCCCCGCGAATGGTTGCGGCGTCGCCTGCTGCAAACACGAAGTCATGGCTGGCTGTTTGCAGCGTTGGCAGCGTGTCGATGAAACCGTCATCGCTTATACCTATACCGCAGCGCGCCGGCCAATCCGGGAGGCTCGCACCTGTCGCATAAAAAGTGGCGTCGCTGACGTAGTCTCCGTCTGACTCGGTTAGCACTGAACCGGAGAGAAAGCGCTTTACTCGATGACCAAGCTCTACTCGAATGCTCCGCCGCTGCAGTGTGTCTAGCGCCGTCTGCCTCGCCTGTGCGCCGTGGTGCGCAAGTATTTCTTTCGATGAGCTGATGATCGATATGTTCAAAGACGACTTAGATTCAAGCGCAAGTTTGCACTCGGTGTGAATGCGGTACTGCATCGCAAGCGCGAGTTCAACGCTCGCTGGGCCGCCACCTACGATAATAATTGAGTAGTTCTCTTGATTGCTAACGTGTTGAACAGCTTGCGGAAGCACGCTTTCCCAGCGCGCCAAAAACTGATCGATAGGTTTTACCGGGCAGGCAAACTCGTCGGCCCCGGCGATTTTTGACGCATCGGGGCGCGATCCAACGTTGAGTGAGAGAATGTCGAAGTGGATGGGTGGCCTGCCGGCTAGATGAACTATTTTTGCCTCGAGATCGATGTCATCAGCCGCCGCTCGAATGACGCGAGCCTTGGCAAATAGGGTAAGAGGGCGCAGATCGATATTCATCTCATCATGAGAATGAAAACCGCTGATAGTGGCAGGTAGGGAGCCAGAGTAAGGCGTTTCTATGTCGCGGCTTATCAGCGTTACTGCGAGCCCCGGCACGGGATTCATACCGAGCTGCTTGAGCACGAACAGGTGGCTGTGCCCGCCACCAATAAGCACCAGATGTTTAACCTGAGGAGTAAGGCTGTTTGTTTGCATAGGACGTCAAACGCTCCGCAAGCTGTGATTTACGCAAAGTATTGTGTGAAAGCTAGCGGCTGGCTACCGTGGTTGTTTGGATTTCACGCGAGGGGTTATTCTAGCCTACTCTGCGCTAAAAGGTGTGCAACTCTGCTGTTCTAAGTCGGGGCTTGGTGCCTAGGGATCGAGCGTGTGTGCCTGTGCTAAACTCCTCACCCTAATTTAGTCGTATGTAGAGACAATGATATCAATAACCAAGCCTCCGAGAAATCAAGGCGTATAAGGAGTACGGGGTGTTAAATAATAATCTTAGATTAGTTCAACGTGCAGTATTTTCAATTGCAGCGCTCGCGTTCAGTGCCAGTGCCTCTGCGCAGTGGTCGTTAGACCTTGATAATTCGCAGCTTTCGTTTGTGACGGTCAAAGCTGAGCATATTGCCGAGGTGCACTCGTTCTCGCGTCTCGAAGGCCAGATCGACGCAGCCGGCAACGCGCGTATTAGTATCGACCTCTCAAGCGTTGAGACAGGCATTGCGATTCGCAATGAGCGCATGCAGTCGATGCTGTTCGAGACAGGGCTTTATCCACAAGCGGCCGTTAGCGCTGCAATAAATACTGACGCGCTGAGTGCTATCGCTGTTGGTGAAGAAATGGCCCTTGATGCACAGTTGACGCTTTCGCTGCATGGCGCAGAGACAGTGATCTCAGCGCCTTTGCGAGTGACACGCCAAGCAGATGGCGTGCGTGTCTCGACTCTCTCGCCGTTAATTATCACAGCTGAATCCGTGGGGCTTGTCGCCGGTGTCGAGAGTCTGCGGGAGATAGCAGGACTGCCGAGCATTAGCCGCGCGGTGCCGGTTACCTTCTCGGTAAAGTTCGTCGCCGACTAATCCCTAAAGCCCCTCAGGTCTGACCGCTAGAACGAATAGCGCAGCATCGCGCGAATGATGCGAGGATTAGACGGATGGAAGTGAATGTCTTCCACCGCCTCGAGTTCACCTGGCAGGCGTGACTCGAAGAAATACGCGATGTCGTCGTCTTCTGCATCGAACAGATTGAGTGCATCGATCCCCATCTCCCACGCGCCAAACGCGTAGGAGACTCCGGCGTTGACGAGAGTAGAGTCTTCTTTCATTACGCTTTCGTCTTCGGTAAGTGCTGCATCGCCGAAGTAACGTACACGCAAGCTTGCCGTAATCCCCTGGGTGCCCACATAGGACAAGCCTGCGGCGGCGACGTTTTCATGGGCGTCGGTGATACTGTTTTCGCCGTCGGGCAAGCCCCTGAAATGGCCGCTCGCGCGCGCGGCGCTAAAATCGATGACTAATCTGTCGTTAATCGAATAGAACGCGTTGAGCTCGACACCGCTGCGCCGAGTTGGGTCGCTCGGCTCCGTAGTGCCTGCGTCGCCCACAAAAACCAGTTCCGAGTCTGTGGCCAGCTCAAACGCGGTCAGCGTGACGTTAAAGCCTCTTAGGTTGTCGTAGCGGAATCCTATTTCTCCACCGCGTCCCTCGACCAATATATCTTGCGCTTCGGTGTCTTCGCCGGTTGCCGGGTCTATGCGATTAACCGCGGCACGCACGTCATTCGAGTGAAAGCCGTGGCCGTAATTCGCATAGAACTCTAAGGAGTCCGCGAGGCGATAGGCGAGTCCAAATTTAGGCTGCAGCAGCGCATCGTTATCGGAACCGGAATTCTGTGGCCTTAACGCCTCAACATCGAAACGAATGTAGTCGACTCGAAGTCCAGTGGTGAGCCGAAGTTTTTCACTTACCATAAACTCACTCTCTGCATAGGCAGAGAGGCTTAATTCCTGTGCATCGTCTTCGCGGACACTGTCATAACGCAGCCGGCTTCGGGTGTTGAACAGGTTGAGCTCTTGAACATCGTCATACCTGACCTCGGCGCCAAATAAACTCGCGGCTTGGAGTCCTAGGAAATCGAATGCCCCCCTTCGGAGAAGCGAACCGCCGAAAAGCAGTCTCTCGTCCTCTTGTTCAAATTCATCGCCGTTGATGGGGTCATTGAGAGCATAGGTAGGGTTGTTTATAAGGCTCATGTAATAGGCGCTGGCATAGGCGGTTAGGTCCCATTCGCCGAGTTCGAAACGCCCACTCAGTGAATAGCGATGAGATTGGCCGCCGAGGTCTGGGTCGATGAAGCCGAAGCGATCGATCTGCCCCGAGGCGACTGCGCGCTGCGGTACTTGATTAGTCGATACCCACTCGGAGTCGTAGGCCGTTAAGGTAAGCTGGCTTGGAATGCCACCAATCTCGCCTGTGTATTTGAGGAGGCCATTGTATTTGCGCACGTCTTGGTCGAGTACGAACATGCCATTGGTTTGCTGATGCTCTAAAGCGTAAAGAAGGCTGCCCTGCTCGGTGCTGAATGAGTCGGCGACGACGACGCGGATTTCATCGCCTGATCCCGCAGTTACTTCAACGAAGCCTCTTTCGAGGGTGTCGTAGGTTTTCATCGAGCTGGTGCCGGCGAGCGAGAAATCACCTGTGTTCGCGGAATAGGGGCCTTTTTTAAAATCGACGCGTTCGATTATTTCGGGAATGATGAAGTTGAGATCCATGTATCCCTGCGCATGCGCATGAGTGCGAAAGTTAACCGGCATGCCATCAAAAAAGGTCGAAAAATCTGAACCGTGATCTAGATTAAATCCCCTCAAAAAATATTGGTTAGCCTTGCCAGGACCGCTGTGCTGAGTCGCGATCATGCCGGGCACGACCTCGACCAACTCGCCAACGCGGGCTAGCGGTCTGGTTGAGAAGTCGGCATAGCCCACGACACCCTGCGAGGCAGAATCGGCACTGCCAAGCAGTTGTAGTGAGCGCCCCCAGACAACCAATTCTTCGATAACAGCGGTCTCGTCCTGTGCGGCGACTTGCAATGGATGTATGCCGGCTGCGCAGGCTACGCCGAGCGCGATTGCTTTAAGTTGTAGTGAGCAAGGAGGGTGAGTGATATTCGATTTAGCAGGTGCCACGGTTATTTATACCTATAATTCAGTTGGTTAATGCAAGTCACGGCGAGCGCCTTCAGGCGCTACTGGGCAGGGGCACACGGTACACAGCTTGCGCACCGAGGGTAAGTTGCAATAGGTTTAATAACGTTACAGAGGGGGCGAGAGCGTTACTGCGAGGCCGAGAGCTTCGTTTCGAAATCGGGTTGGGGCGAGTCAGGGATTAGCTGCGAGAGGCCGAGTGAGAGAGCGGCAATGCCTGCCCCGATCAGGAATACAGCGCTGGAATTGAAGACCCAGACGATACCGAGCAGGGCAGGGAGCACCACGGCTGCGATGTGGTTAATCGTAAAGCTGATGCTCGACGTTGCGGCTATGTCGGCTGGGTCGGCAATTTTCTGAAAATAGGTTTTGATCGCAATAGCCATGGCAAAGAACAAATGGTCGAGCAAGTAGAGCAGAACGGCAACGGTGAGTGTGTCGACGAAAGCGTAGCTGACGAATACGAGAATCAGACCGATATATTCGAGCGTCAGCGCGCGGCGTTCCCCAATACGTGAGATAAGCTTGCCGATTTTTGGCGCTAAATAGAATGTCAGAGCGGCGTTGACGAGTGTCAGCATGACGACATCTTCGATCGGGAAATCAAATTTTTCGACGAGCAGGAAGCCTGCGAACACGACAAATATCTGGCGCCGCGCCCCTGCCAAAAAAGTTAGGGAGTAATACAGCCAGTAGCGTTTGCGAAGAAACAACGATTTCCGTTGCACCACCGCATCGGGAAAATGAGGTATTCGCAAGCGGCAGTAGACTGCGATCGCCACTGCGCTGCCTCCGGCGAGGCAATAAATCAGGGTGTAGTTGGCACTAAACAGAGCGAGATAGAGATAAAGTGCGCTCAGAATCGCAAAATTACACAGCGATTTCGCACTGAGCAATTGCCCCATGACGACCGGCGCCTCTTCTTTCGAAAGCCACTGCAGGCTCAGTGAATTTTGCAGTGTTTCGAGATAGTGGAAACCAATCGACATAAGCACCGTCGCGAAATAGAGCCACAGCGCCTGTGGGAAAAAAGCTGTAATCGCGGTCCCGATGCCGAGTGTGGCAAGCGAGAGTAAAGCAAAGGTTTGCTGCCTCAAGTAAATCATCACCAGTATTGCAGTGAAGGCGAGGAAACCAGGCACTTCGCGCAGACTTTGTAGCAAGCCTATTTCTCTGCCTGTGAATGCGACCTCCTCTACCACGAAGTTATTAAGTAGCACCTGCCATGTAGCAAAAGCGATGGTATTACCTATCGCGAGTAGGAAGAGGAGTGTCTTCTGATCGCCTCGGCCGAGCGCATCGCGCAGTGTACCTATCATGTTGGGCATTGTCGGAGCCTCGGAGCTGGCCTGTTTGAATAGCGCCGGTAGTGGCCGGTAGTGGCCGGCAGTGAGAGTCGAAAAATCGGGTTTGGCAGTGTTTCTAGCGAGAAAAAGCACTCGGTCGCCGGTTCATAGTCTAGCGCGGCTAGCGTGCAGGCTGTGCAAATTATATCATCGTCCGATGAAGTCTTCCCTTTCGATTTACGCCGGTCCAACGGCGCGCGCCCAACTCCTTGAGCAGGGCGTTACAGCGGCTCAGTTTAAAGTCATGGTGGGCGCCTCGGGCGGCCCCAAATGGTTTGTACTTTATGGCCTCGACCGCTATCTGTTTGGCGATTTTTTGCAGCGGCGAACTGAGCCGCTTTTAACGTTAGGCTCATCGGCGGGCGCATGGCGAATGTGTTGCCTCGCCACAGCAGACCCAGTCGCTGCGATCGAACGCCTCGCTAAACTTTACAGCGAAGAGCAATATTCTGATACCCCGACCCAGCTCGAGATAACTCTTAAGGCCGAGGCGATGCTCGCCGGAATGTTGGGTCCGACGGGCGCTGCAGAAATTGCGGCGAATACTGCAATTCACACCACTATCGTTGCCGATCGGAGCCGTGGCTTCGGCTCATCTAAGCGAAAAAGCTTGCAGACTGCTGCGCTTGGGTTTGCAGCGCTCGCGAATGTTTTTTCGCGTCGCAGCCTGTCGCTATTCTTCGAGCGAACATTGTTTTCGACACAGGGCGAAGAGTCGCCTTGGCGCGCCGCGAACGACCTACGGACAACACTGGTGCCGCTGCGGCAGAATAATGTGATGCAGGCGATGATGGCAACCGGTGCCATCCCCTATGTGCTCGAAGGCGTGCGCGACATACCCGGCGCGCCCCGAGGGTTGTATTGGGACGGTGGCATGACCGACTATCACTTCGATATGGATTTTCATGCAGGAGATGGTCTAGTTCTTTACCCGCATTTTTCTTCGGAAGTGATCCCGGGATGGTTCGACAAGCCGCTGTCGTGGCGCCGAGTGCACGCGCATCATTTTGATCGGGTTGTCCTTGTCACGCCTTCGAAGGAGTTTGTAGCAAGTTTGCCCAATGGGAAAATCCCAGACCGTAAAGATTTTGAGACGCTCGCCGCAGACGAACGGGTTCGGTGCTGGCGGGAGGTGCTGCAGGCAAGCGAAAGGCTTGCCGAAGACTTCTCTCAGCTCGTCGACTCTGGCATCGGCCTTGATCGTATCCGACCTTTCTCCGAACGAGACCGCTAGTGGGAGTCAGGAATTTATAGCATGAGTAATTCGCGCGAAAACTCGGCAAAAGGCGAACAACAATCCGTAGTGCTTCGCGCAGCTGAGGCGGCTGATGCTGCAGCGCTGGCGGCAATCTACAACCTCTATATTACAGACACAGTGGTAACCTTCGAGATCGAGCCGATTGTTGAGGCGGAGATGCTAAGACGCCTGTCTTCGATTACGGCAACGATGCCATGGCTTGTCGCAGAGGATTCGAGTGGCGCAATCTTAGGCTATTCGTATGCGACGCAGTGGAAGGCGCGCGCGGCATATGACTTTGCGCGCGAGGTTACCGTTTATCTCAAGCCAGACTGCGCTAATCTTGGCCTAGGCACGCGGCTCTATGAGGCATTAATAAGGGTTTTGCGGGAGACGCCGATACATGTGCTAATCGCGGGCATTGCGCAACCTAATGCGGCAAGCGTCGCCCTGCATGAAAAACTCGGCTTTAAGAAAGTAGGCGAGTTCGAAGAGATCGGATTTAAATTCGGTCGGCGAATCAACATCGGCTACTGGCAACTCGTGTTATGAAATCTAATT
>OJGS01000621.1_pt1 | contig 10983 bp, 10 predicted proteins | sample 1594531 | NCBI WGS metagenome assembly OJGS01 (sample SAMN05416816, study PRJEB24817) | seawater metagenome | isolation source: Sea water | place: Canada:Atlantic | collected 2013-07 | reverse complement strand
TCAGCCTCGGTCTCGTGGGCTCGGAGATGTGTATAAGAGACAGCTGCAAAGGGGGGTTTTTTTTAACCCTCATTCGGAATCACCGCAAATACTGTGTCCAATCAACCCACTCTGATCTCCGTAGAATCCGTCACAAAAAAATATGGCAGCAAAGAAATCATTCACGGCATTTCCTTTGATGTGAAAAAAGGAGAAATCGTTGGCTTTCTAGGGCCTAATGGGGCCGGGAAAACAACCACGATGCGAATGATCGCTGGATTCACAGCGGCCACAACAGGCAAGGTAACTGTCGCTGGGCATGACATGGCCAACGATAACTATGAAGGCGCGAAGAAAATAGGATACCTACCGGAGCATCCACCGCTCTACGACGTATTCACAGTAGAAAGATATTTGCGATTTGTAGCAAAAGTGAAACGAGTTAATAACTTAAGACTCAACTCAGAGCTTGACCGTGTCATGACAGCATGTCGACTTGAGACAGTAACGAACAAAGAGATTTACAAATTATCAAAAGGCTATCGTCAACGAGTAGGGCTAGCCCAGGCCCTCTTAGGGGATCCCGATGTTCTGCTACTCGACGAGCCAACAGCAGGTTTAGATCCCGGACAAATTCAAGAAACACGAGAAGTGATCAGGTCATTCGGGCGAGATCACGCGGTCTTATTAAGTACGCACATACTGCCAGAGGTGACCCTCATTTGCCAACGGATCGCGATCATTAACAACGGTAGCATCCTCGCTGTAGATTCACCAGAAGCGCTACAATCCGCCTCGGATAACACCAATAACGTATCAATCGAACTTAGCGGAGATGCTCAACAAATTGAGCAAGCCATGAGGATGATTAACGGAGTAAAAGACGTTAAGTTCACAGCCATAACCGGCAAAGAAGCGTATTTCCAAGTAGATTGTCATGTCGAATCGCGTGACGGCATCGAATCCGACCTCGCACAAATAGTGACCGATCACGGAGCCTTGTACGGCCTCACAAGACAAAAACCTACGCTTGAAAATGTATTCTTAAAATATATCAATGACAGCGTGCAGCAGAAAGAGAGCATCTCATGAACGGCGTAACCGCAGTTTTAAACAAAGAGATAACCAATTATTTTCGGTCGCCTATTGCCTATTTCATAGTTGCAGTTTTCTTACTTGGGACTGGCTACTTTTTCATTGATAACGTATTTCTAAGGGGCTCCGCCTCTATGGATACGACGCTGCAGAACATGGGCATTTTGCTCATCGTAGTCGTACCAGCCATATCAATGCGACTGTTTTCTGCAGAGTACAACGGTAGAACCATAGAACTTCTAATGACGCTCCCACTTCAAAAATGGGAAATAGTTCTGGGCAAATACTTAGGCGCAGTCACTATTTTTCTGATTATGACCCTAACAACCTGCATCAACCTCATTCCACTGGTGCTGTATGGCAATCCAGACATTCTGAACATCATCTCAGGTTACATCGGTTTCATTTTGCTAGGCATGACCTGCATCGCAATTGGACAATTGTTCTCTTCACTGACTGAGAATCAAATTGTTGCTGCACTCATGACATGGCCTGTTCTACTCGCCTTTTGGTTTGTCGGGAAATTTAAATCATTCCAACAAACAGCTTGGCTCAGAAGTCTATCTGACTATCTTTCATTCAGTGGACATTATGGTGATTTTCTCCGAGGACTGATTCGCTCTGAAGGAGTAATTTTCTTCTTGGCAGTAAGCTCAATCGCCTTGATACTTAACACAGCCTACATACGGGGGAGACGATAATTATGGATCAATCATTTCGCAATTTATTGATTCTCATCTCTGGGGTCTCGCTACTGGTTTTAAGTGTCGTCATGGATGCCATTTTGGTAGACACAGCAATAATTGGGCAAGTACTGCTTATTTGTGGCCTATTAGCCACGCTCTCAGGAGCCTACTTGTTACGTGCTGAGTTAAACGCATTCTTTAAACGACAACGTGCTGAGGCCTTTGCTTGGTCAATAGGCATGATAGGTATCGTCGTTGCGGTGTGTTATCTCTCGATACAGCATCCGTTCCGGATCGATATGACCGAAGGAGATTTGTACTCACTATCATCTGAAACCGTTGATATGTTAGAGAGCTTAGAGAATCCTGTTCACATTACCTTCTTTCACGACCCCATGATGCGAGATACGGTAGATTTCTATCATTTGATCGCATCGAAGTCAGCAAAGGTTACAGTTGAGTTTTTCGATCCTATGCTCAATCCGTCCGCTGCTCGACTCAGAGGCGTCGAGTTTGCAGGAACTACGCTCATGGAGAGTGAAGGGCGAAAACTGCAGATCAACACACCGCATGAAAGTGACATCGCGAATGGCATTTTAAAAGTAGCTCAAGGCATCCAACAGACCGTCTGTTTTTTGGAGGGACATGGGGAACCTGATCCCTTCAGTTTAGAGCAGCATGATCATGTCGAAGGGGATAGTGGCCATGAGCATGGCTTGGGATCGGAGTATGTACTCCATGAACGACACGGTATGGCTAAACTACGCAACAGTCTCGAGTCTATGAATTATGTGGTCACCAAGCTCACTCTAGCCCAAGGTGGCGTGGTCGAAACAGATTGCGCAGTATTTGTCGTCGCTGGACCTCAAACACCGCTCATGCAGTCAGAGATTGACTGGATTAGTCAATACATAGAAAGCGGACACAACATGTTGTTTATGCTCGATCCCAATGTAAAGACGGGACTTGAGCCAATTATTGAAAAATTAGGCGTTGTAATGGAGGACAATCTCGTTCTGGATCCAGAGAGCCATTTCTGGGCAGATGTTTCCTCACCCGCAGTAACAAAATACAACCGTCATTCAATTACTGATGATCTGACCCTGACTTTTTTCCCCGGGGTTCGCTCACTCTCCCCAACTGATGTGCGGGTCTCTAATACCAACGTTCGGCCACTGATTAATACATCACTTAAAAGTTATGGGGAAACAGATATCGCCCAACTTGGATTCAACGATGGCATCGATGATAAGGGGCCACTAACACTAATGGTTATCGTACAACGTAATCCTGGCTATGGGAAAAGTGCAGCGGTAATAGCGGCTGAATTGCGTGGAGAGACAATAGATGAAAAGCCAGCACCAGAGGTGACGGGACCTCCTTCCAGAATTGCGATTTTTGGCGACTCGGACTTCGCAACCAACTCTTTTTTCCACATAATGGGTAATGGAAAACTACTGCTGAGCACCATCAACTATTTAACTAAACAAGAAAACCTCATAGGCTTAGAGCCAAAATCGATGGATATCCCTAGGGTTAATTTAACCAATACACAAATGAAGGGAACATTCGTCCTATCAGTCATTCTCATTCCAGCATTGATGGCGATAATTGGCATAGCTGTGTGGTGGAGGCGGCGTTAATGAGTTCAAATAAGAGTCTTAAGTTTGTTTGGATCATACTCCTCGCTCTCCTTGCTTACATAGTAATAGGGAACCTTCACAGCGATGACGATCATGACGACCATGACGGCCACTCTGAGCATGGAGAACATGAGAATGTATTCGAAAGCGGCTCGCTACTCCCCGTTAAGCTGTCAGACATTTTTGCTGTTGAACTCGTGCATCAAGGTGGTTTATTTCTACTCGAAAAAGATAAATCAGGCCATTGGTTTTATCATACCCATGGGGCAATAAACGGGGTTATACAATCACATGAACATGTTGCAACACCCACTGAGAACGAAGCTATTTCAATTTCGTTACTGGGACTTGAAAATGCGCGGGTGGAGAGGCGTCTCAAAACGATAGAAAGAGACATATATGGCGTGACTAAACCGGCCCTCATTTCACTCGTATATGGAAAAGACAAATCTAAACCGATCAGTCAATTTGCTTTTGGCGAGCTTGCAACAGATAATCTCAGTCGATACGTACATCTCGTCGGAACAGACCAAGTCGCAACCATTGCCGACTACCAATATAAGAACCTCATAGAATTAATAGAAAAGATTCAAACTATCAATCTAAACGCCAGTGAATCTGTCTTCCAGTCAGGCGCGAGCCAGTAGCAGTTAGTAGTGATTGGTGTAAACTAATTGACTAAGGTAGTTTCAATCAAGGGCATCTCAACGTAATCTACAATGAACGAGCTCAACGGCAAGCGTATTCTTCTGGGGGTAACAGGAGGAATAGCAGCGTATAAGGCTGCAGAATTAGTCCGCTTATTAAAAAAAGACGGGGCTGATGTTCGCGTAGTAATGACCGAATCAGGAGCTGAGTTTATCTCCCCCGTCACTTTCCAAGCGTTAAGCGGCAACCCAGTGCATACATCAATGTGGGATCAATCAATTCCTAATGGAATGCCCCATATTGAACTCTCGAGGGATTGCGATCTCATTATGGTTGCGCCAGCGACTGCTAACTTTATAGCAAAACTAACAGCAGGACGCGCAGACGACTTACTAAGCACTCTATGTCTTGCCAGAGAGTGCGCCTTAATGGTTGCACCCGCAATGAATAGGCAAATGTGGGAGAACCCCTCTACACAAAGAAATATCAAAACTTTACTGACTGATGGTGTTCAACTCATTGGGCCCGATAGCGGTGAACAAGCGTGTGGTGAGTTGGGAGTTGGTCGAATGAGTGAACCAGCACTTATCGCGAGTGAAATCGTGTCTTCGCTGCAGCCGAAATTGCTACAAAACAAAAACGTGATTGTTACTGCAGGCCCAACCTACGAGGCAATTGATGCTGTGCGCGGTATTACCAATGCAAGCTCAGGAAAGATGGGATATGCGGTAGCGCAAGCCGCTCAAGATGCTGGCGCTAACGTAACACTGATCTCTGGAAAAACCAGTCTTAATCCTCCAACGAATGCTCGATTTATTTCAGTAATCTCGGCTCAAGATATGTTTGATGCCGTGATCAAAGAGATTGATCATGCAGATATTTTTATATCAGTTGCTGCCGTGGCGGATTTTAAAGTGAAAAACCCAAATGAACACAAGATAAAGAAGTCCCAAAAAAACCTCAGTATTGAGTTTGACGAAACAGCAGACATATTGAAGTCGGTAGCCCATCGGAAAAATCCGCCTTTTTGTGTTGGTTTTGCTGCAGAGAGTCAAGATGTAGAAGAGTATGCTCGGAAGAAAAGAATAGAAAAAGGCATTCCTTTGATCGCAGCCAATTTGGTTACAGAAGCACTTAACAGTGACGATAATTCACTGATACTCATCGATGATCACGGAACCAAAAAACTAGCCTCTAGTTCAAAACTTGAACAAGCCAGGCTGCTTATCACGCATATAAATAGACTTATCCATAATCAATAAACTCAGTCCAAAAATATAATGCAACGCTTAGACGTAAAAATACTAGACTCTAGAATTAAAGACCTATTACCAGAATACTCAACGCCAGGTTCCGCTGGTCTTGACTTGCGCGCCTGTCTCGATGAACAGAAGACTATTGAAGCTGGTCAAACTATTTTGGTGCCGACCGGATTCGCGATCAATATTCAGGATCCTAATTATGCTGCGGTCATACTCCCGCGCTCGGGACTGGGTCACAAACACGGGATCGTATTAGGTAACCTAATTGGGCTTATCGACTCGGATTATCAAGGCCAGATTATGGTCTCAGTTTGGAATAGAAGCTCAGAAGCTTTTGAATTAGCTCCTATGGAACGTATTGCTCAATTGGTAATTTTACCAGTGACGCAAGTTGCGTTTAATTTAGTAGGTGAATTTGATGAAAGCTCTCGTGGGGACGGCGGGTTTGGTAGCACAGGACGCCAATAAAAAAACCGGCAAATAGCCGGTTTTTTTAAACTAACGAAAAGAAGCTCAAGTTAGTCAGGGAAGACCATTATCTCTTGCTTGATATAAGGATCTTTAATTTCTCCCGATGCGATTCTACGAACCTCTTCAGAACGCAGATAGGCTACGATGGATAAAATATCCATACCAGAAATCGTTGTACCGAAAGCGCCCATCGCACCACCCACGCTTTTATTAGTGATGCCAATAGATATGGTCGTTAAGATTGCCATATTACTGTTGGCGGAGTAAGCAAATTTCCCGCAAGTAAGACATGGTCCTTTTCCACCTGTACCCTGACCCCCATGACAAAACGAGCATCGGCGGTCATACCACTGTCTTCCATTTTGAACCAAGCAATCCTTTTCTACCTCCAGTGCTAAATCAGCATCGCTACTTTGATGCATTGTTCCCGAGTAAGGTTGATCAACACACTCTTGCGTCAGTGTTTGCTCAGCTAAGTTGGATTCTTGGGCATAGACATTTTCTATGCTCATATCGACCAAAAAAACCATCGCAACAACAGCACATGCTATGACACTGAAGCGACGGACGAGTGATAAAAATGAGATACCTACCATTATCAATTGCCTCCACTTAAATTATTTTTAACGAACGCTCTTACTCTTCCAGTGGTGGAAAGTAAGGCATGTCGTATTTCTCTACTAACCCAGCTATTGTACCGTTTTCCGTTAAGGTCTCAATACCTTGATTGATAAAATCTCTAAGTGTTTTATCTTGCTTACGGAGAACGAATTTAAGATTCCACAGCTGTTGGCCAAGTCCCTCTGGAACGTAATCTTCGCCAATCGCCGCATACAATTGATCGGCACTATAATCTTTTGAAAGAACGAAGTTACTTTCAGGATGATTACGTTTTGCCTGAGATGGTGCATGGGAAAAGACAATAGCCGCGTCAGTTTCGCCGTTAACCATATCGCGCATCACACGGGCATTATCCGCTTGTAATGCACGCTTAATACCATGTGTGAACAACCAGTCATCCATGGGTGTAGACATTTGCACACCGATCGGCATTCCTGTGTCGATAATCTCTTTTATTGACAATCCTGCCGCTTTATTTTGCGTTACCAGCACATAACCAACTGCCATATAAGGCTTTGTAAATGCTAGCTGGCCCATGAGCACGTCATCATCACCATTGTCACCTACACCAGCAAATAGCGCGCACCGTCCCTTTATAATTGAGTTACGCAGTGCTCGAGACATACCACCTCGTGTACCTGTATCGGCCCAATACATTTCAAGGTCAAAATCACCAAGCTGTGCTAGAGCACCCATGACTTCAACATCAAAACCTGGAGGAGTCACATTTTTTACTGAATAAGGATAGGAATAGGGATCTGCGCAAACAGTCAATTTGCCCCGTTCTTGAATTTTTTCAAAGGTAGTTTGCGCCTCATTAGCTGAACCATGCAGCGGTAACCAGGCCAAAGCAATACCTATAACAATTTGTAACGATTTATATTTTAACAAAGCAATCTCCTAGAAACTGTAGTCAACGAGAAATAAGATCGCGCTACGTCTCCTTAGTTCACACTATTTACTTAATTCGTCTGTCCAAATAATTGACCCAATGTGTCGATTTACGTCCATTGGTCATTTCATTCACACGTCACATAAAAACAAGGGAGGGCTAAAAAGCCCTCCCCCATTTAGCTCTTACAACTACTTTTCAGCAGTAGTGTCTAACCAGTTATTACTTAACTGCGAAGACCATCAAGCCACCACCTTTGGTGTGTGTCTTGAGGAAGTTTGCGTAGTACAGAGGCCAAATACCACCACCACCAGCACCGTACACGATGGCAACATACTGCACGCCTTCTGAGGTGTAAGTGGTTGGGTTACCGTGGATTCCGGTACCAACGTTGAATGCCCAGAGGTGTTCACCAGTCTCGTCATTAACAGCGTTGAATCGTCCATCTGGATCGCCATAGAATGCTAGTCCACCAGCTGTGCTCAAAAGACCACTTGTTGCTGGCCAGCTCTGTGACTTAGTCCATGCAATCTTACCAGTAGCAACATCAAACGCTTTAATCAAACCAGCGCCAGCGTTGAACGTAATAACTTTAGCACCTAAGTACCACTCGCCACGCTTCCACTCCATTTTCTTAGCCTGGAGATCCATGGTGAAGTTGTAGATAGGGACATAAGCCATTTTGGTTCGAAGGCTAACTGAAAGTGGGTGCCACTCTTTACCGCCATCAAGTGATGGTGAGATGTTTTGAGTCACGCGATCATAAACAACGTCCATTTCTGGGTAGTTGAATACAGGTCGGCAGTTACCTTTAGCAGGGTCAATTGGCTCTTTAATCCAGTTGACATCTTGCATTGGGGTAGCCCAAAGACATTTCATCTCATTACCTGAAGCAGTCTTCACGGTAGCGTTACGATCTATACCATAAAGGTGACCGTTTCTGTCTCCGTGAACGAATAGCTTCTTACCACCGAGGTCAATCTGAACATTCTCGTTCACGCCATCATAATCGTATGGATCGTTTGGAGTGTACTGGAAGTATCTATCGATTTTTCCAGAGTCAGCATCAACTACAAGTGTAGAGTTTGAGAAGAGGTTATCTCCTGGACGTACGTGACGGTCAAAGTCAGGACCTGGGTTACCAGTCGGCCAGAAAAGCTGATTGGTTTCTTTATCATAAGAACCAGTAATCCATGTTGATCCACCACCGTATTTCCAAGAATCACCACCCCAAGTATCGTTACCAGGCTCACCTGGTCCAGGAATGGTGTAGGTCTTCCAAGCTGGTGCGCCAGTATCTGCATCAATTGCAGCTATCCAGCCACGAACACCGTACTCAGCACCAGCTGTACCGAAAACAACTTTATTGTTTACGACCAAAGGCATGATGGTGAATGTTTCAGCGTAGGTATAGTCACCAATCTTCTTATCCCAAACAACATCACCTGTTTGGTTATCAAGGGCAACAAGGTGTGCATCTAGAGTTGCGAGGTATACTTTGTTTTTGTATACAGCAACACCACGATTGACTACGTCACAACACAATTTAGGGAATACGTCACCTGGAAGCTCACGCTCATATTTCCAGATGATGTCACCAGTGGTGCCATTAACAGCCATCACACGGTTAAATGAAGTCGTAACATACAGGGTGCCATTTACTGCTACAGCCTGACTATCTTGACCTTCAAGAATACCAAATGACAAGTTCCAAGTCGGTGTTAACGACTTAACGTTGTCACGGTTAACTTGAGAAAGTTGGCTGTAACGGGTCATTTGGTAATCTTTACCGTAATGCAGCCAGTTTTGTGAATCTACGTCAGCGTTCGTCAACATGTCCTGCGTTACATAATTTGGATACAGAGTAGACTCAAGCCTATCCACACCAATTGCAGCAGCCATGCTGGACGCGCCTAACAGAGCTAGTGCGGCTGTTGAGACCGCTACGCGCTTAAAGTTATGCATATAAAACACCTCCCGATTGAGACAACTCTTCCTTGACATAAATCTAGATTATCCAGATGACGTCGCGGTCGAGTCTGATTTTAGTTTGGTTTTAGTTAACTATTTACAAACAACTTAAAGCCTACTTACTCACATAGCGAATTACTACATGTGTTTGTAAAACTTCTCGTTCCGTAAAAATAAGTTAACCCGCACTGTATGTCAACACGATAGAGGCTTATTATTGGTCTAAATCGTGGTCAAAAGTAATGTGGGTAAACTGTATGTTGCCATGCAGCATCGGCATGGTAAGGGATCTTAATGCGTAATTTATAGTGGGGCGGTTAATCAAATCACTGATACTTATGAACAAAAATTTTTCAGAAACTTTAAAACCAATGTTAAATTTTATTATTTCAAAAGATATTCATCAAATATGATACGAATTTTACGTATGAATTATAAAAATTTATTTGGGTTGATCGTTTTTTTTGCATTGCACAACGGTAATTTGCATGCCGACCCGCTCATTACTTTTCCCATTGTCGTCAACGATATTAAAATTAGAGTTGAGCTTGCAAACACTCCTCAAACTCGCGCTCGGGGACTCATGGAGCGCCGAGTGCTGGCTGAGGACCGAGGAATGATTTTCGTGTTTCCAGAGGAGAAAATATTTTCTATGTGGATGAAGAACACCCCTATTGACCTAGTCGTTCTTTTCGCAACCAAAGAGGGGCGCATCATCAATATTGAGCACATGAAAAAAAACACCCTTGTGTCGTATGCCTCTTCTGGTCCAGCAAAATATGCTCTTGAAGTTAGCAAGCACTCACCTTTGGTTGATTCAGCACAAACTAATGATCTTATTCTAGGAATTGAGCACATTCCTGCAGCGGCGCATTAAGCGCCAAAGAAGCTGAATTTCACATATATAACGTTTGATTAATCAATTCTAAATTTAAAGTAATCCTCAAATATTCTATCTGCTATCAAGCTATTCCCAGTATGATTTAGATGGCAAAAATCTAGAAAAATCTCGCCATAGGCATGTCGTTGATCAAGGGCGTCAGTGATGTCCCGAAAAGCTATGCCATCTGTGGATAATGCGAAACTTGCGTCGCGAAGCATGGGATACCCCTCTCGAAATGCAATATCTACACCGGGTGGAGTTTCTAAATAATGCGTCAATAATCTCGCCTCATACTCTGACCTCTCGCGAACATCAAAAATCGTAGGTTGCAAAAAATGAACGAACTCAGCATCCGAACGTGCGACATGAGCATAGGCTTCACTAACCGCAGCACGAAACTGCACCACTGCCAATTCAGCCCCTTCAATTAACTTGTCTGGGTTTGCAATCGTTTCAGGAACAGATCGATCAAAAATATCAAGCGCAACATCAGCAGTAAAACTATAACCCTTAAGCCGGTCGTGCCAGCGACTCATCCACTGAGCTAAAGCATTAAGCTCTTGAATAGGGCGAAAGTTGGGGACCCCAGATGTCCAACCGCCGGGCGCTCCACCGAATACCACATAGTAAATATCGTTGACACCATGATAAAAAATAATGATGTCGGTAGCGCGAAGAGGAATCTTTTTTAAAATCGAAACTTGTTGGCGGGCATTCATGCCTGGCAAACCGTAATTTAATACTTTCCAAGCTCGTCCTGAATCGTTCAACGTGCGCTGCAAATAGCTCGCTATCGTATGACTGTCTCTTATACACATCTGACGCTGCCGAC
>OJGS01000620.1_pt1 | contig 10996 bp, 12 predicted proteins | sample 1594531 | NCBI WGS metagenome assembly OJGS01 (sample SAMN05416816, study PRJEB24817) | seawater metagenome | isolation source: Sea water | place: Canada:Atlantic | collected 2013-07 | reverse complement strand
GCATACGAGATCAGCCTCGGTCTCGTGGGCGCGGAGATGTGTATAAGAGACAGCTATTAATGTTTATTTCTAAAGCACCAGTACGAGTATCGTTTTTCGGTGGTTCTACTGACTATAAAGATTTTTATAGTCAGCATGGATCTTTACTGATAGGGACAACTATCGACAAATTTGCTTTTACTGGTTTGCGGTATCGTCCTATGTTTTTAGATCGTCAGACATATGTCGCTTATAGTAACTATGACATTGTTGATGATGTAGAGCATATCAACAACCCTCTAATAAGAGAGACCTTAAAATATTTTAATATATTTCAATATATTGATTTAATAACTTTTAATGACATACCCTCAAGGACAGGTTTAGGTGGTTCTTCTTCTTTTTGTGTCTCCTTGATACATAGTATATACAAACTGTTAAATAAAAAGGCTGATACTAATACTATTATTGACCAAGCTATTGATATTGAGAGAAATGTATTAAAGGACAGCGGAGGTATACAAGATCAAATTTGGGCTGGTTATGGTGGCTTTAATAGTATTGTTATTGAGAAGAGCGGTAAGTATTTAGTAAAACCGTTACCCATAAGCGCGGAATTTATATCAGAGTTCAAACAATCCTTAACGTTAATATATACTAACATTCAAAGAGATACGAACGATATAGCTAAGTCTCATGAAAATACAAATAAAACTAGCTTACTAAGTATCGCAAAGGCAGGCTTGACTTGCTTTACTAATGAAGATATACAAGGAGTAGGTAAATTAATAAAAACATCTTGGGAAGAAAAAAAATCTATCTCTAACTTAATATCTACTAATGAAGTAGATAAAATTATTAACAATGTGATTAGCCATGGAGCCTATGGTGCAAAGTTACTTGGTAGCGGTGGTAGTGGTTTTATATGTGTTGTAGGACCACCAAACACAATTAATAAGATAAACCATATGTATAAAAACAGAATATTAAGCTTTCAATTCGATACGGAAGGGAGTCAAACAGTACTGTCATGATCACCGGAGTTGAAGACAACATGCATGTTGGTATTGTATCAGGATTCTTTAATCCTATACACAAAGGACATTTAGATTATATAAACAATTCAAAACTTTTTTGCGATTATTTGGTGTGTGTAGTTAATAATGATATTCAGGTTAAAGTCAAAGGATCAAAAGTGTTTATGGATCAAGACCATAGGAGAATAATTCTTGAAAACATAAGAGCTGTTGATGAGGTGGTTCTAGCGGTTGATCAAGAATATCGGTCTGCGGAAACTCTTTTGGTTGTTCGTAAAAAATACCCAAAAAACAAATTAACATTTTATAATAGCGGAGATGTTACGTTAGAATCTTGGGACCCTGTTGAATTAGCTATATGTGAGGAGCATAATATTAATATTGACCTCATTAATTTGCCTAAAACGTGTTCGTCTACAGAATTAAAAGATAAAGTATGAAGGTTTGCGCTACAATACCTATTAAGAGTAACTCTACAAGAGTTAAAGATAAAAACTTCAAACTTTTAAAGGGTAAGCCTCTATATCAATATATTATTGATCATTGTATACAAGCAGAATGCTTTAACGATATATATGTTGATACGGATAGTTCTGATATAAAGAGTTACTGCTTTGCAAATAAGGTTACATGGATCGAACGTAAACCAGAACTTACCTTAGACACTGCGAATGGTAATGACGTCTTTCATTATGATATTGACTTTATTAAGAATAAAAATTATGATTTTTATTTTCAATTATACGCAACAGCGCCCTTTTTAAGACCAGAGACGATTAGGTCGTGTGTAAATAAGTTAACCCATACTACAAAGTATGATTCTATACTGACAGCTACAGAAGAGTATGGCTGGCACTGGTTCCAGAATCAGCCAGTTAATTATCAACCTAACATTCTCCCTAGATCACAAGATGCCCGACCAGTAATTAAGGAGACAACAGGGTTATACGGTATATCTAAACGATCCTACGAGCGGTATAGGTGTAGGGTAGGTGCTATTCCATACTTCTATATTATAAGGGACAGACAAGAGTGTATTGATTTAGATACTCAAGTAGATTTTGACATAGCGGAAGGATATTCATTATGAAAATTTCGTGTTTAGTACCTACTCGAGGCAGGGTGGTTGGTATGACTCAGTTTGCAGAGACGGTCTTTAATACTGCAAGCAACCCAACCGAGGTAGAAATAATATTTTATATAGATAACGATGATTTACCTTCTAAAGAATGTGCTGATAAATTAATTGAAAAATATAATATAAAGTATCTCTTTGAAGATAGGGTACCTTTAAGTAAAGCGATAAATGATTGCCATAAATTATCTGAAGGAGATATCTTTTTCTGTGGTAGTGATGATATAATAATGTTAACTGAAGGTTGGGATGATGTTATTATAGAGGCCTTTGATAAGATAGAGGATAAAATTTGTTTAATTTATGGGCTTGATGGTTTTCATCGAGATAAATTGGTAGCTACTCACCCATTCTTACACAGAAGGTGGTTAGAAGTTTTAGGGTATGTTACTCCACAATATTTTGGTACAGGTAATAACAAACAAACATGGTGTAACAATCAATTTAGTGTTGTTACTGATAAATGGATAAACGAGATTACACAAAAAATTCAAAGACGGTTTTTTGTACCCGTATTCCATCAACATGTATCCTATAGACACAACAAAACCCAAGAATTTACTAAAAGGAAACATGATAAAACTACCCATGATTTAAGTTTACTATATCATGATAAAGAAAATAACCCTAAACGACTATACGACTCTTTAGGAGAAGAGAGAAAAAATGATATTAAGAAATTAAAAAAAGCTATACATGAGTTTCAGATACATAAGCTACTTGATTTCGCGGAAAAAACTAAACAGAAATACCCGGTAGAGGTTCAACATAAGTATTTAAATAAGTGAAAATCTCCTCACTAGTACCAACCCGTGGTAGACCGGATAGTATGACTAGATACGTGTGTAGTGTTTTTGATACTGCTAGTGACCCTAGTTCTATAGAGATTATTTTTTATATAGATAATGATGATTTACCTTCTAAAATACGAGCCGAGGAGCTAAAAGAAAAATATAACATAAAGTATGTTTTTGATAATCGTATTACATTAAGTCAAACAATCAACGAATGTTATAAATTAGCGGAAGGGGATATTTTATTCTTAGGTAGTGATGACTTAATAGTAAGAACTCAAAATTGGGATAAATTAGTACTAGAAGCGTATAACCAAATTGAAGATAAGATTGCTTTAGTGTATGGCCATGATGGACATAGCCCTACACGTTTCGCTACTCATCCGTTTTTACATAGAGCCTGGGTAGACGTTGTTGGTTATGTAACACCCCCTTATTTTGTTGCAGGTATGGCAGATAAATGGTTAAATGATGTTGCTAAAAAAATTAATCGTCAAGTATTTGTTAATATATTAACACAGCATGTTAACCCTGATGTTAAAAGAGTGTATAGTTATAAGAGTAATCTCAAAAATATAGATATTAAAAAATATAAAATGTTATTAAAAGATATTGCAAGAGATAAAGATATAACATATAATGAATTAGCCCATGTAGGTAGTACTGTTGATTGTCGCGCAATATATGATACTCTTACATCTGAGAGATCCCAAAATATTAAAGATTTAAAAAATGCAATCGAGGTGTTTCAGCAAACTAAATTAGATACTTTTGTTGATACTGTAAGTAATCAATATGATATTATGAGTGTGAGTGATTTTAATAACTATCAACCACAAGCAATTGCTCGGGATATTGCTCGTAATAATAGACGTCGTAATAAACAATGAGCATTAATATAGCAATATGTTTGAGCGGAGAGCCTAGGTATAGAGATCGTGCCGCGAATAGTATACATAATTTTATAAAAAACTATAGTAACGAGGAATGTAATGTAGATATATTCTATCATTTTTGGGATAGTATAACTAAGCGTCAATCTGATATTATAGCTGATCCGATACTCGAAAAAATTAACAAACGAGACTTAGAATTAGAGTTCAAACCAACTATAGGGGTATGCGAAGACAAAGATTGTTTAGACGAGTATATAGAATATGCGTGGAATCATATTTCAAAACTAAAAACAAAGCAAAACGCTGAATTTAAAGATACAAAAATGAATAAGAAGGATATACTTAGTCGGTTAATTAAAACAACCAACCACCCACCGTATTCACAACTTATAAGTATGTATAAATCTCTTAAATTAATGACTGATTATTCCGATCAAAATAATATACACTATGATATAATTATTAGATCTAGATCAGATGTTGAGTTCCGTGATATTTCTTGCGTATCAATAAAAAATATTGTACGCAAAAATAAATTATCTCGATACGTACAATTCCCATCAATTTCAGTACGTCGAGTTGCAGGAGAAAATTCCCCATTTGCTGAGTATTGCTTTTTCGTCTCGTCTTCAGCTATAATTAATACAGATTTATTAGACGGTTTTGTATCACGATTGTGTGATATTTTAATTTATGTGAAAGAGAAACCAGCCCCTTGTAAAAACTATATAGTTTTTCGAAGCTCTCATAATACTGTTCCTCTACTTCTCAATAAACACAAAAAAACAGAACTAGGCGCTCCTATAAGTGGGTTTGACTATAAGCTCAAACAAATGAAATCTAATAGAACTAATTATAAATGAGATTAGCAGTAATAATATTTGGCCAAAGTAGATTTTTCGATGTTACCTGGCCATTAATAAAACAAGAGTTTACATTTGACGGAGTTCAAGTAGATTATTTTGTTCATTTCTGGAATAACACAGGATACACCCCTTTGGGTACTGAAGAACCGATGGATCCTAGTATACGTAGTATACTACAGGAGGAGTTTAAGAATGTAAAAATAACTAATTACGAAAAATTAGATAAAACTTGTGATAGTATAAAAGAGTTCTATGACAATGTAATATGCAGAGATAACCCACTACAAAATAGTAGAGAAAATTTAAGATATACTTTCGGTCAACATTTTAGTATAAAAACAGCTTATAATTTAATTAAAGATTATGAAAAGCGTAATAATATAAAATATGATTTAGTAGTAAAAACTAGATCTGATGTAATTTATAGAATACCTGAGTGCTATGAAACTGAGGAAGAGTATAATAAGGTAAAATATAATTATTATTTTAATAAAAACAACTTACATACCGATTTTGTAAAATGTACCGCGCTACGGTTCTTAAATTTAACTAAAAAAGCTTATGATAACACACAAGAGGTATATACAAAATCTATCTCTTCGTTTTATAATAAAAAATATAGAGAATTTGAAAACAAAGACTGGTGGGAGTCTTATACAGAAGAGTATTATGTGAGACTCTGCCACAATGATTGGACATTAATCGCTTCTAGAGAAGCAGCAGATGTGTATTTTGGTCGATGGTTTGAAAATTTCCATTATGCTTTAGCTAAAGATTTTTTACAAAATAAAAATAAAATGAGAAAGTGTATTACTAATTCTGAACATAGTATGCAAGGTCAAATTTTGTTGAACAACGACATACAAGCTGTGTGTTTAAGGAACCGCCGAGATGTTAGGCTCCTTAATAAGAAGGAAATTAAACGAGATGTAGATATTACCGGGAAGATATTATTTACCCCGTGGCAGACTAACGTTACTAAACTAAAATATGATTTAGTGAAAAGGTGGAGTACTGATAAGCGTCGCGGTATTGCTAGATCGCTTAAGATGCCTCAAATTTAACCAAATGGCGCTGGTTCCTTTCCGGTGCTAGTTATTCTCTTAACTTCTGATAATATAAATTCATAGTTCTCCTGTTCTAGAGAAGGAAATACAACTGTACCGTTTTTTGATGTATTTCTCCAACACAGCTTACAATCCCAATCTCTTGCTAGCCTAAAAAATCTACATATAGTTTTATATACTTTAATTTTATTATAATACGTTACATCTCCTTGTACAGCGTCGTGTCGGTCATATGTTTTATTATCTCTATTAAAATAGTCGTTTAAAAACGTATGCAGATATACGTTAAGATATTCCGCGAAAAAGTGTACTGCTGCTTTTCGATTTGCAGCTAGACTAATATCTCCGATTCTAAATATATTATTTTTATCTCGCACCCAATCTAATTTTGTAAAGTCTACTCCCGCGCCCCTTTTTATTTTTATGTTGGGATTATTATCCCATTTCTCTAGAGGTCTATTATATTGCTGAAACTGGACCCCGCTTGTTTTTATAATAGGCTCATCAAAACTATCAAAATTAATATAATTATCTGCTTTTTGTTCGTGGTATTGTTCTTCGCTCTTAAAACATTCAATCGTTTTATATGTAAAGTCAGTCCGGCCTTTAATAATTACATCGTATTTTATAGGTCTGTTATTTTCTACCCCTAAATGTCCTTTGTTCTCATGTTTCTGTAATAAATTATACGCCTTTAATAGGCTTAAATGCTGGCCCCACTTATATCTCTTATTAGGGTGTTTAGTACCGTCAAACATCTGCTTATTTAAATATCGAATAATATTTTCTATATGAATTACAAATTCATCTAACTGCTCATTGTCATCTATTACAAGTCTTTTTATGTTTAAGAATTTTGTAGCTTCATATATTTTACTCGTATAGTCGTTCAATTTACCATCATTTTCGCCTTTAGGGGAAAACCCGGTTTCCTTCCAAAAATGAGCAAAAATATCAAACTCTGTACCGTCTTCGTAACTAAACTCTCTCTTTAACGCTCTCCAATTTACATCGATATACCGCGCTTGTCCGAACAATAAAACTGCTACTTTAGGTTTTTTCATTTAGTAAGAATATTACAAAGCTCTTTATATATTTCTTCCTTCTCATAAGACCCTCCTTGTACAGCGTCAATATGATCTAAAAATCTAATATGAGGTCTAGGCGGTTTTGACCATATAACATCTAGCTTATCTGCATAAGATATAGGGGTTGCCGGTACTACATATTTTTTTATTTTTTGCGTATAAAAATGACTTGACATCCACATATCGTCAGTGTTACGTAAATGAGAATATTGTTTTTCTTTTATTTTAAAAATATCATCGGTAAAAAACTTTGGTTTTAATAACACACCGTCACATCCACATATTATAGAGGCGGTAGATAACGTATTAAATTCTGGGTGATCATTTTTTACTATAAATCGTCTCGTATATCTTTTATTATTTTCAAAATAAGTCCCCTTTATGGCTTTTGGGGCATCTATATCCGGGAATTTTGTTAAATTTTCAACTAAAAACTCACTATACACCGTATCATCATCGATGATAATAAACTCTTGATCTTTAGATAATAACTTTATTGTATGGAGAAACTTAGTACCGGGGCCTATGTCTTCACATCTCTTTATTTCTACTAACTTATCTCTTTTTAAAAATGTCGGTATATTATATTTTTGATCTTGTGGTATCCATAGTAATATTTTTTCTACTGGTTTGGTTTGTTTTTTTATAGAATCTATTACAGGCTTTATATGGTTAATTCTAGACGGTATTGTTGTTAAAGATATAATCATTTTTTATTATCAATAAGCTTTCTATATTGCTCCTTTAAGGATATGTTAGTGTCGGCTAACACTCTAATATGGGGTCTATCTAATATATTTTGTTTTGTATATTTGTTTGCAATTTTTATTATCCGCTGAGGTATAACCATTTTATTGTAAAACTCATGACCCAATTCTCCGGCATTTATACCTTCTCTGCCTAATACTTCCCCGGATATAATCTCACCACTACCCCAGTTAATATCTATACTATTAGTTTTTAAAAAACGCTTAGATTTATGTACCATGTCGTAGATAGTATTAAAATAATTTTTCATACTCCGAAGCATTTCAACACCGCTACCCAAAATACACCAATCCTTCATATGAAGGTATTGTTGTTGCGGATTATAAATATCACATCCCCCCTTTCTTGTTTTAGCATATAGGTTTCCGTTTAAGTGAGAAAACTCTTCATATGTCTTCCTTTTCTTAGGTTGATGATCTGTATGATTATCGGATTTATCCTCTGCTCCTTCCCATATTTGTAGGTCTCCGTACTTACAAAATATACCCTTTTCCCGCTTTTCTAAACGGTGATAAAAGAGTCTTTTATCAGATCTATACATACGTTCATCCTGGTATAAGTCTGGGGTAGGAAACAGTAAATCAGTCCTAATTCTAAAAATATAATCGTAATCCTCTTCTACTAAATTAGCCACTCTTTCTAGCGAGGCAAATTGACCAAGATAATACTTCAAATGCTCTGGTTCACATACTTCAAAAATACTCTTCCCTAGATTAAGAGGTACCATCTGACCACTTTCTTTGTAAAAGAATTTTAACCCCTCCTTCAAACCACTAACAACTTCAAACAATTCATTACATTTGTCTGTTAGTGGCTGATAATCAGTAAATTCATACTTTTTTGGTTGGTATATATCAATTAATTTTTGTTTATCCTCATCAATTACTCTCTTTTCTGGGTCCGAATGACCATACCCTATTTTATCCCAAAAATGGAAGTAGTAATCGGTAGTACACCCCTCAAAAGTTGTTTCTTGTATAATACTTTCGTAACTTAAGTCCCAAAAACGAGGCTGCCCGTATAATAATACTGCTAATTTCATAAAATATTATATTTTATAATAAAAACATGCTCTGGTAATTCATGACCAATGAACATATTATTATTATTCAAAAATTCTTTTATACCCGGTATTACCCCGTATCCGCGTTCTTCGTTCTCAATATAGTCATCACACACAATAATACCAGTTTTTTTAAGTTTTGGGGCCCAGGCGGTTATATCTTGTAGTACAGAGTTATAATCATGTAAACCATCGATGTATATAAAATCAAAATATTCATTAATATATTTCTGTGACTGTGGTACTGAGTAATTTTTTATCACAGAGACGTTTTTATTTTTTTTAAATTTATCTTTCACCTCTTCCATCCAATTTACATGCTTTTCATTACACGCTAATACATGGGAATTAGGTTTAATGTTGTTTTTTCTTATAAAATCTTTTTGACACTCCCAGCAGTCAATAAGATGTAATTCTTTCGGTTCAGATTTTATAATCTTACTCGCATTAATACCTTTATGTACCCCGATTTCAGCACACTTACTACTTTTGTTAATAATTATTTTGTAAATTAGTTCTCGTATCATATATTAATTTAATCTGCTATAAAGTCTGTTAAATTACCCCAATCATGGTTATGGTAGTGGTAGTCTTGGTTGAGTACTTTAAGAAAACTAACATGTTCGGGATGTTTTGAGTCAAAAACATTGTGATAGTCGTACTCTTTGTCGGTAAATGTTCCCCAATTGTAAATTCTAGATGTATATGAGGAAAAATTATGAGCCTGAGCTATTTGTATAAATTCTGGTATACTTTTGTAGTTATGTTTTTGTACACACATATCTAAACGAACGCTCTTTAGACCCAAACTGTTAATAAAGTGAAGGTTTTTCATTAATCTATCCCAGTCTCCACCTACTCTTACTTTATCATAATGATCCTTTACCCCTGCATCTAGACTTATAATCGAGGTTATGTGATCTGTTATTTTATGCAAATTTTTCAACCGATCCCAGCGCTTACTATCAAACAACACCCCATTTGTTTGTAGGTTTATACTGATTTCTGGGTTCTTTTTTGTATCAATTTTTTTCATTAACTCAAAAAAAGACGGAGACCCAAACGGGTCCCCGGATCCAGTAATGTTGAGCTGTACTTTGTGAGGCTTACTGTGAATCATTCGCAACAGGCGTTTGTTTATCATTAACGTCTGGTTGTATTTCTTCGGTTCGTTTTTTTCACCGTATTGAATTAGGTTCTTACGACAACTAGGACATCTTAAGTTACAAGATTTATCATAACATAGGTTAATAATACTAGGGGGTTGAGCTACATCCATTTCAAACTCTAAAATAAATTTTAATTGGTCACCATGCCTACCATCAAGTACCTCTTGCCTTGTAGGTAGGGTACCGTTTTGAATTTTTGGACACTCCTCGCTATTGCACATACTAAACGAACCATCTAATATTGATTTCCGGAATGCTTTACTTCTCTTACTGTTCCATTCCTGATAAAAATCTAAATCTGGAGTTAGATCCCCTATACGATTGTGGTTAACCCACCGCGGGCAGCAGTTGTATAGTCCTTTTTCTTGTATTTCTAAAAAAGTCCAAGGGTGCTCACAAAACTTAGTTGATAGTTCAGTATCCATGTATAATTAATTATAGAGTTATGCCAAGTATACAAGCTAGTGAACCAGAAATAAGCGAAATCTTTTTCAATGGTGTACAATATAAACCTACTAAAAAAGATGTAGAAGAAATTACCTTTTTAGGTACAAAGACTTTACAAGCTAAAGTAAAAGAAAACCTTACTATCTTCTGGAACCCGCTCACGTGGGACTGGACCAAGTCAGCAGATAAAAACGCGTATGAAACCAAATACAAAAGAAAAACTCGCGCAGTATATTTTAAGGAAAAGGTTTTTCTCGTTGAGTCTTCTAAAATGAAAAAGGGTATTGTTGATGACGAGTTTGTTGATACTGCAGAACTACCTATCGGTATTGTTGTCTACTGGGAAGCAGATACTGAGCAATGGCAGATGCTTGGTTATAAAGAAAACCTCCTTCGATAGGTGAGTGAAAAAAACAGCATGCATCTACACCTCTAATACAGGGGTTGGTTTAGTATCCGATGTTGATCTTCTTCAAGATCTATTAGTGGATTACTACGACATAGATGTTGTATACTTTGATCATAAGTTTAACACGACAACTCAATTTAAAAGGTACGACCTAGGTATTTTTATACAATGTTACTCTGATGAATACTCTGAACTCAATGTAAAAAATATTTTTATACCTAATGAGGAATGGTTAGATGTAAATACATTACCTGTCTCTTATACACATCTCCGAGCCC
>OJGS01000611.1_pt1 | contig 11098 bp, 6 predicted proteins | sample 1594531 | NCBI WGS metagenome assembly OJGS01 (sample SAMN05416816, study PRJEB24817) | seawater metagenome | isolation source: Sea water | place: Canada:Atlantic | collected 2013-07 | reverse complement strand
GATGTGTATAAGAGACAGGGCCCAATATCGTGCGGTCGATTCATTCGGGGCGAGGTCTTTGTACTTCAGGTAATGCCGATCCGGAGCATTGTGCGGAGTGTGCGGCAGGAATACAGCATACCAGATAAAGAAGGGCTGTGCGTTCTTCTGTGCCTTGTCTACAAAGTTGAAAATCGGCTTCATGGTTTTGCGACCGATCGCGTGCCCAAAACCCTCATCAAATCCGTGGTCGAGAGGATCTCCTTCCCACCATTTTCCGGTCTGCAGTGTTGCATACCCATTATCCCGTAACTGTCTTACCATGGAAGGCGCATGCTCCAGCGTTGCGGTCATGGCTTTTGATTGCTCTTGTGCCAGGGGCCACAGTTTTTTGTTGGCTCGCAGTCGTCTGTGGTCGACGCCTTCACCCATGAAAGGACGATTGCCCCGCACGCCCGTTTGGTGAGGATAGAGCCCGGTCACGATGCTGGCCAATGAGGGACGGCAAATCGCCGCGGTGGTGTAGCCGCGTTCGTAGATTAATCCCTCGCCGGCCAGTTGATCGAGGTTGGGCGTTTTCAGGTGAGGGTGTCCCATGAAGCCGTAGTCGTCCCAGCTCTGGTCATCGCTCAGGATAAAAACGACATTTGGCTTATCTCCCGCCATTACCGCAATACCGCCAAAGACGATGCACAGAATCAATCCTATCTTTCTCATTTTTCTATTTACTCCTTCCCTATGGAGTTGTTTTTCAAAATGAGACGACCAAGCCAGAGGCCCACAATAATGATCTGCGGGTTATTCGATCTTTCTTCATGTGCTTTTTTATATCTTAAAATGTAGGAGTACTGACTCAGTTTATAATAAGGATGTCACAACAGTCTGTGCTGCCATTACACTCAATGCTTTCATATTATCACCCAATTATTTTGTCTGCGACGGCCAATTCCGCGACTGTATCCAGTCTTGGGCTCTCGGTTAGTCAATTTTTTTGCCGTTCCTATAATCTTCACGATGAGTTTCATCCCCGTTCTCATTATAGAAAATCCACACGCCGTGCTTCTTGTAGTCCTTATATGCTCCTTCGCTTCGCTTCTGTCCCTCCCGATACCAAGCGATCTCCGTCGAGATGCCCGTACCGTCATGCCGGTAAGTCTTCTGTAGGTAGAACTTTCCTTCTTGGTTCCAGCGTCTGTTAACCATGTATTTGCCGAAGTGAAATACATGCTCTGCCTTTTTCGGTCCATTATGCCAGTACATAATCTTCGTACCATGCGCCTTTCCCTCGTGATAAGGAGCTTCCGTCGAGAGTGATCCGTCCTTGAAGCAATAGATTGCCTTACCGTGCTTCTTGCCGCCGACATAGGGAATTTTTGAAATTATGACATCGTCTTTGTAAATGGTCAAAGTTCCATGGCGCTCGCCTTCCGCATATGAGATCTCTGCCTTTCCCAATCCGTTCTTCTCGTAGACAGTCACCTTGCCAGTAAATGGCTTGCTTTCCCCACGAAAATACCAGAGCCCATCTCTTTGTTCGAACTCATCCTCTGAGGGCACCCCGTTACTGTCCCTAGGCAGCCACTCTAAATACATTTGAGCTCGCCAAACTTTGGGGAGTTTTCCTTGAGGTCGGACGCCGTAGGCTGGTACATGATTGGATAAGGGAGTAGCTTTCATCCACTCGTCGATTTGAGTCGACAATTTGTTCACTTTTTGGGGCTGCTGTGTCGAGATGTCGGTGCGATCGTCCGGGTCTTGCCTCAGATCGTAGAGCTCTTTTCCGCTCGGGCGGGCAATCAGTTTATCCCAACCGTCAATGACGACGCGTGCCGTCAAATTGCTGTTTACGTCTTTGATTGCATCGAGATCCTGATCATGCTCGTAGACGTCCACGAAGATGCGATCACGCTTGGCCAGCACCTGCGGACTCCGCAGATCCAGGCCGGACATGGCCGGATCTGGCTTGATGCCGCATGCTCGCAGGATGGTCGGTGCAATGTCGATGTTGCTGGCTAAAGTCGCGGCATCACGCTGCGGTTTGATGCCGTTTTTGTGGGTGAGGAAAATCGGCGTGCGTATACCGGTTTCTACCGGCTCCCGTTTGGATCTTACGTACTTGCCGACCTTCTCCGGGTTCGGCACCCAACCATTGTCGCAGGTGTAAACGAAGAGGGTATTGTCGTAGAGCCCCTTCTTTTTGAGATGGTCCACCAGCTGCCCGCAGGTCTCATCAAACCAGTCGACATTGGCCCAGTAGCGTGCAGTGGGTTCGTCTGGTGCGAGGTCTTTGTATTTTTGGTAAAGGCGATCAGGCGCGTCGTGTGGAGAGTGCGGCAGAAAGACGCCATACCAGATAAAGAAGGGTTGATCCTTGGCTTGCGCCTTGTCCACGAAGTCGTAGATCGGCTTCATGGTCTCGCGACCAATCTTAAGGCCTTCATCACCATGACGACCGCCGCGCGACACATCGCCGTGAGTCATGGCGTCAGTAAAGCCATGATCTAGCGGATTGCCTTCCCACCACTTTCCGGTCTGCAGCGTCGCATAGCCGTTTGCCATCAGTTGCTTAATGAACGAGGGCTGCTTGGCGAAGGGGGCCATCATCCGTTTGCGCATCTTTGCCCAAAGCTCTTTGTCGCCCGGGTTCTTACGCGTTGGCTTCTTCCCTGTCGGCATGACCGGATCGTTGCCGCGGATGCCGGTCTGGTGCGGATAAAGACCGCTCGCAAGGCTCGCAAGCGATGGGCGACAGAGCGGAGCAGTCACATAGCCGCGCTCATAAAGCAGTCCCTCGCCGGCCAGCCGATCGAGATGCGGTGTTTTGATGTGAGGATGCCCCATGAAACCGTAGTCGGCCCATCCTTGATCATCGCTCAAAAGAAACACGATGTTCGGCCTGTCGGGGGTAACTTTCAGCTCCATGACTTTCCTGTCATCCATCATCATTCGCTGCAGTACGCCGTCTCTGGAAACCCAGTAATAAACCGGACTGATGCTGCCACCACCGGTCAATTCGAACTTGGAGCACGCGATCTGGGTGTTGCTGACCGTGATGGTTTCCGGTTGTAACGCAGTCAGAGCGTACTTCTTTTTGAGGTTCATCTCACCGGACTCCAACGAGTACGCGTAGGAGTAGGTTCTGCCTGGGGTTGTGGGGAGCAAGGTCACAAGGCGAAGCATTGCAGTTAACGTAATGGTGCCATCAGGAAGCTCGAGGACGCCTTCACGACCATTCTGAGCTCGAATCGTTGCCATACCATCATCCGATACGGTTGCGACAAAGGAACCGCCTTCATCAATTTCGTCACCTTTGCTCTCGATGAATCTTGGAAAGAGGAAGTTGTTTTTGCGGCAACTTTGGCTTATTTCCATGGAATGCGTCTCTCCCTTGTAAGACATCTGATAGCGGTCTTTCAAGAGGACCGTATCCTTGGTGAGTTCTGTGGACAAAGTGACCGTACCAATTATGTTGTACGCCTCGCTTCCTCGCTCGCGAAGCGAATAGGTGTAGTCCTTGTTCCCCCAGGCTTTGAGGTCAGATAGGTTGATCTCCAGAGATCCCCAATCTGTTGCCTTCCCCCCTTGGTCCTCCGCTTGTGATATTGTACATAACAGCGTGGACGAAAGTAATAGTAGGATTCCGATTCTCATTTAGTTTTCCTCTTTTGTTTTTTGCCTCTCTGGAGTAATGCAGTTTTTAAGACATTGAACTTTTTCAGGGTACTGGCCTGCAAGGTTCTTCGACTTGAGTCTTTTTTCTAAGCGGGACATGTAATTGTTCATATAAAACAATTCATGTCACAGACTCTGGTTTTCTTACATTCTATTTTTAACTGAGACCGGTAAGCGTACCCGTACTGCTGGCAAACTTTGATTTATTAATACCCATATTTTCGAGCATGCTGACATACAGGTTGGCCAGAGGGGCATTATTGTCTGAATTGAAGGCAAGGTGCTGCCCATGCTTGAAACCTCCTCCAGCTAAAAGAACGGGAAGGTTTTTATTGTTGTGAATATTTGCGTCCCCCATGTGACTGCCATAAAGCACCATGGTCTGATCGAGTAAGGATCCACCGCTTTCCTCGACCCCCTTTAACTCATCGAGCAATTCACTCAGCATTTGCATTTGCACCATTTCAATCTCCTGCAGCCTCTTCAATTTCTCTTCATCTTTTCCATGATGGCTAATATTATGATAGTCTCCGGAAGAACGGCCGTCATCAAAGATAACTCCGGGAGTAACCACACCGCCTAAGAACAGGGTGATCACACGGGTCGAATCAGTCTGAAAAGCAAGGCGAGACATATCGTACATCATTCGGATCATTTCAAAAAACTGTTTTTTGTCATCCGGATAGTCCGGCATTTCCTCCGACACCTGGGGTCTTGGTTTTTTCTCCCATGCCCGTGCCTCGACCAGTCTCTGCTCCAGACTGCGAACCGCAGTCTGGAACTGATCGATCCGTTCGCGGTCCGATGAAGTGACCCGTTTGTTCAAATCAGATGTTTGCCCCATCACCAGATCCAAGATACTTCCCTTTCTCTGCAAACGGGTAAGTTGCTTTTCCATCTCTTTTTGATCTCCCTGCAAAAACATTTTCTTATAGAGGCTGGCCGCATTCCTGATCGTGGGAATTTGCACGCCCGCCTGGGTGAAGGATAAACTTTTGGCTTCATTTACAGCCAAGGAAAGGGAACGAAAACGGGTCTGGTGCCCCACTTCATTCGCCATTACCTGATCGAGTGAAATGGTGTTTCGAAAACTCGTCCTTCCAGGATGCGGAGCACCAGTCAGAAAAGATTTGTCTGCCCGGTGGCCACCGTCCACGCCCGGATGAGACAAACCGCTGAAGACGGTAAAGTCTTCGCGGTGACGGTTGATTTTATCGAGATAAGCGGAAGTTTCATATCCTTTACCCGCAGTCTTGGGAAAAAATAATTTGGGGATAAAGCTGAGGTCCTGACAAACCGCGATCATTCTCTTGGGCGACTCGATTGCAGAGGGGGCTCCAAAAGATTCGAGTAATGGGAGAGTCATCGTGACTCCTGCAGTACGAAGAAAGGCGCGTCGATTTGTATTCATAAAATTACTTTCTTAAAAACAAGGGGCTTTGGATGATTTCATGGATCAGAGTACGGACACCATACTCACTGGGTTTACATTTGTCCAAAATATCGGAAACTACATCGCGATCGGCAAAACCCACCGGTGCACCCGTCGCATAGACAATAAATTGTTCGGCAAGGTTACGGGCAATGGCCCGTTCATCCTGAAGCAAATGCTTTTTATATTCAATGATATCAGTAAAAGCGGTGCCACCAATGGTCTTTCCCGAGGCATCCACTTTCTTGGAAACATAGTGAACGAATTCATTTCCGCTTCGCCCAATACCGGCAACTTTTTTGGATCCCAGCTCAAGGGATCGATAATGATCCCGCCAGCCACCCATAATATCAAAATTTTCAAGGGCAAAACCGGGGGGATCGATCGACTTATGACAGGAAGCACAGGACGGATCCTCACGGTGTTTTGCCAGTAATTCCCGAATGGTTTTGGCACCCCGAATATCCGGTTCCACCGCAGGAACGGAAGGCGGGGGGGGTGATGGTGCTTTACCTAGGAGGTGTTCCAATACATAGACGCCACGCAACACCGGGGAAGTGGTGGTTCCATTTGCGGTTACCTTAAGCACCGAAGCCTGCGTGAGGATACCTCCATAAGGACTATCTTCTGGTAGTTCATATCTACGAAATTCTGTTCCTTTGATGCCATCTACCCCGTAGTGTTTGGCAATGCGTTCATCGAGGAAGGTGTAATTGGCATCGATCACATTACGGGCGGGACGGTTATTGGTAAAAAGATCGGTAAAGAAAAGGCGGGATTCTTTGATCATGGAGTTTACCAGCCACCAGTCACCGGCATATTCAGGGTACAGGTCCCGGTCAGGATCGGTATCATTAATCTCATCCAGCTTGAGCCAGGAATCGAGGAATTTTTGCACAAAGCGTTCCGATTTCGGTTGGCTCAATAATCGATCAACCTCGGAACGGAGAATAGTTGGATTGCGCAGTTTTCCGTTTTTTGCGAGGTTCCGCAGGCGCTGATCTGGCATGGATTCCCCCAAAAAGAAGGACAGTCTCTCGGCTAGTGAAAAATCATCCAATCCACCAGGTTGTCCGCGGTGAAAGAGAAACTCAGGGGAAGAAAGAATCGCCGCATAAGTGGCAAGCAAGGAATCTGTCAGGCTGTTCTCCTCCAGTTGAGCTTTGGTAAAATTATAAAATCTTTCAAACTCAGTATCCGTGACGGGTCGCCGGTACGCCCTGTTCATGAAATCAGCAAGGAGTTCTCGGGCATCCCTCGATGGATCCTCAGAAATTGCCTGGATCTTACCTTCTTCTTTTTTGAAAGGAAGATCGCCAAATAGAGCCTGATAAGCGGCCGGGGGCCATTTTTTGATAATGGGGCCCTCGAGCTCCATCCAGTGGAAGGCAACCCCGGGATAACCGTCCGGGTCAATTTTCTGAATCACATGAGGAAGGGCCGGGACCATAGGCGAAGGCAAGCGCATGCAGTCCAGTTTAACCATGCCTCCTTTTTCAAGAAAAGCTTCCAGTTCAAAAATCTCAGGAACATTAGGGGGGGCTTCAAAAACTCCAATAGGAAGTATGCTTTCTAGATTCGGTTCGTGTAAGGTGGATGAATATACATTGACCGGCTCGCTCCGTTTAGCGGGCAAAATACGATCGTTGACAGGAGTGGGGAATCGGCGGGTGGCATCAAGAACCAGATCTGGATAGAATCGTGGTTCCTTCTCACCTTCCCATTCCACATAGTCGGTCTCCCGAAGAACAGATTTGGCTTTCAGCCGAATTCGGTAGTTTCCACGGGCAGGTGCCTTAAGACCATTAAAGCCGTAGTAAAAGGGAGTGTATGCACCCCGGAAAATCGCAGTGGAGCTGTCTTCCAGATAGGTTGATCGATCTTCTGTGTTTTTGAGATCATCCATATACACAAACTGAATAGCATCCGCAATCAGGTAGCCTTCGGTTCCCTTGTCGGATAGGGAGATCTCTGCACTTACGGAAGCAGAGTCCTTTTCGCCAAAAGTGAAACGTCCGAGTGGAAACCAAAGGTTGTCAATGGTCGGTTTGGTTGACTGATCAATAAGGAGACGGGTTTCTCCCTTTGCATGATGTATAATGTAAGGGGCTGCCGTGGACAGACCCTCACCCCCACCAAAACTTACCCGCACTTCGTATGTCCCAGGTTTGGGCAAAACGGCTTTCCATTTCACTTCGTAAGGACCTCTGTCTTTATTTGTTGCTAAATAATGAGCTCCCACATGGTTCGAACGCACATTTGACTTTCTCCATGGCCCGATGAATTCAGCATGGTCGACATCGACGATTATCCCGTTCTGATATCTTTTTATTACTGGATCCAAACCAGCTTTAATAAAAGAGTGATAATCATTGATTTGTAATCCATCCAGAGCCAGTGAAAACCGTGCCCATCCCGGGTTGCCACGACCGAGCCACATTTGATTCTCCTCACGGGCATATTTGCGACGGATGGTCGGCTCAGGTTTTTTTTCGGGAAAGTCAAGGACTCTCCTGAGGGCAAACTCGGCCACATCAAGGTAGGCATCCACCTGAACATGGGAAACATCGAGGGCAGTGCCCACTTTGGCAAAGCCATGCACTTCTCCGTCCAAGGGTAATTGTCCGGCAATTTTGAGATAAGGATCATGCAGAAGATCACGGAGAACATTTTCATATTCAAATCGGTTAATCCGTCTCGAAACCGATCGTCCGTTTTGAGCATAGGCACTTTCCCGTGCTTCAAGAATCATTTTCCCCAAAGCTTGGGTCAACTCTTCTCTTTCAGTATCCTGCACCTTACTCTTTTTCGGAGGTGGCATCTCCTTAGACTTTATCCGGTCGTGAATCTTTACCCAGATGCTTTCGTTGTGGGAATCTTCCGGCTGCCAGGTAAGCGAGAGAAAGTCCAATCCTCCCTCGGTAATTTCGTCATCGTGACAATCCATGCAATGATTCTCAAAGAAAATATTCATTGAATCAGGCAACTCAGTAGCGTCCATAGAAGGGCTACATAGACCAGTGGAAATGACTGTCGAAAGAAATGTAGACAAAAGGCGCATCGAATCCGATATTATTAATATTACTTTTTCATCACAAGCTCAAGCACAGGACCCGCTGCTTCGCGATGTTGACTTGAGGCAAACCCATGCACCAAAGAGGAACCCGGTGTCTCACAATCGATTAAAAACCCGACCTCGCCACTCTGATCTGCCTTGAGGAAAGCGAGCAATTCAGGTGTATCCAGTGTCACCACTGACCTCTGCTCAGCACGCCGCAAAGGAAAGCTTGCCAGTCGCTTGGATTCCTCGACTTTCGGTGCCTTTTCCCACCGCAGACCAGTGTTCGGCCATTGTTCGCGTTCGTCATCCGGTAAGCCAAAGAGAGCAAACTCACTAATTTTAGGCATGTCGGTGACCATGCCCAAACCTGTTGGCACAGCATTAAGAACCAAACGGGCAACGGTTACACTACCGAGATCAATATCCGATGTATCAAAGGAAAATAATGCTCTACGGTTAACCTCACCGGGTGCTGCATTTTTAACCATGAGAAAGTCAGGACTGAGTCGTGTCTTGCGTTGATTATTGTACACAATGGAAGTTTCCCTTCCATTTGTTCCCCTAGTAAACAGAGGCTCTCTGACAAATACTCCACCTTCTGCGGCCTGATCCTCATCGGGATAAAATTGTTTATCATCTATACGGACTTTTTCATCGGTATACAAATGCTTCACCTGCCCATTGGAATGGTGAATGGCGACTTCCCCCTCCCCTACGGCTAGACGTGCATCTTGTTCGTCCTGACTGAAGGACAAGGAGAAACGAGTGCCATGATCAACAATATTGCCATAGCTTGTTTCCACCTGAAATCCAACCGCACTTTCCGGAACATTAAATGAGGCATCCCCGTAATGGAAGACCACCTGCATTTCGGAGAGCACTTCAATGTGAGCCGGTCCTTCCAACACCATTTCCGCACCCGAATGAAAACCCAAGGTCGCCACCCCTTTTTGGAGCATAAAAGTACCCGGGCCAAATTCACCACCCTCGATCGTCGGTTGATCACTTTGCCAACCTGCAAGTTCACTGGAAAGAATCGTTCCCACGCTTTTTCCAGGGGAATTATAAAATCCAATCATCGAAATTAAGGCTATGACTGCTGCTGCAGCCGCATAGAAAGGAAGAATTTTAGATGATATTCTTTCAGGTTTTGCTTCAGGCTTGGTGGTAAGATCATCCTCACGCAGGGCAATACTGTTTAAATTTGTTTCCAGGATAGCCTCCTGTAAATAAAGCTCTCGTAAGTCTGAATCGGCGAGCATCCGCTTTTCAAGCTCAGCGACTTCCGCGTCGCTTGCCCGGCTCTGGAAATAAAGGTTTAGAAGTTCTTGATTGGTCTTTTTCATGATTGAACGAGCCTTTCGCTGATGCATAGACGCAAGCGATTACGCAAACGTCCGAGTTTTTTATAAAGGGCATTTTCGGTCACACGGCCAAGCTTAGCCAATTCTTTAATGCGCCCGTGGTAGAGGTAGGGTGCCAGCACCAACTCTCGCTCTGGATCGGAAAGTATTCCCAGACAGGACTCCAGTGCTTTGAAACGTTGGGTATATTCGGCTTCACTCGTCTTCTCGCCCTCATCCGCCAGGATCGCAATTAACTCGCTACTGAATACCGCACCCTTTTTCTTTTTTTGCTCGAGGTATTTATAGCAACGGAAACGCACTATGACCTTCCCCCATGGTAAAAAACCATCTTCATCGTCCAACTGATTTAGCTTTTGCCACATGATGACACTTGCATCCTGCAGGACATCATCGACCGCATCCCAGTCAGGCAAGAGACTCCGGGCAAAAGCCCGTAAAGCATTCTCATGCTTCAAAAACATTCGCATGAAATCTACTTCAGTCCGCGTTGATTTCTTTTCTTCCTCTTTGCTCATCCACATACTTATCCATAATTTTGGGAAACCTGCCGTAGTAATGTCAACTTTTCATAAAGATTTTCACGAAAGTAAGCAGATTTTTAACATAGTATAGGTATGTAATTAATAAGGCTACCTTACGGATTGAGATAAGATGAATCAGGTGGACATATGATTATACTCCTCCTGAAAAAAGTAAGGAACAATTACTTCAATTCCTTGATTCGAATGTTATCGAACAAAACCTTACCCTGCTTGCCGGAATGGATTTGCAGGGCAAAGAAGCCCTTTAGAAATTCATCATTTTTCCAGTGAGCGGCGGGCACCCCGTTTACCCATGTCTTCACTACATAGTCCTTGGCATGTATGGTGACCCGATTCCATTCCCCGTTCTTGCGGGCAGCACGAATCTCTTTGTGTTCCTCAAGCCACAAAGGATACCAGTATCCCCCACAGCTTTGTCCATAAATCCCACCAGACCATCCACGCCCTTTATTCTCCTCTTCCATTTCCGCCTGCGGTCCGTATACCTGATTCTCTCCCTTCAATTTCGCCCGGAACATGATTCCGGAATTACTGTTTACAATCCACTTCATATCGCAGGTGAAAATAAAGTTTTCATACTCCCGCTTGGTGGAAAGATAAGTGCTGGGTGAGCCGGGTATACAGGTGCCGGCGATCGCCCCATCCTCGACCTCGAACTTGCATGTGCCTCCCCTTGGCGTCCAGCCCGTCAGATCCTTGCCATTGAAAAGATCAACAAAGCCTTTTTTCAGATCGGGTTCCGGATCGGTATTCAAAAGCATATCCGCCGGGTCCGGCGCATTCTGCTGTTTGACATATTTTTTATGCCAACTTGCCTGACTCGGATCGATCGACTTACCGTGGGCAATGAATAAAAAAGGAAGGAAGAGTACTAATAATTTCATAATTACTTTTTCCATAGAGCACTTGCTTCATAGGGTCCAGTCTTCCCTTTCTCCACACCCCTTATTTTTTTCACAAAGGCACTTGTTACATCAGCCGGGGCATCCGTCCATGCTGAACGAACATAACTTAAAATGGATGCGATCTCATCATCCCCGAGAGC
>OJGS01000590.1_pt1 | contig 11370 bp, 13 predicted proteins | sample 1594531 | NCBI WGS metagenome assembly OJGS01 (sample SAMN05416816, study PRJEB24817) | seawater metagenome | isolation source: Sea water | place: Canada:Atlantic | collected 2013-07 | reverse complement strand
GAGATCAGCCTCGGTCTCGTGGGCTCGGAGATGTGTATAAGAGACAGACAAAACATCCAATCAAGACTGGGCCGAAAAGACACCGCTACATTGAGCCATTGGATGGGCCGGCTCTATTCTGTACTTGCTGATTTACATACTACTCAGTTGCCCTAGGTACATTAGCCCAATCCTGGCTTAGTGCTACTCCATAGGTTCGATGGTTACTGCCCCTGTCATATCCCGCCCATTGTTGACCAGCAGAGTGAACTCATCATCCGGATGGATTCCCTGCTGAAAACATTGCGTATGCCGTAGCCATCCCTCACTGCACAACCCACTGAAATAGGGCGGTAGCCCACCCTCTGTGACATACGGCTCTTCCCGCAGAGGAAGGCTCAAAGAGAGTATGGGGAGGCCGTTCCTGACATAGTCCCGGTCGTACTGAAACGACACCATGTTGCCTGTGCGTTCGAGTATGCCGGCGACGCGGTCATGCAGTTTAACGATGGCTTTCATATCACTCCGATAGGCATAAATTTATAGATGCCTGTGGCTACAGACTTAATCAGCGTTGGATTTGTCATGTCGGGATGCGATAGCGTACAGCACCGTTCTGGTGATGCCGACAACAATCAGTGTTGCGGCAGCCACAATTATGTGATGCATGGTGATGACCTCAAAACAAAGTTGATGAATTCAGTATAACCCGCGTCAGGGATCGAAGGTCTGGCCTGGCATTGGGTTCTTTAGTCAGCCTACATGCGTTCTGGGTGTATGTTATAGCACTGCGTATATCCTTTGCCTAAGTATCGAAACCTGTCTCAAGAAAGGCAGGTTGGTTTGGTATAGGATGAGTATCTGGGTTACATGAAGTGGTGTGCCAAGTGCTTACTGTGGAGGATAGATATGAAAAAGCGCTTCAATGAGCGAGAGCTGTTGAAGGATTTGAATGAAGACACTGTCCATGGGGATGAATTGGCCAACCCGCTTCCTCAGGAACTCGATCCGCAGGAACGCCTGAAGGGCTCCGTGAAACGGTATGAGCGGCCTTTTGACAGAGTTTGGGACGAGTTCTTCGACTCGGAAGAAGGTGTCTCTGAGGATTTCATGGACGAAAGAAATCAGCCCTTATAAACAAAGGAGAAGCCAGTTCTGATCTATCTGAAAGATGATCTGCGTATGATGACGGATTGCAATATGGAGGAAAGCTGCCAGATCTTGAAAGCGAGGAATGGTTACAAATGCAATTTGTAGTGGTTCAATGATTCCGGACACCAACGTAGGTGGTAATATCGCCGCCATAAACGAGGTGTCTGATGACCAGAAAGCGACGTTCTTTTTCTCCTGATATGTGATATTCCCAGAAAACTCTAATCAGAGTCTGTCTCAGTTTAGGGGGAGTGGACATGAGCGGCCGCCCCAAAAAATCAGCATTGCACTCTCTTTGTCGAATTAGAGGGGCACATAAATGATAACGCCGAGCTAACAAAAATACGCTTGATGGATGATCAGGAATACGAGCCGAAACACTGGCGCTACCGGCTCCTGCGGCGACAACCGGACCAGCAGAAAAAGTTAGATTCCACTTTCAATCAGAGTATAGCTTTGTCCAACTGACTCAAGCGTTAGCTCAGAAGGAGCCAGGGAAATGCCAAGAGCCTGGAGCAAGGGGGAAAGCAGAGAATCAACCAACTGCCCCAGAATATCTACCACAGGAACCAAGACCCCCCCCAAGAGTCCGTTTAATAGGCCTCCAAGACAGATAGGCAAACTCAAAATATCTACACACACCTCAGCACTACTTATCAGGCCAGAGAGCAAACTGTTCAATGAGGTATTAGTTCCAGAAAAATGTCTGGATTGTTTAGGCGTCATGTCATTATAAATGCCCATATCAATATTACTAAAACTGACATCAATCGCCCCAGCCAAGACACTCTGTGTATCAAAATCAACACTTGCTCCAGCGACCGGATCAACATCGACATCGACATCCGCAGAAAGAGCAATTAAATCTGCCCGCCCATCAAGATCAATGTACGGGATCACGTTATTATCGCCAGAAACGCAATCAGCCGCCCTGAGCTCAACGCTTGCTTTAGCCGTTTCCAAACTCAACTCAACGTCTACCAGACCTAACGTTGTCAGTTTTATATCAACGGTAATCGCTGAGCTTGTTGCCCTTGGCCAATTACCCTCAGCATCCGTCCTTGCCGCAGCGATAAAAAAACCAGGGGATGGCGTTATACTCAAATCAACATTAATGTCAGCCAAAAGAGACAAGACCCCCCCCAAACTAGCAACTCCGTCCAAGTCACTCAAATTTAAATTGATCGTTTTAGGGAGAGCCCCATCAATATTAAGAATTACAGACTGAACAAGCGCCAAAGTTGACACTTTAGAACCGGGTGGCACTTCTGCATCGTTGACCCCTTGTATAACATCATTCACAGAAACATTATTGCCGACCGCAGCATTCACCAGCTGCTGAACCACCGAAGCGGCAGGACCAGTAATACCCTCACTGGCGTCCAGCACATCCATCAACAATGTATCAACAGGAACAGCATTCACAACTGAGGCCAAGCCTGCAGCATCAACCAAGTCGCCAACATCTGTCAGCGCATTACTCAGCTGAGTTAAACCAACACCATCCAGTGTTAAATCCTGACCTAAGACATCCCCAAAGACCAAACCAAGAAGAGCGGACTCATTAGTATCTAACGACAGCAACTCACTAGAGATGGTTGCTCCAACTACCAACTCTTTACGTACAGATGCTTCTGCGACTAGCGGTTCATCAACGGCGAAAGACAATAACCCAGTAATGGGTTTTTGCAACTTCACAGATACGCCATTGCTTTCCAATGGAGAACTCACTTCGCTGACAACGTAAGTGTGATTGCCATCACCATCCGGAACATCTATAAAAGCCAATACAGCATAAGCGACGGTCGTATCTAGTGGCGCTTCACCCACACTTATCATTGCATTTAGCTCTGCCCCCGCACTTCCAGCCACATCAATGCCATCCGCAACACCACTACAGGTTTGGCCCTCCTCTGCCAAACGGGTAGCCAAAGAGTTAGCCGCACTCTGCAATTTCTTTTGCTCGAAATATAAACGACCAGAGTCTACTACCAGTGCTGCCATTGAGAATATAAAGAACAATGATACTAGCCAAATCAAGGCTGAGCCTTGTTGTTTTTCTTTTCCGCTCGAAGTCATCATCTTTATCGCCCCAACAAACTGAGAACGTGCTCAGTTACTTTCCTTCATTGAATTAGCCTTCTCTTGCAGGCTTTCCGGGATGCTAATTTTAAAGGAATCACTGATTCTGCGCTGACTATCAACGTATAATTGCGCAGGAAGTTCGCTTTCTTTAGGAGGAGTGGAGTTACGCTGCTGCTCTAAAAGTTGTTCAGTCACAGTTTCATATCTTATATTGGAATCAGGATCAGAAAGCCCGAACTCATAGCTCTCCGGCCCCGCAAAAACCACGCCTGCTGAAGAAAAAGTCAGAAAAAACACTGTTATTTTTTTCACTATCATCTCCCTATTTGTGATGCCATTTTTTCAGCGTGAGAAAGCTCCCTGTCTGTATAGCCATATTCATTTTTCAAAAACCGCAATCCTTTTTGGTTTCCAGCCAGATAATAGGCAATTGCTAGGTTTTGACGAGATTTCCCTTTACCATTTTCTAGCTCAAGAGCTGTCCTCAAGTGCAGTTGCGCAGCTTCATCATCACCCGCCAACATCAATGCATAGCCATAATCATTCCTAATTGAGGATGACGCGGGCAATAGATTTAGCGCTCGCTCAAAATAAGGAATCGACTGGCTTAGGTCACCATTTTTCAACGCGACCATGCCAAGACCGTGATAAGCCTCTCCGTTTCCGCATTTCTCTTTCAACTCTTCGAAAATCAACCTGGCCCGATCTAAATCACCCGTTTTGGCAAGCAATTGCCCATAGCGGCGCCAATACTCTTGGCTTTCTTGCTTGTTGTCCTGCAGTGTCGCTAGGGCCGCATAATTACGCCCTCTCGCCATAAGCGTATCAACCATTTCCAGTCCCACCTGGTTCTCAGGATCAACATTCGCCGAGCAACGCACCTTAGGCTTAAACTGTGAAATATCGGATGACGAGGACGTCGATGAATGGTTCGCACAGGCTCCAAGAAAAAAAGCCAAACTGATTGCGGCTCCAGTTTTTATCCATTTCTTTTGCATACTCACGCCCATCCTAATTAGCGGGTCAAAGCTTCGACAATATTGATACCAGCTGGACCACCAACAATGATAAAAAGTGCTGGCATCATAAAAATCATCATAACCACTGTCATCTTAGCTCCAACTCTATTGACTTTTTCCTTTATAAGGCTCTGTTCAATATCTAGTGCTTCATCAATTAATTGCTCTATACTTTCTGTGATCGCACCACCTAGCGCACCACTCTGCTTCAACAATCGCGTCAACCCATAAAGAACCGGAATATCCTTCCCTTCGCCGATATCATCTAATGCTGTACCTCTATCTGCACCGCTTTCCATAAGGCGGTTAAACCGATCAAGTCGATAAGCTAGGCTGGGCATCAATGGCCGAGCCTGTAACGCCGCCACCCTGAAACCCCGTTCAACGGTAAGTCCGGCCTCTAGCAGCATTGCCAGCATTTGTGCAAGCTCAATAGCTTCTAAATTTTGCTTGTAACGCGCTTTACCAGCCAAACTGCGAATATAGCGTCTCGAGCCAATAAAACTGATCGAACCCACAAGCATCGCCCCAAGAGGGCCAGAAACGATCAAACCCAAAGCAATAAGCAGCAGAGGCAATAACCAGCAAACCAACAAATATATAATTTGAATTTTCTCTGGCGAACGGCCGGTCAGTCGCAAGGCATCAAACGCTTCCTTATAATCACTCTCAATTAACGGTGACGCCGTTAGTCGTGAATAAATCCCACCCACCACAACATCACTCGAAACCTCGTCCGTACTTACACCACGATGGTTCAGCCGATTCAAAACATGACGTTTGCGCTGCCAACGCTCCGCTTGAAATATCGCTAACCAGCAGGCAGCTGCCGCGCACAAAATAGCTAAAAAATAACTAACCACGACCCACTCCCTGCACCATCCGGAAAATAATCAACGCCCCCACGGCAATCAACGTAATTGAGACGGCCAGAAGCTTATGTCCCGCATCAGTCTCAAGGAGAACGTGGCGAAACCCTTCATTCATGGCTATGAGGGCAACACCAATACCTACCGGCAGCATAGCGAACGCTACAGCAGTAAAGCGTATCTCTGCTGTTGCTGCGATAAACTCCCTTCGCATCTCCTGCTGTGAGCGCAAAGCTTGGGATACTTTTTTCAATACTGGCCGAATTGAGCTACCAAATCGGCTCGATGTGCGTAGCGCCACAGCGACAAATACCAACGACGACACATTATACAAAGTGGCGAAATCGTCCATTAAGCCAGTGTAGTCACGGCCAGCCTCTACCGCACTACGCAGACGAAATGACAGGGGAGCAAACACAGGATCGGAATCATTAAACGAATCCACCAGCGCTTGCTCTAACGAGCGACCTGCATCAACGCCCCTAACAACATCATCAATTACATCCGGTAAACCTTCAAAAACCGCACGACGGCGGCGCTGATAACGTAGATACCAGTAACTTATCGCTAGCCCCCCTGCCATGACAGGCACAAGGGCGGCAAAAAACAAATCGAACAAAAGCCCAACCAATAAAGAGACAGCAATAACACCGGCCATCAGCAACAGCACGTCGGACTTGTCAAGATTCAATCCTGCCTTGAGCTGCCATTGTCCAAAGCGGCTACCAACCAGTTTTATCGCTTGCGCCTCTGTCTGCACATCAGCCAACTTGCTTTCCATGCGCGCACGAACATGTTTCTTATGGGCCTGACGATCCCTAATCCGCAACAACCACCATTGCCCAACCAAGAGCAGCAGTGCAAGAATGCCAATTCCTCTTGCCGCTGATAGCAGGACATTCGCATCCATTATGGACCAACCTCATCACTGCTACGGTATAAGTACTCCATGTGATATTCCCCGCTTTCTGATGATTTCAGTGCCACGACCTCACTGACTTGCCGCCGCCCATCAGGCAGTCTCACTAGCTGAATTATCATATCCAGTGCAGAACTGATGAGACGCCCAATAGCTTGCTCACTCGCCTCATACCCACTCACGGCCAACAGTGTCTCAATACGCACCAGGGCATCACGGGTGCCGTTTGCATGGATCGTGCTCATTGAACCCTCGTGACCCGTATTCATCGCTTGAAGCAATTCAATAATTTCATTAGAGCGTACCTCGCCTAAGATAATGCGATCAGGCCGCATACGTAATGAATTAATCACTAGCTCCCTTGCCGTGACACATCCTTTTCCTTCCGCGTTAGCAGGCCGCGTTTCCAGCCTAACCACATGGGGATGATTAAGAGTCAGTTCAGCGGAGTCTTCAATCGTAAGAATTCTTTGATTGCGGGCAATATATTGGCTGATCAAATTCAGCATTGTGGTCTTCCCTGTACCCGTGCCACCGCTCACAAGAATATTTCGACGACTCTGTACAGCATCAATCAGCACTTGGAGACAATTCTCAGTCATCGCTCCGCTACGAATAAGGTCTTCTGCATTAAGATGATGGCGATTAAATTTTCGAATAGAAATGGAGGGGCCATCCAGCGCTAAAGGCGGAATAATAGCATTCACCCGTGAGCCATCTGGCAAGCGGGCATCCACCATCGGGCTGGCCTCATCCAAGCGACGCCCCAAAGGGGATAAGATGCGACGAATCACGCGAATCACATGCGCATCATCGACGAAACGCGCTTGAGCTCGTTGCAATACACCTGAAATTTCTACAAATACATTTTCCGGACCATTAACTAGCACATCGTTAATTCGATCATCCCGCAACATCGGCTCCAACGGTCCAAAGCCTGTGACCTCATCAATCATATCCCGAACCAATTGGTTCAGATCTTGTGTTGAAAGTGGCGTACGGCGCTCAGCTATATGCTGGTGCACAGCACGAGTAATCGCTTCGTTTACATGGGCTCGGTTACTTTTCGCAACTTCAACGCCATCTTCATCCAACTTATCCACAACACGCTGATGTGTGTGGGCCTTTAGCTGCTGATACTCTTCATCAATTCGTCCCGCCACCATGCTCCTCGCTATGTTGGTTCCTGCAGCCTGCAGCATGAATATAGGCCCGGTCTCTCTTTGTCGCCTTAAGTCCAGACCTTTTGCGACAAGACTCTACTCTAAGCCCTATGGCCATTTACGCTTCTTACTGTGCCCTTCCTGGCCAACCAAGACGTTAGCCAGTGCACGAATTTTTTTACTATAAGGACTTTTCGCCGCACTCTCCTGCATCGGCAGACCTAAATTAATTGCCTCCAGGCGATGCTTCCAATCCATCGGGAGCGCTGCTGTCACCCCCAAACCCGTACTCTCAGCAATTTCGTCCACACTCGGGGGCTGTGCTGGTTCATGGCCATCCAAGATCAAATGTACACGACAGGAAGAAGGAAGGTGTGGTCGCCAGCCACCAAGGTGCTCACGCACAGAGCGCAGCTGAATCACTTCTGGGTTCGTTACAACTAGTAAATCCTTAACATGCACGCCAATAGATTTAACCCAGGCTGACTGTTGCTCACTGCCTACATTGAGAAGGATCAAATCAAACATCCCCATCAACCTAGATAGTGCAATAAATAAATCCGCCCCTCTATCGCCAAGGAATTCTGCCCCATCGCCACTCCCAAGCAACCGTAATCCAGGACGAAACTCTTCCAACGCATTATCAATAAGGGTTTGATCAAGAGTGTCCGGACTTGACAACAATTGCGACAAATCAAAACTACTCTGTCCATCAAAATGGAAAATCTGTTCATTTTGGCTAACAACATCAATCGCCAAAATCCGAGCATTTGGTTTAGCTTCTGACAAGGCCACAGAAAGGTTTTGAGCGAGAAAAGCGGTATCAACGCGGCAGTCGACACCGGCAACCAACACCAAATTACGATGCTGGGATTGCAACTCCTCATTCCAGTGCCCAGGGCGCACCAACTGATGGCGACGCAGACGATCCCTAAGCTCTGCCGCATCACTGCCAACCGCCACACAATCACGAGCACCAGCACGCATACACTGCAACAAAATGCCCTGATCTACCAACCGACACAACGCCACCACTGTTACCCAAGGGCGGGCATTACTTAGTGCCGTAATCGCAGCCATGGCCTGATTAGTGTCACGATCAGAAACTTCCACCAGCGCAACACTTGCTCCCGTTGCCTCAAGCAACCTCAAGACTCGGCCCAGATCGGTGCGGCTGACCTTCTCAATCCGCCCCGCTCCTTGCAAGGCATTATCTAACCAGACCTCGGTGCCCGAATCTTCCACTACTGCCAGCACGCTTTCCTCTGTCATGCTACCCCCTACCAGCTTAGGCCATGGCGTATGGACTGCGAGCCCGGACGCGTTTCGGTCATCATATCCAGCCATCCCGTGCTGCTATTGTGGTAACCAGCACCGGGCAAAGGGTCTCGCGGCATAGCTGCCGACTTAGGAGAGACCAAATGAGGCGTTACAACCATGACCAGCTCTTTATCTTCCCGTTCAATACGGCCAGAACGGAAGAAAGCACCCAATACAGGCAAATTACCCAAACCCGGAATCCGGTCGCTGTTGTTTACCGTGTTCCGGCTGACCAACCCACTAATAATAAAGGTTTCACCTGGCGCCATAGACACCGTGGTTTCTGATCTTCGCACCCTTAGCCCTGGCACTGAAACACCACCAGTCGTTACCCCTGCAGTAAAATCCAACTCGCTAACTTCCGGCGCTACTTTCAAAATTATCTGATTTTCATCGATCACTGTAGGCGTAAGCGCCAAACCAACCCCGAAACTTTTAAATTCAATTTGAACGCCATCGGTGTTGCTCTGGGTCGGAACAGGAAACTCCCCGCCGGAGAGAAACGATGCCGTCTGGCCGCTTAATGCCGTAAGAGATGGTTCTGCCAACGTATAGGCAAAGCCACCGCTTTCCAAAGCGTTGATAATCGTTGTAGAGTTTCTTCCTAATCGAAACAGGCTAAAGCTATCTCCCGACGCTTGCACCGCACCACCTGGTGTCGAGACTCCCACAGTGGTATTGCCGCCATCAAAGATATTGGAATATTGAAACCCAAAACTATTAAGCTCACTACGACTAACCTCCAGGATGCGGATATCAGTCTGCACCTGTGTACCAAAAGGCAACGCATTGCCTGCCGTATCGGCAATGACCACAGTGCTTCGCAAAGGCTGCTCCATACCCTTAAGCCACACGGACACTATAGAGGAACCTTCCGCCTTCGCCGTCAACAACAGCTCCCGCGAAGCACTCACAGCCACCGCCGTCACCGCAGGATCCGAGGTTGCGACTTTCGTCATCCTCTTAGGAAACGTAAGCACTTGCTGATCACCCGGCGCCATTCGCAACACTTCATCCATAGACTCACCAGCTACCGCCAGTGACGGCAAGACAATTATGGACACAAGAAATACCAATACAGACGTCAACAAGAAACCCGAATGCAACTGCTTCCGAAAGCGATCCTCTGGCTCCGGGGCGACCTGTTTCTCCAGATTGGCCGGCATTAATTCCGTCCGTTCAGCGTACATAGGTGCTCCTTGAGGTAGACCCTTCATATACTTGCACCCTGTTCCCTCTGGGAGCAGAACGTCGTACCGGCTGCTTTTTTTGCGGGAATAAAGTGTCAAGCTTAGTTGTCATATTGCGATCGGACGCTTTGGCCGCTGTTTTCTCTTCTTTTTCTTCCCCATCCAGTGCTTCAGCGTCGCCCTGTGGGCTTAGGCTAGCCTCACCAGCCATCACTAACCGCAACTCACCATTACTGTCTGCTAACAATAAACGAGGTAAGTCTTCACGGGGAATTGCCAACACAACCGTGCTGTTGCGGTTACGATTCTGCTCTTTTTCATCCTCGGGAGGGGCATCCTGCAGCCGCCCCTTCACCGCCAACACCTCGACACCATTGAGCAACACTAGAGCAGTTGGCTCTTTGTCCTCTCCCTTTTTAAAGTGAGCCAGCACATCAACCAGATCCCCTGGCTCCAGCAAGCCTCCCACCGCAGACGTATTATCAATCGCCACAGCAAACGCCCGAAAGTCAGCCGGCACCGCTTTCGCGAGTCGATTACTGGCTTCAAGGTGGGATTCTGCAAGAATTTCGCCTTCACGGAGGTCTCGCCGCAACAATTTATTCGCTATCAGCGTATCCGTATTTACGGCCGCAGCCAGCGGCACCGAAACACCCACTTTACGGAAATCCTCTTCCGTGATGGTGTCACCGGTATTTAATTCACGGGCTGCCACCCAATAGGAATACTTCAACGCATCCTCGACTTTCTCCTCAGTGACTTGCCCCTCTACACCAGAGGCATCACTTTCGGATGGCGCAGGATCTCTGGCGAGACCAACCAACGCGAGTACGACAGCGACGACACTGAGAATCAGCGCCGGCAACATATAGAGCCAACGAGCCCCCATGGACCCCTCCTTGGAGTATAGAGCCCACCCCCATGCTTAACGGCAGGCATTAATCTTATTTATTCCGCAGTGCAGAAGTTACCGTGAGCCACTCACTCAGGCTCTGCCAGATAGATTAGAGCTTAATCTGCCCTGCGCCGAAAACTCAAAAGGCCACACTAGAACTCGCCATCAAACAGTCCGGCAACGGCGGGAAGCCATCGAAAAACCCTAATTGCTTCGGCTTATTAGCGCCGGCTACTGCCATGTTAGCCGGACACCCCCCCTCCATTGGCACACCTAGCCTACACACAATGACATCCGGGGTGCCCGCCTCAAACGAACAGACTTCGCTCGCTGGGACCGAACCTAGAAAAGACAGGTCCATCCTGCCCAACGCGGCAGTGGCCAATGCCACCGCCGCAACATCCGGTTCGGACGTAGAGCTACGGTCTAACGCCATTACAGCCCCAGTAGAACGGTCAACTGCTTGCTGCATCTGAACTTGCCAAGAGAACAGCACCCCGTAAACTCCGGCAGCGTAGATAAGGCTAACAATCAAAGGGAAAAGCAAAAGAAACTCTAATGCCACCGCCCCTCGTTTATAACGTTTCATTATCAATGACTACCCGTACTAGGGAGCAGGACCAGTTATCGCGTCTTTGATCTTTTGAAATGCATCACTAATCGTACTGTCTCCAAGCAGTGCCGCGCCGACAGAGACAGCAATAACGATCACTGCTGCCAAAACAATATATTCCAACGCACTGGCCCCACGCTGATTGCGTGCCCGGCCGGGGAGCTGA
>OJGS01000585.1_pt1 | contig 11432 bp, 8 predicted proteins | sample 1594531 | NCBI WGS metagenome assembly OJGS01 (sample SAMN05416816, study PRJEB24817) | seawater metagenome | isolation source: Sea water | place: Canada:Atlantic | collected 2013-07 | reverse complement strand
ACACTGCATATCGTCGGCAGCGTCAGATGTGTATAAGAGACAGCTGGTGAATTGGCTGGAGTCGGTAAATTAGGTGTGGTGTTGTCAGCAGATCTTGAACAGGCAACTCAGCAATCGGATGTGATTATAGATTTCACTATCCCTGAGGCCACTATGGCACTTCTGCCGTTATGTGCAGAGAATCAGTGCCGCCCGGTGATTGGTACAACGGGTTTTGATGAAGCACAAAAACAGATTATTCAACAAACAGCCGATCGCATTGCTACATTACTCGCGCCAAATATGAGTGTTGGGGTGAATTTATCACTGAAATTACTTGATATGGCTGCGCGTGTTTTGGGTGATAGTGTTGATATTGAGATTATAGAAGCCCATCACCGTCACAAAGTGGATGCGCCTTCCGGTACTGCTCTAAGAATGGGGGAAGTGGTTGCAGATGCTTTGGGCCGCGATTTAAAAGAGTGTGCTATTTATGGTCGTGAAGGACGTACCGGCGAACGCGATCGTAATACCATTGGTTTTGCGACAGTCCGCGCTGGAGATATTGTCGGCGATCACACAGTGTTATTTGCTGCCGAAGGTGAACGGGTCGAAATTACCCATAAAGCATCAAGCCGAATGACTTTTGCTTATGGTGCGATGCGTGCATCGAAATGGCTGATGGATCAGAAAACCGGTCTGTTTGATATGCAGGATGTGTTAGACCTGCGAAATTAATTTAAAAGCGTTAACAAGCTGGCTCTGGATTAATTAATAGCGGTCAGCCTGTTTGCGCGCTGCTATAGCGCCAGCCTTATCGCCCTTTTTAGTGCGTATATCCGCCAATAATAACCAAAAGCGTTTCTGTTCGGTGTTATCGCCTTGTGCATATGACACGCCTTTTAAAGCAACTTGTTCCGCCAGGCGAAAATCTTCAAGTTCATAGTGTGCTTTGGCTAACTGATAATAAACTTTTGGATCGCTGGGGGCGATACGTTGGGCTCGCTGCAAACGTGATTGCGCTGCCGACATGTTTCCCTGTTGTTGATATTTTTCTGCATCACTTAATAACGCCAGCACTGCAGGGTTGGTTGGTGCTGGAGCGGGTTTAGTAGTAGGTATATCAGTGCCTGCCGATTCGCCCGGTGGAAGTGGCATGGCTTGTGGATTAGCCTGCTGGCTTGGCACAGGGCTGGTTTGTGCTGATTCAGTTGTTGGTGAAGATGCTGGTATATCCCTGCTCTCTACCGCAGGTCTTTGGCTGACCGGTGTGGTACTACAAGCAGATAAAAACATGACCAGGCTGGCCATAATAAAAAGCATTTTGTGCATTGTTATTGGCATAACGGACCTATCTGAAAATATCTTTAACCCAATCGATTGACCGTTTGATGGGATTTTCGATAAAAGTTTCTTCTGGTGTGGCACAGGCAGCTGTTTCTGTCGGTTGTGTGCCACTGATAAACGGTATTTGTGTGGCATTCTCGCATAAACCATCGGCAAGTTTTCCGCTTAACGGATCAATCCAGAGCATTTCAATACCTTCAGGCATCGCCGGCTCGTAGGATTGTAATGGTTCCTGTGCAATGTACCGCGTCCAGGCACGTAAGGCTCCACTGGAACCCGTGATCGGCATCGGACTATTATCATCCAACCCCAGCCAGACTACAGCGAGACGATTGCCGGTAAAACCGGCAAACCAACTGTCACGCTGTTGATCTGATGTTCCGGTTTTGCCGGCAGTATTGATATTAATCGGCAACTGTTGATAGATGCTACGGCCGGTGCCACTTCGGGTAACTTGCTGCAAATTGTATTGCAGCAAAAACATGGGTTTCTCATCAATACTTTGCTGCAATTGAAATGGATAGCTGGAAAGCGGTTCACCTGCACTGTTGGTGACAGTACGAATGGTACGTGGTGGAATCTGAAACCCGGTTGCAGCAATAGTCTGATACATACTGGCAACTTCCAGTGTCGATAAACTCTGTGCACCTAATAATAACGAGGGATAAGCATCCATAGGCCGATCAACCCCAAGTCGTTTCAGGGTGTCGATCACTTTTTCTACCCCCAGTTCCATCCCCAGTTGCGCGGTCGACAGATTATAGGAATGCGTCAAGGCTTCATGCATAGGGACGATGCCATGGGTTTGACCATCATAGTTTTTGGGTGACCAGGTTTGCTGGTTGGGTAAGGTCAGGCTGAAAGGTGAATCGTCCAGTTCACTTATCAGGGTATACCCCTGCTCCAAAGCGGTAAGATAAACAGCAGGTTTTACCAGCGAACCAATCGGCCGGCTGGCATCTAAGGCACGGTTGAATCCCTGGTAGCGGGTATTACGATCGCCTATTAACGCCAGTACCTCACCTGTTTGCGGATCAGTAACCACCATGCTGCCCTGAAGTTTAGCCAGACTTTCACCATAGGTTCTGCCTAAATCTTCAATGGTGCTGACCAGGGAAGCTTCTGCTTTATGCTGACTGATGGGATCCAGACTGGTGAAAATCTTTAGACCCTCTGAGCCAAGATCTTCATCTTTATACTCGCGGCGTAATTGCCGTTTTACTAAATCAATATAGGCTGGATAAGCCTCTTTCATCGAACTACCTGATGGTACGACATCCAGTTCAGCCGTTGAGGCCAGGATGTATTCTTCATCAGTGATCGAACCTTGCTGATGCAAAACACTCAGCACCAGGTTGCGTCGCGTTTTGGCACGCTCTGGATTACGCCGTGGATCGTAATATGATGGGCCTTTGACCAGACCGGCCAATAACGCCAATTGATGTAATTTGAGTTCCTGCATAGGCTGGGCAAAATAATGTGCCGCACCCAGGCCGAAGCCATGAATAGCACGATTGCCGGATTGGCCCAGATAGACCTCATTCAAATAGGCTTCGAGAATTTCGTCTTTGCTGTAGTGAAATTCGAGGAGCATCGCCATTGGCAATTCCAGCATTTTGCGTAGCAAAGTACGATCGGCAGTCAGATAAAAGTTCTTAATTAATTGCTGGGTTAAGGTGCTGCCACCTTGAACAAATGCCCCTGCACGAATATTGGCTAATGTTGCACGAGCAATGCCTTTAGGTGAAATACCAAAATGATCATAAAAATCCCGATCTTCAATCGCGATTAATGCATCAATAAATGCCTGCGGCGCTTCTTCAAGCTGAATTAAATCTCTATCTTCATTATTAAGTGGATAAATACCGCCGATTAAGGCGGGTTCAAGACGGATTAATGTGAGTGACTGCTGATCAGCTGAACGGATTTGACTTAAGTTGTCACCACTGAAATCTAAAATAAGTTGTCTGGCTGGTTCATGTTCGTCCGGGAAGTAAAAACCGCGAGTAGACAGCGTTGCCCGTGAAGCAGAAAAAGCGACTTGACCTGGTGCGCTGACTTTATCAACAAACTGATAGCCCAACGCTTTTAGTTCAATTTTCAAATCATTGAGTGAAACGGGTGCGCCAACATATAACTCAAGTGGCCTAGCAAAGACTTTAGCGGGTAAAGCCCAGCGTTTTCCCTCAAACTGACTGCGGATTTGCTGATCCAGATACAGTGTTGCCCCCCCGAGCAAAAGCAGAATAATAAACAGCAACTTGAACAGTGTGCCTTTAGAAATGAAGGCTCTACGGTTTTTTTTAGAGCGAGGATTACGTCGCTGCTGGGATGGAGAGGGATTTTTTTTACTTACCATAACCTGAGGAGTGAAAGTAGAAAGAATGGCAGTCGAAATGTGTCAGGCAAACCTTAAAGACTTTAGTTTGGCTGGATATCGTCAATGTGCCGCTTATATTAGCAAAGTTTTTCAATAGTTACTTTAGGGCTTGTGTATCTTTCATATCCAGCACATAACTATCGATAAAACGAAAAGTTGCTGACAGTTCTGCTTGCTTCTATACTTCGGCAAAACTCATTAAAACGGACAAGGAGGTCTAAAGTGTCAGAGTTACATTATGACGTGATGCTTAGTGGAGAATTATTGGATGGATTCAATATTAATGAAGTGATACAAAATCTAGCGAGATTGCTAGCTTTAACAGAAAACGCTGTGAGCGAACTGTTCCAGCAGAAACATGCGATTGTGTTGAACGGGGTGGGTTACGAACAGGCTCAGCTACAACAGGAAAAGTTGCAGAGTGCTGGTGCCGAATCCTACTTGATAAGGCATGTTAGAAAAGAACCACGACTGTCGGCTATGGAACAGGCTACAAAAAGCGATGGTTTGGCCCCAACGCAGGATGCTGAAAAAACTGCTGAAATACAGCCTCGACAAAGGGCATTTTTTTTCAGTGGTCAAGGCGCTGAATATTTCCGGATTTGGATAGTCAACATCGTACTTACGATTATGACTTTGGGCATATATTCAGCCTGGGCCAAAGTCCGTAATAAACAGTACTTCTATGCAAATACTCAGCTTGATGGAGCAAGCTTTAATTATCAAGCCGTTCCATTACAGATTCTCAAAGGTCGACTGATAGCTTTTGCTTTTTTTGTGGTCTATATCGTTGCCACTTCACTTTTCCCGGCTACAGGCGCGATATTTGGTCTACTGTTTATCGTGCTATTTCCCTGGCTGGTCGTAAAATCACTGGCATTCAATGCTTTTTATAGTGAGTATCGCAATGTGCGGTTTGGATTTGATGGTCAATATAGTGAAGCATTCAAGGTTTATATTCTCTGGCCGATTCTCGGTTTAGTGACTTTTTCTCTGCTGATGCCCTATGCCATTTATAAACAGCAGTGTTTTCTGGTGAGAAATATGCGTTATGGTGATACGGCATTTGAGTTCGAACCTCAAGTCAGCGCTTACTATAAAATTGCTTTGGCGATGATTGGCATCGTTCTCCTAACGTCCTTTGGTGTATTTCTGTTGGCAACGCTTTTAAACCGGGAAGCCGTGGGAATTCTGACGATGGTGTTAACCGTGATGATGTATCTCACGCTGTTTGCATTTTTCACCGTAAAGACGACGAATTTACGGTTTAATCATGCCACACTTTCTTCTCATGCTTTTTCTGCTAACTACACCACACCATCTTACATGTGGTTGGTTTTGAGTAATACTGTGGCAATTTTGCTCACCTTAGGCTTGTTTATTCCATGGGCAAAAGTTCGGGTGGCGTCGTATAAGGCAGTTCATACTAAGATGCTGGTGGAGGGCGATTTGAATCAGTTTTCCAGCGCCGTCAGTCAACGTGTGGGGCCATTGGGTGAAGGTGTCAGTGATGTGTTTGATATGGATGTCGGTTTTTAACAATGCAACCACTTTGGCAACGTGTGCGGATCGATGGCCTCTGGTATGAAGAAGGTGTTTCCAGACAGCGCGCTGCCTTTTTACGACATATTTCCGAGCAGGATATTGAAGTTGTAGACAGGTCGGATGGTACACAGTTGATTTGCTGTTCACTGAATGACCTGAAAATTTCCCCACGTTTGGGTAACACCAGCCGACAGTTGTACTTTCAGCAGGGCCAGAAATTTGAAAGTCTGGATAATGAGACCATCGATCAATTGCTTATTGCCAAAGGTCATGGCTTTTCCCGATTCATTCATCTGCTTGAAAGTCGCTGGCAACTGGTTTTCCTTGCGCTGATACTGTTTGTCGGTTTTGGCTACGCCATGATGCAGTATGGTGTGCCAGCTGCAGCAAAGAAAATGGCTTTTTGGTTACCCTCAAGTATTTCTGATAAGGCGGCAAATCATACACTTCGTTTGTTGGATGAGACGGTTTTGTCCCCCTCAGAACTTTCTCAACAACAACAAGACATGCTTTTAGCAAACTTTCAGTCGTTAAGTAATCAACCCGATACACCGATAAATATCCAGTTTCGACATGGTGGTAATTTAGGTGCAAATGCCTTTGCCTTGCCGGATGGCACAATAGTGTTCACGGATGAGCTGGTGAAACTGGCAGAGCGACCTGAAGAGCTGATTGCGGTACTGCTGCACGAGATTGGACATGTGGCCCATCGGCACGGAACCCAGTCGGTGATGCAGAGTTCATTGCTGGTGGTGATGGCAATGGCTTTTATCGGTGACACATCAGGGATTGCTGAACTCTTTATGGGGATGCCTATTGTGATGATGCAGAATGCCTATTCAAGAGACTTTGAGCGCGAAGCAGATGGCTTTGCTTTGCGATATATGCACTCCAATCAGATAGCAGGCTTTCATTTGGCTGATCTATTAGACCGTATTGAACTCAATATCAGATGTCGTGCCTATTTTTCCTTACAAGCTGAAGATAACTTGCAATCATCCCTGTGTGAAACTCCAGGTGGTTTACAACAAGCTCAACAGAAAGGCTGGCTTATCAGGCAAGCAGCTGAGGGAACGGGGTGGCAAAGTTATCTTGATTCTCATCCTGATAATGCGGAGCGCAGAGCAATGTTGGTAAATGAAGTTGCTGAATAAGTTGTGCTGACTAAAACAAGTCCTGTGAATATATCGGTTTTGTCTCAATATACAAAAACCTAGCGAACATATTCTGGCGAATTGGCTTATTTCGCATTATCTAAATTGTCTGGTAATATGCTGAACTCCAAATTGGTTTCGTGTGGTTAAAGATCACCGAAATTGCCTAGAAACAGGAACTAAAGTGAGATCTTAATGGCTTTAGAGACACCCGTCTGTGACTTTGGCCAAGCGGCCATAGACTTTGCCCTGCCGGGCACAGATAACAAAATCTGGACACTGGAAGACTGTCGTGGTGAGAATGGCTTGTTAATCATGTTCATCTGTAATCATTGTCCTTATGTCAAAGCCATAATGGATAGACTGATCCGTGATACCAACGAACTCAAACAGCTGGGCATCAATTCTGTGGCAATTTCTGCCAATGATGTCGCTGATTACCCAGAAGACTCTTTTGACAACATGAAAACTGTTGCCGAACAAAACGGGTTTTCTTTTCCTTATCTGTATGACGAAAGCCAAGAGGTTGCTCAAGCCTATGGCGCGGTATGTACTCCTGATTTTTTTGGTTACAACAAAGAATTGAAGTTGCAATACCGTGGTCGCCTTGATGCCAGCCGCAAAGAAGCCGCTCCAGCGGACGTACGCCGTGACTTATTTGAAGCGATGAAGCAAGTTGCTGAAACAGGTCATGGTCCAGAACAACAGATACCCAGTATGGGCTGCTCCATCAAATGGCGGGCAGCTTAATTTTTTTTAATAGGAGAACGTAGATAATGGCTACACGTAGACATTTAGCAAATGCAATCCGTGCGTTAAGTATGGATGCAGTGCAAAAAGCGAATTCCGGCCATCCGGGTGCCCCTATGGGTATGGCGGATATCGCTGAAGTACTGTGGAATGACCACATGAAACACAACCCGAACAACCCGAAATGGGCTGATCGTGACCGTTTCATTTTGTCTAACGGCCACGGCTCTATGCTGATTTACTCATTGCTACATTTGAGTGGCTATGATTTGCCGATGGATTCCCTGAGAACATTCCGTCAACTGCATTCACAATGTGCAGGTCACCCTGAATACGGTTATGCACCAGGCATAGAAACAACAACTGGTCCATTAGGCCAAGGTATTACCAACGGTGTTGGTTTTGCGATGGCTGAAAAATTAATGGCTGACCAGTTCAACAAACCTGGTCATGACATCGTTAACCACCACACCTATGTGTTTATGGGCGATGGCTGTTTAATGGAAGGTGTTTCTCATGAAGCATGTGCATTAGCCGGTACCTGGGGCCTGGGCAACCTGGTCGCATTCTGGGATGACAACAATATCTCTATCGACGGTCACATTGATGGCTGGTACACCGATGACACTGTTAAGCGTTTTGAAGCTTACGGCTGGCATGTTCAGTCTGTCGATGGTCATGATGCTGATGCAATCAATAAAGCTATTGCAGAAGCGAAGAAAGTCACTGATAAACCATCATTGATCTGCTGCAAAACCATCATTGGTTACGGTTCACCAAACAAATGTTCAAGCCATGATTGCCATGGTGCAGCATTGGGTGAAGAAGAAGTTGAATTGACCCGTAAGCAACTGGGTTGGGAATACGAGCCATTTGTTATTCCAGAAGATGTTTATGAAGGTTGGAATGCAAAAGATAAAGGCGATGCTGCAGAAGCAGCATGGAACGAAAAATTTGCAGCCTATGAGAAGGAATATCCAGAATTAGCGGCAGAGTTCAAACGTCGTATGGCAGGTGAGTTGCCAGCTAACTGGAAAGAAGCGACTGACAAAATGATCGCTGAGATCAACGAAGATGCACCAAGTGTTGCCTCTCGTAAAGCCTCTCAAATGGTGATCACTGAGTTAGCACCTGTATTGCCTGAATTCTTAGGTGGTAGTGCTGACTTGACTGGTTCTAACCTGACAAGTGCCCCAAGCTTCAAACACGTTTCTGGTAAAGAGCCAGGTAACTACATCTCATACGGTGTGCGTGAATTCGGTATGTTTGCGATCATGAACGGTATGGCATTGCACGGCGGTTTGATTCCATTCGGTGGTACGTTCCACATGTTCTCTGACTATGCGAAGTCTGCCTTGCGTATGGCTGCGCTGATGAAGATCCGTACCATTGCTGTTCTGACCCATGATTCTATCGGTCAGGGTGAAGATGGTCCGACTCACCAACCAATCGAAAACACAGCCGGTCTGCGTTACATTCCGAATATGGATTTATGGCGTCCGTCTGATGCAACTGAAGTTGCTGTTGCCTGGACAGCTGCTGTTGAACGTATGGATGGTCCTTCAAGTCTGGTATTCAGCCGTCAGGGTATCCCTGGTCGGAAACACGACACAGCTGATTTCGAAGCAATCCGTAAAGGTGCTTACGTACTGTCTGAAGCAGAAGGTGGCAAAGCTGACGTGATTATCATCGCGACAGGTTCTGAAGTTGATTTGGCTGTTAAAGCACAAGAAGAATTGAAAGCAGATGGTGTTAAGGCACGCATCGTTTCAATGCCTTCAACCAACGTCTTTGATCGTCAAGATCAAGCTTACAAAGACAGCATCCTGACACCTGGTGTCAAACGTGTTTCTGTTGAAGCCGGTGTAACTGACTTCTGGCGTAAATACGTAGGTCTGGAAGGTGGCACTGTTGGTATCGATACCTTCGGTGAATCTGCTCCAGGCGGTGTTTTGATGAAACACTTCGGCTTTACTGTCGAAAACGTTGTTAAAACCGTTAAATCAGTTCTGTAATAAAGAGCTGTTTTTAGCGAGCTAAAAGGAAATGGCCAGTAGATATTCATATTCATCTACTGGCCATTTTTCTATATAACTTAAACAGACCCTAGATTGTCTGATAACTGTAGTTTTTATTAAGATTCCAGTTCTGAGACACAATATCAAACCGATTCAGAGGAAACAGAATGACTATCAAGGTGGGTATTAATGGTTTTGGCCGTATTGGCCGTATGGCATTTCGTGCTGCAGCAAAAGATTTCCCTGAGATTGAAGTCGTGGCAATCAACGATTTACTTGATCCTGATTATCTGGCATATATGCTCAAATATGATTCTGTACATGGTCGATTCGAGGGTGATGTTGAGGTTAAGGACGGGCATCTGGTTGTTAATGGTAAAACCATTCGCGTTACCGCTGAACGCAACCCTGCTGATTTGAAATGGGATGAAGTTGGCGCGGATTTAATTATTGAATGCACTGGCTTTTTCCTGACGGAAGATTCCTGTCAGGCACATATTGATGCCGGTGCCAAAAAAGTGGTGCAATCTGCACCTTCCAAAGATCACACGCCAATGTTTGTTTATGGTGTGAACCATGACACTTATGCCGGTCAGGCAATTGTTTCAGCAGCCTCGTGTACCACCAATGCTCTGGCACCGGTTGCCAAGGTCCTGCATGACAGTTTTGGTATTAAGCGTGGTTTGATGACAACAGTGCATGCAGCCACGGCAACGCAAAAAACAGTTGATGGCCCATCAATGAAAGACTGGCGTGGTGGACGCGGTATTCTGGAAAATATCATTCCTTCTTCTACCGGTGCCGCAAAAGCAGTAGGCAAGGTGCTGCCGGAATTAAATGGCAAATTGACCGGGATGGCTTTTCGCGTGCCAACTTCCGATGTTTCCGTGGTCGATTTAACCGTTGAATTAAATAACGATGCCAGCTATGAATCGATTTGCGCAGCAATGAAAACTGCTGCTGACGGTGAGTTGAAAGGTGTGTTGGGTTACACCGAAGAAAATGTGGTCTCCACAGATTTCCGTGGCCATACAGCACCTTCAAATTTTGATGCAGGTGCAGGTATTGCACTTGATGGCACCTTCGTAAAAGTCGTTGCCTGGTATGACAATGAATATGGTTATACCTGCAATATGATGCGTTTGGTTGAGCATGTTGCTCGTTAATTTATTTTAGCGATTCAACAATTAATTCAAGGCTTCCTGTGAAGGAGGCCTTTTTTTATGTATGTTGAAGGCTATAATCAGAACTGGTTCACATAATTTACACAAGAGGGCAATACCTTATGTCAGTAATAAAAATGGCCGATTTGGACTTGGCTGGAAAACGTGTGTTGATCCGACAAGATTTGAATGTTCCACTCAAATCGGGTGTTGTCGCAGATGGCACACGCATCCATGCTTCTTTAGCGACCATAAATCTGGCATTAGAGAAAGGCGCCAAGGTTATGATTATGTCTCATCTCGGACGTCCGACTGAGGGAGAATATGAACATAAATATTCATTAGCACCGGTTGCCAATTATCTCTCGGCACTTTTGGAAAAACCGGTACGTCTGGAGCAGAACTGGCTGGAACCCGATTTTATTCCAGTCGAAGTGGGTGAAGTTGTTTTGTGCGAAAACGTACGATTCAATATTGGGGAAAAAGCCAATAATGATGATCTGGCAAAACGTATGGCCAAGATGTGTGATGTGTTTGTTATGGATGCATTTGGCACCGCCCATCGCGCTCAGGCTTCAACACACGGTATCGCCAAATATGCCACTGTAGCCTGTGCCGGGCCTTTATTATCTGCGGAACTGGAAGCATTATCCAAAGCGCTGGATAATCCTGCCAGGCCAATGGTCGCTATCGTAGGCGGATCAAAAGTGTCTACCAAACTTACCGTGTTGGAAACCCTCTCGAAAAAAGTGGACCAATTGATTGTGGGTGGTGGCATTGCCAATACGTTTATTGCGGCAGCTGGTCATAATGTAGGTAAATCACTTTATGAGCCGGATTTAATCGATACCTGTAAAAAGCTTTCAGCAGAAGCTGTCAGTCGTGGTGGCAATATTCCAGTCCCCAAAGATGTGGTCTGCGGTAAACATTTTGCCGAAAATGCGGAAGCGGAATTAAAAGCGGTAGATAAAGTAACGGATGACGACATGATTTTTGATATTGGTCCAAAATCCGCAGCGGAGCTGGTTGAAATTATTAAACAAGCTGGTACGGTTGTATGGAATGGACCCCTAGGTGCTGTCTCTTATACACATCT
>OJGS01000584.1_pt1 | contig 11439 bp, 15 predicted proteins | sample 1594531 | NCBI WGS metagenome assembly OJGS01 (sample SAMN05416816, study PRJEB24817) | seawater metagenome | isolation source: Sea water | place: Canada:Atlantic | collected 2013-07 | reverse complement strand
AGATGTGTATAAGAGACAGCTAGGATATTTATCATTTTACTGTGGGAATTATCTCGATTCGGTCAAGTATATGGAAAAGGTTTTGGAGATAGATGAGAAATTTTACCCAGCATTGATAATCTTAGCTATAAGCCATGGCGAATTGTTGGACTTTGAAAATTCAAAAAAAACGTTAGATAAAATCTCTCAGTCCAACCCTACCGTTGAATCTCAAATGGGCTATTTGTTTGCAAAGCAGAATCTCATTACAGATGCTCGAGATCGAATTACAAAATTAGATACTGACTTTCCTACACACCCATTCAAGGATTACGCAAAGAGCATTATATTTTTGGCAATTGGTGACATTGATGAGAGTGTTGAAATCCTCCAAAAATCAGCAAATATCAATGGCTTTGTGCCAAGGGATTTGACATTAGGAAATGATCCTAGAATTTCTTTATTGAAGCATCACCCCGAAGCAAATCTAATCAAAGGATTGTCGTTTACGTTATAATCCTGCGCAATTTGCTGGCGTTGGAAATTGGTCACCCATCCGTCAAGCTCATACTCGCTTTAAAAGTAGTTCAGGACTTTAAGAATTATCTCAAACAGAACTATGCTGAGTGAGTCCAATTCCAGTCAAAGCTTATGCCACATCAATGGTAATCTGAAATTAGATTGGCCTGTTTGTGGTATCTATAACGTTTAACCTGATATGGGCATAAGCAAATGCTGAGGTTGAGATGCTGATGCAGTCAATTTTGGAAAGATAAAGTAATATGAAAAGTTTCAGTGAAGGACAGGCCCCAATCACAGCACACCCAAGTCAATACATCAACGCATCTGAGGAAGCCGGTGGCGTGCTTCTCAAGCCTCACGAGGGCGTATCAAGAAAAGCCCTATATGGGTTATCTCAGCGAGCGTGAGAGGGCCGCAGTGGCCCGTAAAGCTATTGAATCAGCCGAGACTATAAGCGAGTGGATTCGTAATGCTGTGCGAAGACTAGAAATTTTAATACCACTGTTGAGGAGTGCTGCAGAAATAAACGAAAATAATAAATTTGGAGGAAGTTGCCTGCGAGGACAGGATTCGAAACCTATCCAGCTCTTAGTAGCTTCGAACGATTCCATGAAATAGATAAAAACTAAACACAAAATTCATCATGAAAAAAATAGATTCAAAAAGAAGGAAGTTTTTGGCTGGAGCTTTACTGGCGTCGGTTGGAATAAATCCTCTTGCAGCAACGGATAAAAATAACGAGATGTTCTATCACCTTCACTACTTCAAATTCAAACCAGAGGTTTCGGACTCCGAAATAGCCAAGCTCATGAAAGAGCTTGCAAGCCTTCAGAGTAAAATCCCTGTCTTGAAAGAATTTTGGGTTGGTAAAAACTTATCTCCCAATGGAAAAGGTTTTCAATATGGAGAGGTAGCACTATTCGAGAGAAAGGAAGATCTTGAAATCTACGACAAGCATCCTGAGCATAGAAAAATGGTAAAAAAAATTGGCCCTAAACTCGCTGGAGGCGTCAGCATGGACTTCGTGCCACTAAATCCAGACAAAACTTGATCTTTCATGATCCAAAATTGTGGTCACCGCCTGAAACATGGGCCAAAGGAATGAGAATTTTTGAATAATCAAAACGACTCATAATGAAGCAAAAAAGACATAAGCCAGACGAGATAATTTGTGTGTTGCGCAAATCTGACAGCACTAACCTTGAATGGGGTCCAGAGAAGCAATATGCCCAAAGAACATGGAACTGCATCACTGAATAAGTGATACCAAATAGGAAAACTATGTGGGTTTACTTGAGCAGTCGTGAGCGTGATGCAGTGGCCCGTAAAGCCATTGAATCAGGGGAGACGATGAGCGAGTGGATACGCAATGCTGTGCGAAAGGCATCGAAGTGTTAGAGTGGTTCCAATCTAACTTAGAGTGGATAGGTCCAGCCCTCATGGCTTTCTCTTTCATCTGCTTGGGGTGGGGTCATTGGAAAAATAATTGGCGAAAGAAACGATGAACGAGTGGATACGTAGAGGCGAAGTGTTAGCTGAAGTAAGTAACCTCGACTTGCTCATGTATTCAGTTGTAGCAGTGTGCGGTGTTTTTCTTTCTGTTAGCTTGAAATGGCGGTACTACAGAAATAAAAAACGACGAAAGTAGAAACAATGAGCAAGGGGATTCGTAATGCTGAGAAGTGTTAAGGGACTCATCACGTATGTGATGATCCCTTCAGGGCGATGTGGCGATACCAACGGCCTTGTTTGCTGGTGCAATGATTAGCGCAAGAACAGTCGCGAACGATGAAAGTGATGAAGATAAGAGTTAGTTGAAAGCTCACTCCCCTGCTTTCCAAGGCTCCAGCCACTTCGGAGTTTTAACCGACTTACCACTTGAGGTAATTTCGATCTGAACCTTTTCTTTTTCTTCATCCTGTGGGCGATCGGAAAAGCGGCAGTAGTTTTTCAAAGCAAAGATTAGGGCAGTGTCTGAAACCTTGGATCTCTCAAGCAATCGTTCTCTCAAGGTTGTTTTGGTTCCACCAAGTGCCTTTTTATAAGCAGTGACAAATTCGGATTTCTCTCTCTTATCAAATTCTCTTTGAACAGTGCGTTTGGAGATTCCAAGTATTTCAGCAAGCTCTGAATATGATAAACCTACCCTGCCGAATCGCTCGGCCAAGGCGATAGGAAAATGGAATCCACGTGGACCTCTACGAGGTGTTTCGATGATAGCTACGATGGGTTCACCGTTCTCACCAATGGCAGAAACAGTTTGTTGTTTTGATTTAGTCAGCGGCTTTTTCATTGAGGAACAATAATGTAATTCGGGGAGGTTTAGAGGTGTCACAAGCATCCATGAAAGACCTTGTAAGGTGATATTTCACTGATTACACCATACAAAAAAAGCGATATTTATCGAGCCTAAAAACGTTAATAAGCTGAACAGTTTTGAGACTTCTCCTTCTATTGACCACCATTTCATTGCGTTAAATTTCTCATGAATTGGTCCAAAAATCTAGCACACCTCAATGAAATTTTTTAGGGATACGGAAACCTGTTTTTTCTTGGGCATGATTAAGAGATTCCTTATGGGGGGGTGGTTGGGTAGAAGGTAAACCATTATCGAGCTAAGCTATCTGATCTGTCATTGCATCATCGCCTCTATCATCCCCAAGATTGCGTGTCGTTTCCAGTTATTCCAGCAAGAAGAGAAAGAGGGACTTATGGTTCCAAAACAAGCTTACTTTTATAATATCCAGTTTTCGGTAATACCTTATATTTTTTTTTAACTTCGAACACTCCGCGTATGACGCGTTGGTTTAATGGGTTTTTTAATACTCGGAAGAAGGAACACGGAGTTTGAACTCAAAAATAAAGTTAGAAAGTTTTCATATGGAACATGCAGGTTTTTGGAAAAGGTTGGTCGCAGCGATTATCGATGGCTTTGCCGTTATGTTTCTTGCGATTGTCTTTGGGTTTTTCTTGGGCCTATGTGTCCTTTTAGTAGGTCTTGATTCTGAATCTAAAGGAGTAGAATTAATATTGGAAATTTTCGGTGTTCTCTTAATGCCATTATATTTTATCTTGATGGAAGCCTCTTCAACTCAATCTACACTTGGCAAATTAGCCATGGGTATTTTTGTGTGTGATGGCAATGGGAACCGATTAACAATAGGTAGAGCTGCATTACGATACTTTAGCAAAATTCTTTCATCTTTGATCCTCGGTATAGGTTTTTTAATGGCTGCTTTTACGGAAAACAAACAGGCACTACACGACAAAATCGCTAATTGCTACGTCATGAGTAAATGAGCACAAAACGTAAAACTTATGCGATTCCTCATTTAGGATTCTTATTGATACATTTCTGACTAAACAATTCATGATGGCATAGCTGGACTAATTGAGTCTATTCCACTGAGTGGTCGAGATTACGAGAACTGATCTACTTTCGAGTCATTCTGCTAACATCGTTGAAAAAACAATGCCTTCAAAACCGCGCTGAACTTATGAATCAAAAATTTGCCATTTTGGTATGTATTATTGCTACGGCCATAGGAGCAATCGGTGTTTACGCGCATTGGGATACAGGTCCTTCAAGGAAACTGAAAAGAGGTGAATTCTTTTGCGCAAATTGCGATGTAATCATTGATGCAGTAGATACAAGAACCGAAGCAAGTGGTGATAGGAAAGTTCGCGTTTGTGTTATTTGTGGCCGTGGCACAAATTACTGGGAACCCCTACTCATATACTCTACCATGTGCGTGATTTCAGGCTATTTTGTTTTCTTGTATCTGAAGCAATTCAGGAGAAGATCTAGGCTTGACTAGGAATTATTTTCAAAACCCCTGATCTGGAGCTCCATTGATGGCGTGAGATGAGCATGACAAATGAGTCAAATCGAGGGTAGAAAATGAACCATGACTATCAATTAATTACTATTATTTTCCCAAAGTTTGTTCGACCGTATGCTATAAAGTAGAAGACCGACATATGACGGGAAAGATACTACGAATGTAAATATAAGTGATAATATAATTACAAATTGATTTTCTTTTGGTGATAGTTCTTTAATTTCCGGAGCGAAATCAATATCAGTAATAAAAAAGTATGCGATATTCAATATTATATATGGAGCTAAAAAACAAAGCCAAAACGATTGCTTAAAAAGCCTTTTACTAAACACATAACCATATAACCCGATAGTTCCAATAGAAGTCGTTAAAATTGAGATGATTTCAGCGATACCAAAATTCTCATCACTAACCCACGACATAAAACCAAATAGAACCATGCTAGCAAATATGAAAAAATATATTTTCCAGAAAATAGATCTTTGAATTTGAATATCTGTTATTATCGGTTCTTTTTCCATATCAATCATAATGGTGAAAAAATAAATGCTAAGCAACGTTGAATTTGATTTAGGTTGGCGTAACGCCTAACGTAAAGTTGAGCCGATCAGGCAACTTTCAATGATATAAGGGCCACGAAACTTTATCTGGAAGAATTGGCTTAGATAAACCTCTTAACGCAAAGTAATGGCGGGCCTCTAGCTTTTGACGAGTTGCTGTGCTTTCTCAGTAGATAAATAAATTCATTGAGGTATCTTTCGTTTGCAATATCCATATCTGTTTTTAAGGCAACAGCCAACAGAACGATGCAATAGTATAAAATATGAAAAATTCATTTTTTGTTTATCTCGCTTACTTCTTGTTGAATGTTTGCGAATCCCAAGAATCTGAACCTGACAAAAAAGCCATCCAACTTTTGACGGGTATGTATGAGGTTCTTTCTTGGCACGATGGAAAAACCTTACATGTTCCACCATCTGTCACTGGCCGATGGTCGTTCTTAGACGGCAAAGTAATGTGTATTATACATAATCGCGTAAAACCTGATGAAACCCAGTCAGCAATAGGATGGGGATATGGTTCAATAACGGATGGTATTTTCAAATATTCTTACCCTGAATTCATAACAACTAAAGGCTCGAAGAACGCCTCAGTTGTGAGTCAGGACCCGCCATTTGACGGTGAGCGTAAATACAAAATAACCTTTACCGATTACGGTATTCTCATGAAGTCATTTGAAGGAACGCAAACATGGGAAATTCACAAAGACAAAATGGTCTACACTGACACTGAATGGGGTCCAGAGAAGAAATATGCCCAAAGGACATGGCGACGCATCACTGAATAAGTGATACCCAAAAGGAAACCTATGAGAGTTTACTTAAGCAGTCGTGAGCGTGATGCAGTGGCTCGCAAAGCTATTGAGTCAGGCGAGACGATGAGCGAGTGGATACGCAATGCTGTGCGAAAGGCAGCAAAGTGTTAGAATCCGGTGACCCTCGTTCACTTCTTGAAATCATCATTGATAACATCATCCCCTATATAGATTATTTAAGCATCGCTGTCGCAGCTATCGTCGTTTATTATTTTTACTTCAGAAAGAAACGATGAGCGAGTGGATTCGCAACACTATTAGGAAGGCGGCGAAGCGTTAATATGGTTGAAATTGTCTTAGGATGGTTAGTCTGCATACTTTTCTCCACAAGACTAGGTAGTGTGAGAGGGCGAACAGGTGATGGTTTCGCCGCTGGATTTCTGTTGGGACCAGTGGGTGTAATTTACGCTGGATTCATGCCTTACGGCACCGTTAAATGTGACTACTGCCGCATGTGGTTCTTCAAAGACGCAGATGTATGTCACAACTGCGGAACATCAGCCGAATCCATAGACCCACTGAAAATGTAGGAGAGGTGATTAGCCGCTTGTTTTTCAAGCCTGAGAGATCAGGGATAAACAGAGGTATTGGAGGACTCATCGAGCATATGATGATCCCTTAAGGCATAAGATTGTTTGTGCGAACACTACCACTCAGCGTCAGGGATCAAATAAATCTTGAGGGACATCGTCCATTTCACCTGCGCAATAAGCTTCCCCAAGTGTCATTGGAAAATCGTCCTCATCATACCCGTAATGTTCCGCTGCCATATCTAGGGTAATTCCGCTGTCTCTAAGGTCTGCAGCCTTACTGGGAATAGGACAACGTGCTTCTAGGTATCTCCAGATTTCTTTAGGGGTAAAGCCATGCTCCAGCCAATTACACTGCTGACACTCCGCTCAATTTACTCTGTTAGCACTGGGCTCAAGGCGATGCGGAATCCGAGATTGCCCAACCTCGTTCTGTTAGGGGGATTTTTGCTGCGAGACAGCGACCGACAGTATCTGGCGATGCTGAACCAACTGCCGCCACGAACCACTTGGAACGAGCTAATCTTGAAATTTTGCGGATCCGACACACTACCCTCAAGATAAGAATCGGAATAGCCATCAAGGCACCACTACCAGACATTTCCATGCATGTCATGCAACCCCCAATCGTTGGGCTGTTTTTCTCCAACGGGGTGTGTCTTGTCAGAGCTGTTGTCTTCATTCCATGCATACTGCCCAAGCTGATTGTAGTCGTCCCCATAACAGAACCGCGTTGTCGTCCCTGCTCGACAGGCATATTCCCATTGTGCCTCCGTCGGCAGGGTGTAGCGATAGCCATCTGGTAGCGTATCGCGCTTTATCGCATTGAGTTTCTCACAAAAATCTACTGCATCATGCCAATTAATGTTCGTCATTGGCAGGTCGTCTCCCTTGAAACGACTTGGGTTATTCCCCATCACGGCCTCCCATTGACTTTGAGTCACTTCGGTTTTACCCAGCCAGAACGGTTTGGTTATGGTTACCGTCGTTTGAGGACCTTCATCATCATCCCATCCTTCTTCGTAATCCGTACCCCACATTAAAAAAGTGCCTGAAGGTATGGGCATCATCTCCAAGTTAAGCTCAGGCACTTCCTCGCCACACCCGACAAACATCATGGTAGCGATTAATGCGAACATCGTTTGAAATTTCATATGGTATACATTGGAAGATAGAAAAAAATATAGCTCTTACAATTCTTACCCGATTTTGTAGATGTCTCCTATTCTCGGGCAGCGCGCTTTCACAATAACCTGCCTTTCGAAAACCCTGACCGGACACTGGTCACCATTTGTCAGTTTTCTTGAAGTATCCAAACCTCCACATAAGCCAAACGATAAGGAAGCTGACTGATACAACCCATTCAAAGGCAGATAGCTTTCCATCCTCATAACTTATCTGGTCAGCACCAGCATCCAACGGAACCTGCCCCAGAACGGATACAATCTCACTTAACACTTTTCAGCCTTTCAGAATCTTTTATTTATCTTTGTCAGATACCAGCTCGCTCATTGTCTCGCTGGACTCCCTAGCTCTCGCAGCCACTGCTTCGATGGGTAAGTGACCGTCACCGAATTTCTTTAGCTGCGTTCACTATTCCTCCTATCAAGCAAAGGAATAGTGAACTTTATGAGTTTCCAAATACGGGAGACTAACAGAATGTATGTAGAGTTTACTGATTGGAAGCTGTTTCGGTAGTGCCTTTACCACCTGTTATTGGAGACCAATGGGCAGCCCTGATTTTCCAGACACCGCCTTCTTTCACGTATACCTGCATGGCTCGCGTCAAATAATTAGCATTATTTTCAGCTCCTTTGGCTTGTACATTTCCTTCGGCGTAATACATGGCAACAGCAGTGGTCGCGTTAATTTCAATAACTTTGATGTGTTTGGGATGCAGATTAAAATCATCGTACTCAATGACGGTATCATGCGACATGGACATTAACAATCCGCCGCTGGACCAGAATTCTAGCGAACCCTTTTTACTAATCGCTCCAGCCTTGTGCTTCAAATTTTTCAAAATATAGGCGTTATCATCAAGGATGAGTTTCTTGATCTCCTTTTCGATTTCTGTTTCAGCCTTGGCAGTAACAACGGCCAGAAAGCAAATTGCACATAATATTATCGTTTTTTTCATTTTGTATTTCAGTTTGCAGTTAATGTGTTGAGTGATGAGAAGACGTCCAATCAATGTCGGACCCTTAATAAGCAAACGATGGTGGATCAATAAATGGGCCAGAAAATGTAACATTATTTCCTCTGGTCTGGATTAAAAAGAGCAGACAGTAATGAAACAAAACGATACAGAAGACCTCAATGAAGAAATCCCTATTCTCGTTGGCTTTTATCAGCGATGTCTGAGGTTTTTGTAAAGTAACTCAGAAAACTTATCGAATGGGGAAGTTGTGGTCGAATGATTGAATGGCAACTGCTGACTGTAAATACTAGCAGCGATGCCTGATTGATAGTCGATATAGAAATATGTGTTTCGGTAACCACCCCAAACCAAAGTGCCTGATTTACGGCCATAGGATTTAGGCGTATTATCAATCATGCCTGCCAACCCCCACTTTGAATCTTTGTCCATGAGTCCACTGAAATTACAACATGTGGCCGCATCATAATACCAACCTGTAGGATCAAGGCTAATTTCACCGATCTGATTCTCCATCATTATCTCGACCGTTTCCTTTTCTAAAATTCGCCTACCGTCGACGATTCCGTAGTTTAGCATACATTGTAAGATCTTCGTGTAATCGTCGGGGGTGGAGAATAGTCCATCACCACCACTGAAGTTAGTGGTTTTTTTAACAGGGTAGCGATTTGGTGATACGTCATCGCCATCGATCTCTCGCAACGAACTTAATCCGCCCTTTCCACGATTTCCCATTGAAGCAATTCTATGTTTAGCATTCTCTGGAACGTTGAAGTGAGTGTTTTTGATCTCAAGTTGCTTGAAAATGTTTTTCTTAAAATACACATCCAAAGTCATGCCTGATACCTTTTCTATTAACTTGCCAACCCAATCAGTGTTAGTCCCGTAGAGAAACCGCGTACCGCTTTCGAACTGCCTTGGAAAGTCTTCAAAATTCCACCCCTCTTCATCAAATACTGGGTGCAATTTATAGGTTCCATCAGGATACCCAAACCCTGCTGTGTGGGTGAGCAAATGCCTTAAAGTGATTTTTTCTTTACCTTTAACAAACCGACCATCAGTAGTCAGAATAGGGATTCTTGTCATCGAAGGAAGAAGTTCATCTAAGGCCTGATCTAAATTTAATTTCTTCTGCTCAACAAGCTGCATGGCAGCAATACTTGTCACCAATTTTGTCATCGAATGAATCCTGAAAATACTAGTAGTTTTAACGGGTTCGCTTTTACCCCAGCTTAATCCTCCATAAGTGTAATCGATTCGCTGTCCTTTATCATTGATACCGACAGCTACTAAGGCGGGAAGGTCTGATTCCGACATGGCATCGCCCATTACTTTTCGCACTTCTTGGTGAGCCTTTTCAAACGAAGTTGCCGCTCCATGTGCAGATAATCCAAAAAAGACTATCGGTATAAATACTGTGAAGTGCTTCATAATTTCCACTTTTTGTGTTATTAACAAAAATGTCAAAAGCATTTTTTACCCAGAACTTTAGTCGCCTTTTTGGTATGGTCTCAGAAATACATGAAACCCTTGTCGTTAACATTAACTTACCTCCTGTTAACGCTCTCTTGCTTTGGTGAAGATCTCATAGGCAAAGTCGTTTCAGTTTACGATGGTGATACGATCACTGTTCTTTCAGGTAATACTCAGCACAAGATTCGGCTTGAAGGGATTGATACTCCAGAGTCAAAACAACCATTCGGAAACAAGGCAAAGCAAGCTATGTCTGGAATGGTTTTTGGTAAGAAAGTCAAAGTCGTCTGGAAGAAGAAAGATCGATACGGCAGAGCACTTGGTCATGTCTACGTGAACGGAAAGTGGACAAATCTTCAAATGATCAAGCAAGGCATGGCTTAGCATTGCAAGTGGTCCAATTTGCGTATCTCAGTCAACTGAAATCCTTAGTTACACTTTACAATGATTGTTTGTGCGGTTGATAAAATCATTTCTTCAGATACACAGGATGATTAATAGACTTCATCAAATATATGAAATTTTTGTTTTTGTGCCACTCACGAAACTCATTCATAGTCGATAAGTCCCAAAACCTTTCCCCGACTTCACGATTAATTATTGCTTGCTTCAGCCAATTATTCGCATATTCAACGTTCCCAAGCTTAAAATACATCGTTGCAATTGAAGCGCAATTCTCCCTCGAAGTTTTTACATCTCCTATTATCAACGCGAGCTGCTCAAGTGCTGCAATTCGGTTTCCATCTTTTAAATAAAGATCAAATAATGCTAATCTATCTTCAATTGCATTTTCATTCTTGTTCAAAAGAATATTAAATTTTTCTATCCCCTCACTTATGCCTTCTTCAATTAAGTGAACATATTTAAGCCTTAAAACTCTTCTGAAATTTGGTTCAATAGCTAAAGCTTTATCAGCATAAATAATTGCTTGGTTTTTATTCCCTAATCCATAATAGGTATAAGCTAAATCGCATTTTATGATCATTGAAGACGGATCAGACTGCTCAGCTCTTAAAAGTTTTTCTAATGATTCATTTAATTTACCCATGTTCCTTAGCATAAATGCATACCAATGCATCCCTGTCGCATAATTTGGATTCAGATCGATTGCTCGCTTGAAGTTTTTTTCTGCATCTTTCCAATTGTACTCATAGTGGTACAATAAACCTGCTAAAGAAACATATGCCTTCGAAAATTCTTCGTTTTTTTGCATAGCTATTTCTGCGTTCTTTTTTGCAATTGGAATAGCTGCTTCTCTTGAGGCATAATTATAAAATACCATTAATTGATATGTATCTGATAGCCCTGAATAAGGGGCGGCGTAGTCCGAATCTAATTCAATGGCGTTTTTAAAATGCTTAATTGCGTTTTCGAACCCATGTTTACTTCGCTTGTTCCACTCGCGGCGTCCACTTTGATATTCTGCTTGAGCCTTGGCATTCTCAGTCGCTTTACGAGCGAGTTGCTGTTTCTCGGCGAGGGCCAAGCCACCCTTAAGTTCGCTGGCAAGTTTGGTCGCAATCTCGTTTTGAAGATCCAAAAATTCGGTCTTCATCTTGG
>OJGS01000582.1_pt1 | contig 11440 bp, 12 predicted proteins | sample 1594531 | NCBI WGS metagenome assembly OJGS01 (sample SAMN05416816, study PRJEB24817) | seawater metagenome | isolation source: Sea water | place: Canada:Atlantic | collected 2013-07 | reverse complement strand
ATATAATAATAAATAAAAAAGACTTGGATTAAATTAAAAAAAAGAATATTTTAAAAAATAATTAAATTAAAAATAATAATATGAAATTAAAAAATAGAATTGCAATTATAACAGGTGGTGGAAAAGGAATTGGAGCAGAACTTTCATTAAAATTAGCAAGTGAAGGTGCAAAAATTATTATTGCTGAGATGGATGTTCCAAATGGAGAGCTCACTGCTAAAAAAATTAGAGAAAACAATGGAGAAGCTATTGTAATTAAAACAAATGTTGCTGATGAAGATAGTGTGAATAATATGTCAAATGAAGCAATTAACGTATTTGGTAAAATAGATATTTTAATTAACAATGCAGGGACAAGACATATTAATAATATATTGGATCATACTAAGCAGCAGTGGGATGATATGTTAAGTGTAAATCTTACTGGGCCATACCTATGTTGTAAGGCAGTTATTCCACATATGATTAAAGGTGGAAAGGGAAAGATTATAAATTTTGGTTCCATAGCAAGTTTCATGGGTAGACCAGATCGTGTAGCTTATGTTGCGGCTAAAACTGGAGTTCTAGGCTTAACAAGAGCCCTAGCGGTTGATTTAACCGGTAAAAATATAAACATAAATACTATTTGTCCTGGATTGATCTCAACCCCATTTAACCAAAAGTTTGCAGAAGATCCCGAGCTAGGAGAAGTTTGGGGTAAAGAAACTATAGTAGGACGTTGGGGTAAGCCATCTGATATTGCTGGTGCTGCTATATTTCTCTCTAGTGATGACTCAGACTTTATTAATGGTTCTGAAATTAAAATTGATGGTGGATGGTTAGCAGCTAAGACTCGAAAAGGAGAAATAACCAATAATGAGTGATTTTAAAAATAATTTAGAATTAGCATTAGGTAATGCAAAAAGACTTTCTAATAAAATTTTAATAGATGGAAAGTTAGTTTCTGCAAAAGCTTCAGAAAAAATTAAAGTAATCAATCCAAGCACAGGTGAAACAATTGGAGAAGCTCCACAATGTGATAAGAATGATGTTAACACAGCAGTAGATTCTGCAGAAAAAGCTTTTCATAAATGGAAAAAAATTCCAGCTCGTGAAAGAGGAAAGATGATGATTGCTGCAGCAAGAAAACTTGAAGAAAAAAGAAATGAAATTGAAACTTTGTTAGCTTTAGATACTGGTAATGCTCTTAGAACTCAAGCCACACCAGAAACAGCAGCATCAATTGAATTAACCCATATGTTTGCTGGACTAGCAGGTGAAATAAAAGGTGAAAATTATCCACCAAATATTCCAAACACAATTCATTATACAACCAAAGATCCAATTGGAGTTGTTTGTGCAATTATTCCTTGGAACGCTCCTTTATTTTTAACTGTTGCAAAAATTGCACCAGCCATTGTAGCAGGAAATACTGTAGTGTTAAAAACTGCTGAGCAAGCACCACTTTGTGCTTTATTCTTATGTGAAATATTACAACAAGAACTTCCCCCAGGAGTATTAAACGTCATTTCAGGTTATGGAGAAGAGTGTGGCGAACCATTAATTGATCATCCTAAAGTTAGAAAAGTTACTTTTACAGGATCGTTTTCTGTTGGAAAAATTATTGCAATGAAGGCTGCTCCAAAATTATGTCCGGTTACATTGGAATTAGGTGGAAAAAACCCAAATATTATAATGAGTGATGCTGACTTAGATATAGCAATACCAGGTGTAATTGATGGTATGAGGTATACTCGTCAAGGACAAGCATGCACCGCTGGATCAAGAGTTTATATACATGAAAAAATTTATGATAAAGTTTTAGAAGGTGTGGTTTCTAAGTTGAGCAAACTTAAGATGGGGAATGCACTTGATAGTAAATCTGATATTGGCGCAATAATATCTGATAAACAGCTCAAAAGAACACTACATTATGTGGATATTGCTAAAAAAACATCATCAGCCAAGGTTTTGCATGGTGGCAATCAACCTAAAGGAGGAGATTATAAGGAAGGATTCTTTTATGAGCCAACCTTATTGTCAGGGGTTCCTGTAGAATCTCCTGTATGTCAAGAAGAGGTATTTGGGCCTGTTGCTTGCGCAATTCCATTTAAGAGTTTTGATGAAGTTATGAAGAGCGCTAACGATACACCTTTTGGTTTATCAGCAGTTTTATGGACTCAAAACCTATCTAGAGCATTGCAATTTGTAGATGAGATTGAAGCTGGCTTTGTTCAGGTAAATCAATGTGTTGCTCCAAGAGCCAATGTTTCTTACGGAGGAATTAAAATGAGTGGCCTAGGTAAGGAGTATGCTTTTGATAGCATGATTAACCACTTCACACAAAGTAAAACAGTTTTAATTAATAGAGGCAAATCAAATTTAGATGACTAATCACATTGCATTTATAGGTGTTGGAAATATGGGAAACCCTATGGCTGATCAATTAGTAAAAGCTGGCAAAGAAGTAAAAGCTTTTGATGTTTCGCCAGAGGTAATAAAAATTGCAAAAGAGGCAGGTTTAAATGTTGTATCCACTATTGATGAATTATTAGATGGTGCCAGTACTGTTATATCCATGCTACCAGAAGGCAAACATGTTCGATCTCTTTATTTAGGAGACAAAGGAATATTAAATAAAATTCCAAAAGAATGCTTGATAATTGATTGTTCAACAATTGATATTGAGACTTCTCTAGAGCTAGGTAACGAAGCAAAAAAACTTGGAATTAAAATGATAGATGCACCAGTCACTGGTGGTGTAATGGGAGCAAGAATTGGAAAATTAAATTTTTTAGTAGGTGGAAGCGATGAAGCTGTAGCATTAGCAAAACCTTTGTTTGATATTATGGGACAAAAGATCTTACATGCAGGTGATCAAGGAAGTGGAGTAGGGGTAAAAATTTGCAACAACATGTCTTTAGGAATTTCTATGATAGCAGCATCTGAATCTTTAATGTTAGCTAAAAGATTAAAAATGGATATTAAAAAGGTTCATGAAATAATAAAAGCAGCTTCAGGAAATAATTGGGCTATGACTAATTATACACCTTTACCAAATCTTACTGATGGAGTTCCTTCAAATAATAAATACCGACCAGGTTTTACAGCAGCAATGATGAGGAAGGATTTAAGATTAGCCATGGATGCTGCACAGTCTGTTGATGCCTCAACACCTTTAGGTAAAGCTGCTTTAGAAATTTTTTCAAAATTCTGTGATGAAGGTGATAGTGATACTGACTATTCAGGTATATCTAAAATGATTGGTGGTGATGCTTGGAATTATCCATTTGATCCAAAAGGAAATAAATAAAAACAATATTTGTAAATTTACTTAACAGTATTAAAAGTATACCAAACAATTCAATCGATTGTAGTATATTATAGGTTGTATCGCTTATATTTAACTTATTTTAAGTTTACTTTCCTCCTTCAATAATGTTTATTTCAAACTTATTAAGACTTAATAAAAAAACAGAGAGGGATAAACATGAAAAAAATCACAACATTGATTTTAAGTTTAGTTTTTGCAGTATCTATTATTGCTTCTGCTTCAGCTAAAACTTTAAAAATACAAATGACTTTCCCAAAAACTTCTTATGATGCACAAATCGTAGGAATGTGGGCTGAAAAAGTTACTGGCCTTACTGGTGGTTCATTGCAATTTGAACTTCTAGGAGCTGGAGAAGTTGTAGGTGTTAAAGAAACATTAGAAGCTGTTGACAAGGGTCTTGTTGATGGTGGTGCTGCTTGGACTCACTATTGGTCTAACTATCACCCTGCTGCAATGCTATTTGGTTCGCCAGTTGCAGGTGGTGGTATTGGTTTAAGTACTAAATCTTGGTTAGCTTGGTATTTTGATAACGGTGGAAAAGCTTTATACGATCAACTATGGGACGAAATGGGTATGAACGTAAAAGGTTTTATCATGGCATCTTCAGGTCCAGAAGCTTTAGGTTGGTTCAAAGAGCCGATCAACAGCATGGCTGATTTCAGAAAATACAGATTCAGAACTCCTCCGGGAATTCCTGGTCAAACATACAAAGATATCGGTGTTGCATCTGTTTCAATGGGTGGTGGAGATATTCTACCAGCACTTGAAAAAGGAACAATCGATGCTGCTGAATGGTGTTGTCCAAAACCAGATTTAGTATTTGGTTTCCAAAAGGTATTAAAAAATTATTACCTTCAGGGTTTACACCAAAACGTTGTAAATGGAGAAATGATCTTCAACAAAGATGTTTACAATAAGTTAACTGAGCAAGAGAAATATGCAATGGAAATTGCTTCTGAAGCGATGATAACTAGAAACATTACAAACAGAGCTGTTGAAAATGGAAAAGCGTTAATTGAATTAACATCTAAGCATGGTGTTATACTTCATGATACACCAGCTGATTACTTTGTTGAGTACATGGCTGCTGCTAAGGCTACTATTGAAAAGAACTCAAAAGAAAATAAGTTCTTTGATGAAGTTTACCAGCACATGACTGCTCATGCAAAAATTGTAGTACCTTTTATTGCTCAAATGGAAACATCTGATGCATCAATTGGAAATGCATTTGCAAAAACGCAAAAGTAAATAGATAATTTAAAACGGGGGCTTAATAATTTTAAGTTCCCGTTTTTTTTAAATAGAAAAAATTTTAATCGACATTGCTAATCAATAAAATGGTAAAAAAAAAATCTCATTCTGCTGGTGTTAAAGAAACTTTAGATATTACTGATGAGTTAATAGCAGAACGTAGAACTAGTTTAAAAATGCCTAAGGACATGGTGCCTTGGATGGCAAAAACTATAGAGTTTATCGACCTTAATATGTTAAGAGTTGGTAAAATAGTTTGCTGGATGGTAATTCCTTTAATTTTTGCAATGACTTTCGAGGTTATTGGTAGACATTTTTTTAACAGACCAACTCTTTGGGCTTTTGATATAACTAGAATGATTGCAGGAGCATTTTTTATGTTGGGTGCTGGTTACGCATTATCAAAAGGTATTCATATAAGAGCTGACTTTTTATATAGAAATTGGAAAGTTAAAACTCAAGCCAAAGTAGACTTATTCTTATATTTACTATTCTTCTTTCCAGGCTTCATAGTCTTTTTTTGGGTAAGCTTTGATTATGCTTATACTTCTATTTGTGGGAAATTTATTTTAGCAGAATGCTTAGATGGTAAAGTTAGAATTCAAAGAGCAATGGATACTACTTGGATGCCAGTAATGTGGCCATTAAAAATCTGCATGCCAATTGGAGCCTTTTTGTTATTAATTCAAGGGATATCAGAATTATTTAAAACGTATTATGCGTTTGTGAAAGGTAGATGGCCATAATGGAATTTTTTTCACAAGAAATAATTGGAGCAATAATGATAGGGGCAATGTTATTTGCTATTTTTATTGGTTTTCCAATTTCATTCACATTAATATTTTTAGGTCTTGTGTTTGGTTACTGGGGTTTTGGAAAGTTAGTTTTTTATCTAATGACTCTACAGTTCAATATGATTATGACAGAAAGCACGCTGGTTGCTGTTCCACTCTTTATTTTTATGGGTATATTAATGGAATCTGCAGGTCTTATGGAAAGACTATTTTCAGCTATACAATTAATGCTATCTAGAACAAGGGGTGCATTATTTTATGCAGTTATGTTTGTGTCTACAATTTTTGCTGCTGCAACAGGAATAGTTGGAGCATCAGTAACAATTCTTGGAATTATGGCAGGTAAAACTATGATTAAATCTGGATACGATACTAGATTGTCAGCAGGTTTAATATGTGCTGGAGGAACTCTTGGAATTTTAATTCCACCAAGCATTATGTTGGTGGTAATGGGGCCTGTTTTAGAAATCCCAGTAACAGATTTATTTGCTGCAGCAATAATTCCAGGAATAATGTTGGCATTTCTTTATGCTCTTTACACCACTGTTAGATGTTATTTTGATCCAAAACTTGGTCCAATTTTACCAAAAAATATGCAACCAAAAAGTATGGGTAAAGTTTGGATAGAATTCTTTTTAGGGTTAGTGCCTCCTGCGGGATTAGTATTTTTTGCTCTAGGTAGTATATTATTTGGTTTAGCAACGCCTACTGAAGGTGCTGGTATTGGTGCTATTGGATCTTTATTACTTGCTATAGCATATAAAAAATTAACTTTAAAAACTTTAAAAAATTCTTTAATTAAAACTTTAGAGATTACTGCATTGATAATGTTTTTAGTTGCTGCATCAAATTTCTTTGGAGCAGTTTTTTCAAAATTAGGAACACCATCTTTATTAACTGAATTTTTATTAAACTTAGAAGTTAACAGATATGTAGTTTTAGCTATATTAATGGCAGTAATTTTCTTGTTAGGTTGGCCTTTAGAGTGGGTACCAATAGTTCTTATTGTATTACCAATTTTTGTTCCATTAATTAAAGAATTAGACTTCAACTTGACTTGGTTTGCAATACTTGTAGCTGTGAATTTACAGACCGCCTGGCTATCTCCACCTGTAGCTCTATCTGCATATTTCTTAAAAGGTGTTGTGCCAGAATGGGAGCTTAAAGATATTTATCTTGGCATGATGCAGTTTATGGGAATACAGGTTTTAGGTTTAATATTGATTATTATATTTCCTCAAATTGCACTTTGGTTACCTAGCATAATGTACCCTTAAGAGTTTATTTTTTATTAATATAAGGGATTACAGTTCCAACTAAAATAATTCCCAATGAAATAAATATTTTTAAAGTAATTTCAGCATCAATGACCAACCAGGCAGATAAAGCTCCTATGGGTCCTGTTAAAGGATACATAAGACTAATTCTTCCTACTGGAACTCTCCTTAAGGCATAATTATAAAATAAATAAGAACCAAAAGTTATAAAAGATAAAGTGATTGCAGCAATTACTGATGGTGTAAACTCTAAATGAAATGAATAGCCAAATGTAGAGTTAGGCCAAATAATAAATAATATTAAAAATGATAAAATGAAACCAGTAAAATATTGATAAGTATTTACACCTAGTTGGTTAACATTAGTTTGCATTTTTTTTCGACCAATAACTTCATTAATTGAAGCCAAAGTCATTCCTGCAAAAATAATAAAGTCCCCAATATAATTTCCCTGACCAATAATAGTTTGACTTGATAAGAGGATGTAAGTTCCAATAATTGTTATAAAAGCTCCTATTAAAACCTTTATCTCAATTTTTTCATTTAAAAATATTTTAGCAACAAAAGGTTGCATGATTGGCATTGTACTTATAATAGCAACACCATTAATAGGCGACGTAAGCATTAAACCTACATGGAAGGCTAATGTTACAAGAAAAGGGTTTAATAAACCCATCAAGAAAGGTGCTAGACCTATTTTTTTAATTGACAAGTCAACTCTCATTATTAAAGCAAATGTTAACATAAGCAAAAAAGCAATTGCAAATCTTACAGCTAGTAAATCAACAATTTGAAATTCCTCTAGAGCAAGTTTTACAAATGGAGGGCCTGAGCCAAAACCAATTACAGCAAGAAACATTGCTAAGTAACCAATATTTTTTTTAAGAAAGAGCATTAGATGCAAAATACTATTACAAATGAAAAAAAAAGATATTCCATTTTAACTTATTAGTTTATTATTTACTGGTGATTCAGCATAAAAATAAAATTAATCTTATTAACTGGGAGTTAGTGTCAGTTAACCCAAATGATAAAACTTGGAATTGGAAGGATATTTTTTGTTTTTGGGGAATTAATATACAAAGCGTTATTGCTTTTTCCTTAATAGCATCATTATACCTTGTCTATGACTTAAACGTTGCAATTGTTTTTTTAGGATGTTTAATTGGATCTATTCTAGTTTATTTTTTAGCAAACTTAATAGGAAAGCCATCTCAAAAATATGGTCTTCCATTTCCTGTTATTTTAAGGACCTCGTTAGGTGTTTTTGGAGCAAAATATTTTTCTTTAATAAGAGGCTTTGTTGGTATCTTCATGTTTGGAATTCAAACATATTTTTTATCAAAAGCATTTAGTTATTTAATTCGAATATTTTTCTTTTCTATTGATAATACATCCCTACAACATGATATTTTTTTAGTTTTTATTTCAGGTCTTAACATTATTGATTGGGCCTCTTTTTTAATAGCAATTCTATTACAATCTTTTTTATTTAGTAGAGGTCATAAATTTAATAAATTAATTATTAATTATTCAGCAGCAACAGTTTACTCTGGAATGTTATTATTTTTTTTTGTTGTGCTTCTCTTAGATGTTAAGGAGGTTTCAAGATCATTTGCTGACATGTTTACTTATAACAATATATTTCTTAAGAGTAATATTGCTCCCCTAATTACTGTAGTTGGAATAGTTTTTGCTTACTTTTCAATTATACTTGTAAATTTTGGAGACTTTGCCCGTTACGTTAAAGATGAAGAGGAATTAAAAAAAGGTAATTTGAGTTTATTTTTAAATCTTATTATATTTTCATTTTTTGCTGTGTTTATAGTTGTTGGAGCTGATGTAATTTTTCATCAAAAACTTGAGGAAATTGGAAAGATACTTACAAATCCTACAGATATTATAGGAACTCTAGATAACACTATTATAACTGTAATAGTTTTATTTTTCATTATTGTAGCTTCAGCATCTACAAATCTAATTGCAAATTATGTGCCTGCTCAAAATTCTTTGTTAAATTTTTTTCCAAGTAAACTTAATCTAAAAACTTCTTCTTTTATTATTGTTATTTTTGGATTTGTAATTGGTATTTTTTGGTTACCATTATTAAGTCAGATAGGAATTTTATCTTTTATTGATACATTTGCTGCATTTTTTGGACCTCTTTTTGGTGTTATAATCATAGATTATTATTTAGTTAAAAAATCAAACTTAGATAATAAAGATATACTTTCAGCAGAACCTGATGGAGTTTACTTTTACTCTAATGGATGGCATATAAAAGCGGTATACTCTATTACTCTAGGTTTTATTTTTGCTGCTTCAACAATTTGGAATGAAAGTTTAATGAATTTTAATTCTTACTCTTGGTTAATTGGTGCTTTTGTCTCTTCATTGACTTACTATTTATTAACAAGTAAATAATTTCATGCATCAATTTGATTTAAAAAATAAAACAGCAATTATCACCGGTGGTGCACAAGGTTTTGGTTTAGATATTGCTAAACGGTTTTTAAAGTCAGGAACAAAAGCTATTATCTGGGACATAGATGAAGAAGAATTAAAAAAAGCTGTTAAAGCTGTGAACGATCCAAATCTTTCATATAATGTTGTTGACGTATCTGATTTCAAAAATGTCAAAGATACAGTTGATGAAATAGCAAAATCTTCAAATATTGATATTTTAATTAATAATGCAGGTATTACTGGGTCTACGTCTTCACTTTGGGATTACGATGTAGTTGAATGGAATAAAATAATAGAAATTAACTTAATGGGTACATTTAACTGTTGTAAATGTGTGGTGCCTTATATGATTAAAAATGATTATGGTAGAATAGTTAATGTTGCTTCTGTTGCTGGAAAAGATGGTAATGCAAACGCAAGCGCTTATAGTTCAGCAAAAGCGGGTGTTATTGGTTTAACAAAATCGCTAGGAAAAGAACTGGCTGATAAGAATATAGCTGTAAATGCTGTCACTCCAGCAGGAGCTAAAACAAGAATTCTTGATCAAATGTCAAAAGAACATGTTGCCAGAATGCTTTCTAAGGTTCCTAGAGGTAGATTTTTGGAGATAGAAGAGTTTACTTCATTAATTTGTTGGCTAGCTTCAGAAGAAAACTCATTTTCAACAGCAGCTGTTTTTGATATTAGTGGTGGTCGTTCTACTTACTAACTAGCACTTTAGAATCAATATTAAGAGACTTACTTTCTTTAGAAATAACTGGTGCCAGTAGAATTATGGACCAATATATTAATAAAACAAATATAGAAATTAATTTCATTCTATTTATATAGTATCCAATATTGATAATTTAATGATTAAAGTGTGTTCAAATATTGTTTTAAAATTTAATTTAGATATACCCCCATACTGATGAAATTTTTTTTAATATTATTAGGATATTTATTTTTAATAACAAAACCTTTGTTAGCTGAAAATGTTTACGTTTTTGATTTTACTAACAATGAGCTAAATACATTAAAAGTTAAAAAAGTTAAAGGAGAGACCAGCTGGAAAGTTGGGTCTAACGAAAATGGTAACTTTATAAGAGCAGAGGCTGAAGGTGTTGGGTCAGGCTTGGGAAAAGAAATTAAAATTGATCTTAATAAAACTCCTTTTATTAATATTACATGGAAAGTTGAGAAAGATTTATCTGGAATTATAGAAAATAGTAAAAAAGGGCACGATTATGCCGCTAGAGTTTTTGTAATAAAGAAAACAGGTTCTACACCATTATCTAACAGGGCAATTAATTATATTTTTTCAAGTAATAATGATGTTGGAAAATATTGGCCAAGTCCATATACAAAAAAATCTATTGATTATGTTCTCTCAACTACAAAAAATAACAAAAATACATGGGTTACTGTTAAAGCAAATGTGCAAAAAGATTTTAAGAAACTTCATGAAATTGATGTTACAGAAATTTCAGGTATTGCTATAATGACTGATACTGATAATTCGAAATTAAAAGCTATATCTTATTATCAAGATATTTATTTTTCAGCTGAATAAGATTATTTAAATACTTTTTTAAGACCAATACTTAAAAAAGATAAAAGTACCGCAACAATTACATCTTCAATGGGTGCAGCATTAGGGACCAAATAATTCCAAGCAATTACACCTAAAAGCCAAGTTATATAAACTTTCATTGTTATATTATATCTTAGTTTGATGTTAAAAATATTTATTTTTGATAGTATAAATTCATGCACAAAAATTTTTTTCACAATATAAAGGTTTATTATGAAGACACTGATGCTGGTGGTGTTGTTTATTATGCGAACTATTTGAAGTTTCTTGAAAGAGCAAGAACAGAAGCATTGTTTACAATCGGTTTTAATAATAAAAAAATTAAAGAAGATTATGGAGCCTTAATTGTTGTTAAATCTTGTAACATTGAGTACAAAAAACCCTCTTATCTTGAAGACGAGTTAAAAATTAGATCCTTTGTTAAATCTATTACAAAGACTTCTTTTTTTATGTCACAATTTATTTCTAGAGATGAAGAATTAATTGTTGAGGCAAAAGTACATTTAGTTTTTGTAGATAAAAATGGAAAACCTATAAAAGTTCCAGAGGACATTTTCAAAGATTTTAAACCTTATTTTTGCGATAGCATTAAAATTAAATAATTTTCTTAGCCTTCTTTAACAAGCTTACCATTTTTTGTGTATTAATTATTTTTCTATTAACATTTCTTGGACTAGGGTGATAACTAGGAATTAGAATTTTATTATCTGGTAATAAATATTTTACACCATGTATGAAGACTGTCTCTTATACACATCTGACGCTG
>OJGS01000575.1_pt1 | contig 11564 bp, 10 predicted proteins | sample 1594531 | NCBI WGS metagenome assembly OJGS01 (sample SAMN05416816, study PRJEB24817) | seawater metagenome | isolation source: Sea water | place: Canada:Atlantic | collected 2013-07 | reverse complement strand
ATAGATAGTTTTTGGCTATCTACTGGATATCTATTTCGAAACTTACTTTTTGAATACGCTTTGAAATACCCCCGTTGCCATGAGTAATGTTCACCAGGCGTGCTGATCTAGCTCTGAGATTGCCTCAGCATCTGAATCTAGTTCAATCCAATCAAAATTATAGTTAAAAGCGAACTGAATAACTTTGCAAAGTGAAGGACTGAAATCTCCTCGGAGGTTATCTGCCAAATCATTCATATATAGCTTGATAAAAAATCCAGAGTCACGTTCCATCACTATATTGGTTTGAAAAGCAGCAATGCGAAGAGCATCATCATCAGCCTTCTCAATATGAGATACGTTTAATGCGATCACTGGATAGGTTTCCACATTGATTTCCTTGGGATCGACACCTCATACGGAAGAGCCGATCTCCGTGTGGGTTTGGAAAGCCAATGATGTATGGCTAATATAATAGACAAAAAAAGCAGGCAAAAGCCCTTTTTAGCCCCTTTCGTGTTGTTGCCCAGTGTAACTCATTTATTTGAGTAAACCCAACAGACTTCAATTAGTGCATTCAATTAACAAACAATTACTTTCAAATGATCTCATAAGGGTGATTGTGCTATCCAAAGATGAAGCTTTAGCAGAAAGCATCATTAAGATACTTAAATACAGGGATATTTTTAAACCGTTAAATCAATCTACTCATCAAACAGATGATTTCTAAATTAATGATCTGCCATGTGTTAAATACACGATTATCTACGAACACTTCTGAAACGTTCTGGCGTATAGGTAAGGCTAGCCGCCTCTTCTAACGATAAATGCTGTATGGTAATTAAATTGGCATTTACATGCCTAGTCATCTCAACCAATATATTGAAATTTTCTTAACTATGATCAGGAGACAAGAGTCTCACCGGTCAAAGCAGTAATCGAATCCCATTTGCTGCGATTTCAATGATGTTTATCTTTGTTTCATTTACAGCTTTTATTCTCAGAGCCCATTTATAGGTAATAATGTCTTTAACAGCAATTTCGATATTGAGTTTCTGCTCACCAGAAGCTATATAGCCAATTAAACTGCTTCCAAATATTTCCGACTCAAAATCTAACTCTGGAAAAATATCTATCTTGATACATCCCATAACGCAAACTCCATAATGTTAGGAATGAAGCAATTGATTCTGACCCTTTTGGTTTTTGAACTCTGGTACTTTTGATATTGTTTTTCGTTAATAAAAAGTCATCCGGTATTAACCGGATGACACTTATTCAATTAAAAATAAAGCTTAATGTTTTAGTTTTTTGCCATTTTACGACGTAGACCTAAAAAACCAAGCAAGGCTGGTGCGAATAAAAACAATGCTGCTGGTACTGGCAATTCTGAGGGCAGTGCTGCAATGCTCAAATCAAATGAACCAGCCGCACCCGGCATAGGATTAAAAAATGCTGTTTGTCCAGCAAATAACATTCTCGTGAAGGTCAAGCTTGATGATGTTATGGCGAAAGATTCCACTGGAGTAATCATTCCACTGATAGGTTGAGAAAAAGTAACTCTGCCAGGAGTCGCAGGTAAGTTATTAAACGAGAAGTCAAATTTCACCAATGTGTCAACATCACTAGTCACACCAGTGGTGAGAAGAAAAGCGCCTACAAAAGCACTGTAAGTTGCAGCGACCGATACGTTATTACTACCGTTATTGGTAATAGTGTAGGGAGAGGTTACTGTTGGCGTTACGTTAATTGATGCCGCATTAGCTGAAATGCTGAACATTAGTGCAGTAATAAAAAAGAGTGTTTTTTCATAGCATAAGTCCTTAACATTAAGAAAAAAGAAAATGGTGCAATGCAACCCGGCTATCTTTCTTTACTTTAAAGACCCGAAGCTTTCCGTCCTCATTTCACAACGAGTTTGGCGTCTGGTTCAAGTAGAATTTCAAAATTACTTCAATTAAGGACACCATGACATGCTTTTTACGTCTAATCAAACTGTACTTTGGTACAATATAACGCATCTTAATTTTTAGTATAAATTCCTGTTGTTTTTTGTAATAAAGAAGCGAAATCGGGGCAACTATCGTGATAAGTTTTATTTCATATAATCATTTTTTCAATTAGACAAAAGCTTATCGCTAGAAAGTGGTTACGTTAAGGTAAGACATCCTCAATTGGTCTCACCTCCATATCTCAAAGGCCGCTTTCATCAAACACGAATTGCTGAAGCATCTGTCAGAGTGGCCAGCCGAACAGATTGGGTTGCATAGTTTAGTGGTAAGGTTGAAGACATCACCAAATGATTGCTTAGACCTACAAATCAAAACGCATATTGGTGATGTTCACCCCTCTCTACTTGATGTCGAACACTTTTGTGAGCGAATGGTCATCAGCTCGATTGACCGTGCCTGGCGTCGGCTTTCTAAATTACTCACCTCATCCAACTGAAAGATAATAAAGCCCCAGCAAACTCTTCGGAATGGAAAGCCAAACCGGACCACAGAAACCTGGGCGTTAATTCGAGATAATGCGCCGGCAAACGATATCGTCAAAGTTCGTAACCCGCGTGTCAGTCGTTTAGTGACAGTGATTGTATGAACAATAAAATGAAGATGAAAAGATTAATGAATAAAATCATATTATCGCTATTCGCTGGGTTACTCATCTTGGTCTAAGCACTGGCAGATCCAGAATCATTTGAACAAGCAAGAGCTGAGCTTCGTGATCATGTTTATCATGACCAGAATCGTAATGGATCATTAGGAACACTCTATTGTAGCTGTGACTTGGACTGCCGAGGTCGACCACGTGGTGCTGTTGACGCCAAAAGTGTGGGTACCAAGTCAGAAAACAGAAGCTTCGTGTTGAACGCAATGAGTTCGAGCACATATTAAGTAGACTTAGCAACATGCTATCTATTCATAATTAGCTGCTTTAGTTGAAAATATGAATACATAACACTTTCTGAATTTCTATAGCTCAAGATCTTTCAGCCAATACATTTCTCTCGCCTTAGTATTAGCGAATTATAGTGCCTTAGTTTTGTTTATAGATCCGGAGACCCCGAGCATAAGATCTCATACACTATTCAAAATCATCACAAACTTTGTGTTTGTTACATAAAAACAGTGACAGACTCTCACAGACCCAGCAGAGAACTTTTAATTTTGCTAATCTTTTGGGAACTAAGTTATTATGTTGTTAACTAAGACATCAGAATCCATTAATAAAATTAACGAATGTCAGTAAAATTAATTATCAACATGCTCATCTTTATGATTGTGATGCAATCAGGCATAGTTGCGGCTGACATTCATACATATGATTCCAAGACATCACAAGAACATCAGCTTGTTCTTGATGATTCCAATGCAATTCAACAAGCGAACAATGCGTCTTCGCATGATGCACAAAGTACTGGCGATTGTGATTTTTGTATGCATTGTCAGTGTTCACATTTTATCGCCATCTTTAATATTGATGGAATTAATGTTGCTGCTATTCCATACAATTATTTCAACCTCCACCCTAGATCGCCAAAACCTGACTTTACAGTCAGTATGTACCGCCCTCCGAGATCTTGAACTGCTGATGTTTTTGCGGACTTAACGTAAGTCCGTTGTTTGCAGTTAAACAGGATCTAATTTCATGAAAATACACTTTGATCGCACTACAAATGTGCGTGCGCCTGCTATCCGTGCATTGCTTTGTTCGATGCTGGTTGCCTTTTCTGTCTCACCGGTTATTGCCGATAACATTCAACAAACGAAAACGTTGAGTTTAAACGAGGCCATGCAACAAACACTGGCGCAACATCCGGCATTACAGGTTTTTCCAATTCGACAGCAACAACTTGAAGCCCAGAAAAAAACGGCCAATCTCAAACCGGCATATGTTGTTGGTGCTGAGATTGAAAATTTCGCTGGCACTAGAGAACTAAGCGGTATCAAGTCACTGGAAACCACGGTCACTCTCTCCTCTGTCGTTGAACTGGGTGATAAAAGATTGTCCCGTGTTGAACTGGTGGAACAACAAAGTGATGTTGTCCGTGTTGATCGCAAAATAAAAGCGTTGGACTTGCTAGGTCAGGTAACACGACAATTTATTAAAGTGCTCAATAGCCAGGAGCGTGTAAAGCTAGCCGAGACGGGGCTGGAACTGGCGCAAACAACATTAACAGAAGTTAATAAACGTGTAGGTGCTGCCGTCGCGGCTGAAGCAGATTTGGGCCGCGCCGAAGCTTCTGTTAATCAGGCTGAACTGATATTGGCTGCCGAAAAACGTCAGCTGGAAGCCAACAAAGTGGTACTCGCTAATTTGTGGGGGAGTTATCAACCTAATTTTGAGACCGCCACAGGCTCATTGTTTGCCTTTAGCGAGGCCATGTCATTTGAAGCCTTATTTAATCAGGCCCAGCAAAATCCGCAACTGGAACGTTTCGCTGCAGAAACGCGGGTTCGTGATGCACAAGTACGTCTTGCCAGAACTCAGCAAGTTGCAGATCTGACCTGGTCAGTTGGGATCAGGCGAGATGAAGGACTGAATGATTCGGCGTTAGTTGCTGGTGTGTCAGTGCCTTTGTTCAGCCGCCAGCGAGCGCAAGGGGATATTGAATCAGCATTGGCCGCGCGTAATGAAGTCAGCTATCGCCGTCAAGATATGCTGTTACAACTTCATGCTCAGCTTTATCGGGCCTATTCCGGGCGTGAACAAGCAATTGCAAGTATTTCCAAGTTGCAACAACAGATTATCCCCAAACTCACTAAAAGTCTGGAGCAAACGCAAACCGGTTATCAACGGGGACTCTACAGTTATCTGGAATTTCTTACCGTCAGACAAGACCTGCTAGGTGCCAGACGTAGTGTCATTGAGGCTGCAACGGCTGCATTGCTATATCAGACAGAAATCGAACAACTCACCGCCGAACCGCTAACAGCTGCAGAGTAAGCAATATGAATCAGGACAAAACTATGTTTAATAAATCACATTTCGTTTTTTTACCCATGCGCAGCCTACTATCAGTAGCAGCGCTAATATTGCTCATCATGTCACCTGCCATTGCTGAAGATGGTCATGCGCATGAGGCTCCTCAATCAGATCAACAAGCACAAGCCCAGCTAGCAGAATCAAATCAGCAGCATGATCATGAGATAACACATGATAAAGATAACCATGATGAATCGATGCCAAAAGAGGATGAACATGATCATAGCGCTGAATCAAAACCCGAAGAAGAAGGGCATGCTCACGACGCTGAGGATGAAGGTAGTGAGCATGTAGAAATGGATGACGGTATGGCTCAAAAACACGGTGTGGTAACTGCAGAAGTTACAGCCGGACAAATATCGGTCACCTCCAAACTCTACGGTAGAGTGGTTTTATCACCTGATGAGATAAGTCAAGTCAGAGCACGTTTTCCGGGTCAAATCACCCGCGTTTATGTGAATTTTGGTGATTCTGTCAAAAAAGGTCAGCTATTAGCCAGTGTTGAGTCAAACAACAGCTTACAGAGTTATAACGTAACCGCGCCCATCTCAGGTGTCATTACAGCAAAAGATGCCAATACCGGCGAAGTCGCGGCAGATCAAAGTTTGTTTACGATCACGAATACCCAATCACTTTGGGCTGAACTCAAAGTCTTTCCAGGACAGGCCATGAATATAAAACCCGGTCAGAAAGTGCGTCTGTTACATAACAACACATTTTATGAATCGACGATAAAGCAACTGGTGCCAAGCAAAGATGATGCCCCTTATCGGATTGCCCGCGTTGCACTTGATAATCAGCAGCAAGTCTGGTTTCCGGGTTTGCTCGTTGAGGCTGAAGCCATTACCGAGCAAACAGAAGTCAAACTAAGAATTCCTAACAGTGCCATACAACAGTTTGAAGGCGCATCAGTCGCTTTTGTCAAAGTAGGTAATCAATATCAAGTCAGGCCATTACAACTGGGTCTTAATGATGGTCAATTCAGTGAGGTTATATCCGGACTCCGGCAGGGCGATGACATCGTCGCTGAAAATAGCTATCTGATTAAAGCTGATCTGGAAAAAGCCGGCGCAGCTCACGCTCACTGATTTAGGAAACAGACATGATTAATAATATTTTAAGTCTCTCAATCGAGAGACGTGGCCTGATGTTGTCAATGATATTTCTTATCATTGGCCTTGGGATCTGGAGCTTTCAGAAGCTGCCGATTGATGCGGTGCCTGATATCACCAACGTACAGGTGCAGATCAATACCAGAGCACCCGGGTATTCGCCGCTGGAATCTGAACAACGCATCACTTATCCCATCGAGAGAGCGATCGCCGGACTGCCGGATCTTGATTACACCCGATCCATCTCTCGCTATGGATTATCACAAGTCACCGTGATATTTGAAGAAGGCACCGATCTGTATTTTGCGCGTAATCTTATTAATAACCGTTTGGCAGTGATAAAAGGCTCACTGCCACAGGGTATTGAACCGGAGATGGGACCTATCGCGACCGGGCTGGGTGAAATTGTCATGTACACAATTACCGCAGAACCTGATGCCAGGCAACCTGATGGCAGTTCATATGATCCTACCGATTTACGAGTGCTTCAGGACTGGGTCATTCAACCCCGGCTGGAGCGGGTAAAAGGGGTCACAGAAGTCAATGTTAACGGTGGTTATCAAAAGCAATTTCATGTTCAGCCGGATCCAGCGAAATTGCTGAATTTTGGCGTGTCCCTCAGTGATCTGAAACAGGCGCTGATGCAAAACAATGATAATCGGGGCGCCGGTTATATTGAACGTTATGGGCAGCAGATTTTGGTTCGATCGCCAGGACAGCTTAAATCCATCGATGATATTGGTCAGGTGGTAGTGAAAAATATCGATGATCGGCCGGTGCTCGTCAAAGATGTGGCCGACGTTGTGATTGGTAAGCCGTTGCGCAGTGGTGCGGGAACACGTGATGGTAAAGAGACGGTTGTCGGCACAGTTATGATGTTGTTTGGAGAAAATTCACGTGAAGTTGCTGCGACTGTGACTCGTGAAATGGCGGAGATTCAATCGTCATTACCGGAGGGCGTCATACTGGAAGCGGTATACGATCGCACCACCTTGGTCGATAAAGCCGTTGCCACGGTTGAAAAAAATCTGCTTGAAGGTGCTTTGCTGGTTATCGTTGTGTTGTTTCTGTTGTTAGGCAATATCCGCGCGGCCTTAATCACGGCTGCAGTTATACCACTATCAATGATGGCAACGATTACTGGAATGGTACAGGCAGGTATTTCTGCCAATTTGATGAGTATGGGGGCACTTGATTTTGGCCTGATTGTCGATGGTGCGGTAATTATTGTTGAGAACTCTATCCGAAGATTATCTATGGCACAAAAACAAAACGGTGGAGTGTTGCCTGTTAAAGAACGCTTAAATGTCGTTTATGAGGCCACCAATGAAGTGATACGCCCAAGCTTATTTGGCGTCATGATTATCACGATTGTCTATATCCCATTATTCTCATTGACAGGGGTTGAAGGCAAGATGTTTGAGCCAATGGCTGCCACAGTAGTTATTGCATTACTATCTGCCATGGTTTTTACGCTGACTATCGTGCCGGCTGCCATCGCTATGTTTATGGGGGGGCGAATCACTGAAAAAGAAAGTTTTATCATCAGTGGTGCCAAATGGCTTTACCGGCCAGTGTTGCTGCTCAGCCTCAAATTGCGTTGGCTGCTGATGCTTTTGGCTGTTGTGTTGGTTGCTTTGTCTGTCAACATGGCCAGCAAAATGGGCTCGGAATTTATTCCGCAACTGAACGAAGGTGATATTGCCTTACATGCACTGCGAACGATCGGTACCAGCCTTGAGCAATCTATCAAAATGCAGGAACAGCTTGAACAGCGGCTCAAAACTTTCCCACAGGTAGATAAGGTGATTGCCAAAATCGGTACACCAGAAGTCGCGACTGATCCGATGCCGCCTAATGTGGCCGATACATTTCTTATACTTAAGCCTAGGAGTGAATGGCCGGATCCGGAATTACCTAAAAGCGAACTACTTGCAGAAATTGAAGCGGCGGTTACCCAATTACCAGGTAACAACTATGAGTTTACCCAACCGATTGAGATGCGCTTTAACGAGTTAATTTCAGGCGTTCGTGCGGATTTGGGTATTAAAGTTTTCGGCGATGATTTGGACTTGATTAAGCAAAATGCAGAGGCGGTTCTGGCTGTGATTCAGGAGATCCCCGGCGCTGCTGATGCCCGGCTGGAACAGGTCGATGATATGCCTATGCTGACCATTGAACCCAAACGTATGGCCATGTCACGTTATGGTCTTAATGTTGATGATTTGCAAAACATGTTATCAACCGCCGTTGGCGGTGGCGAAGTTGGCCTGATCTATGATGGCGATCGGCGCTTTGATCTGGTGGTGCGGTTGCCTGAAGAAATTAGACAAGACATACCCGCCTTGTCAAATCTGCCCGTGAGTTTACCTGGTGGTGATTACGTACCTTTGTCTGAAGTCGCAACCATCGAATTAACGGAGGCGCCGAGTCAGATTTCCAGAGAAAACGCCAAACGGCGTGTCGTGGTCACCAGCAATGTCAGAGGCCGGGATCTGGGCTCTTTTGTAGAAGAAGCTCAACAGCGTATTGCTGAGCAAGTGCAATTACCACCCGGTTATTGGATCGAATACGGTGGAACCTATGAACAACTGCAATCAGCCAGTCAACGACTGTCGATTGTGGTACCGGTTACGTTGGTTATCATTATGGGCCTGCTGATTACCTTGTTTGGTTCATTTCGTGATGCAGCGATTATCTTCACTGGTGTGCCATTGGCATTAACTGGTGGGGTGCTGGCGCTCTGGCTGCGAGATATGCCGCTATCTATTTCCGCAGGGGTTGGTTTTATTGCACTCTCGGGTGTTGCGGTGTTAAACGGTCTCGTCATGTTGTCATTCATCAGGGATTACTGGCACCGGCACGGCGATCTGCACAAAGCAATCGTTGATGGTGCAATGACTCGGTTACGGCCAGTATTGATGACGGCTCTGGTAGCAAGTCTCGGTTTTGTGCCGATGGCACTCAATACCGGTACCGGGGCTGAGGTGCAAAGGCCACTGGCAACGGTCGTCATTGGCGGAATTATTTCGTCAACCTTGCTAACACTGGTGGTGTTGCCGGCACTTTACCGGATAGTGCACGGCCGTGGAAAATCAAGATAAAACATGGCGGCCTGTATTGGCCGCCAACCTTTCCTGAGTTTATCAATAAACAAAAACATAAAGGTATATCTCTATGCATACACATCATCAAGAGGATGGTGCTTCTGATAAAAGGATTGCAACGGCTTTTTTTCTAAATGTTAGTTTTACCATCATTGAATTCATCGGTGGCTGGCTAACCAACAGCACAGCAATTATGGCTGATGCTGTTCACGATCTTGGTGACAGTCTGTCTATCGGCAGTGCCTGGTTTTTGAACCGCGCAGGCAATAAATCTGCTAATTCTGTGTTCACCTATGGTTATCGACGCTTGTCTCTTTTTGGTGCTCTGATAAACGGCTTGGTATTAATCGCTGGCTCAATATGGGTGTTGAGTGAAGCAATACCACGTTTGGCCGATCCAGTAATGCCGGTTACCGAAGGTATGCTGGCATTGGCCGTATTGGGGGTTACTGTTAATGGGTTTGCGGCTTATCGGCTGAGTAAAGGGACGTCTCTTAATGAAAAAATACTCAACTGGCATTTATTAGAAGATGTATTAGGTTGGCTGGCTGTGTTGATCATTTCCATCATTCTGCAGTTTGCCGACTGGCCGATTTTAGATCCGCTTTTATCCATTGGTTTTACGCTATTCATCTTGTTTAATGTTGTTCGTAATTTGTGGGTGACCGGTAAATTGTTTTTTCAGGCAGTGCCCGATAAAGCGCTGCATGATGAGATCAAAAAAACTCTTGTCAGCATTGAGGGTGTCAATGAGGTACATCATTTACATCTTTGGTCACTTGATGGTGAACACCATGTCCTCACTGCACACCTGACACTTAATAACGATAATGTCTCTTCTGAAAATTACCTGGCTATGAAACAAACGATTGCCGAGTCTTTATCTCAATATGATCTAGATCACACCACGATAGAGCTTGAGCTGAATCAGGAGCATTGCAGAGATTTTAGTGACCATTAAACAGCATCTCAATAACATTTTACGCAAATAAAAAAATGACAATTATTAATATCCAACCTAAAAAGTTCACTGGTTTCAAACGTATGCTTTGGGCCACTTTTTATTCATACAAAGGGTTGCATTCTGCACTGCGTCACGAAGTTGCTTTTCGTCAGGAATTTATTGCCTTTGTCTTATTATTGCCAGTTGTGTTCTGGATAGACTTTACCGCTATTGAGCGGTTTATATTAATTGCCAGCATGATCGCTGTAATGGTCGTCGAGTTGATCAACTCAGCAATTGAATCGACGCTGGATAGAGTCAGTTTGGAGCATCACTTATTAACCGGTCGGGCCAAAGATTATGGATCACTGGCTGTCTTACTTACCCTTATTATTTCAATCACAGCATGGACATTATTGCTATGGCACAGATTTTTTTGAATTCAAACGAAAAAGATATATTCACAAAATCACCCTCACTGCTCGGACCTTACCGCATTTTATTTCAGGTTCTGCTTATTGGGCTTCTTATTCTCTCGCTATCAAGATTAGGGCTTGTTGTATGGCAGTGGGATCGGGTATCGGCAGCAATTGATCTGCCATCACTATTCATTCAGGGGCTCAGAGCTGATCTCATTATTATGGGTATGCTTATTGCGCCACTGATGTTGTTGATGCCGCTACTGGTCAATAAATTAACCTGGCAATTATGGCAAAAGTTGGTGTGGTTCTGGAGTTTAATGATCATTGTTTTGATCATTTTTATGGAGTCTGCCACACCGACATTTATTGTTCAGTATGACTTGCGTCCGAACAGACTCTTTGTCGAATACTTACAATATCCAAAAGAAGTTTTCTCAACCTTGTGGGAAGGTTTTCGTCTGCCACTTATTCTCGGGGTTGTTTTCACTATATTAGCCGGCTTGTTCACGAATCGGCTGTTACAGCATTGGTTAAAACAATATCATTTGGACTGGCCGGTTTGGCGTGTTTGGCTGACTTGGCCTCTTATGGTTCTCATCCTAGTAGTCATGATCCGGTCTACTTTATCGCATCGTCCAGCCAATCCGGCAATGTTTGCAATCACTTCGGATGCTATGGTCAATAGCCTAGTCATTAACTCAACCTGGTCAGTGTATTTTGCTATTTACAACATGAAGCATGAAGCAGAAGCCGGAGAAGTCTATGGTACGCTTACTGATGAACAAATTATGCAGGAAATGAGCGAGAATTATCCTTGGCTTGATAATGATCCAAATGCACCCTTTCCAACTATCAATAAGCGCCCCGCGACAGTTGAAAGAGATATACCACTTAACCTGGTTATCATTCTTGAAGAAAGCTTGGGTGCCACTTTCGTCAAGTCTTTGGGTGGGGAGTATTCCGTAACCTGTCTCTTATACACATCTCCGAGCCCACGAGACCGAGGCTGATCTCG
>OJGS01000574.1_pt1 | contig 11573 bp, 9 predicted proteins | sample 1594531 | NCBI WGS metagenome assembly OJGS01 (sample SAMN05416816, study PRJEB24817) | seawater metagenome | isolation source: Sea water | place: Canada:Atlantic | collected 2013-07 | reverse complement strand
TCGTGGGCTCGGAGATGTGTATAAGAGACAGTGCTACGGGTGCTCCTGTTGCATTTTCGGATCGTGATGAGGTGACGGCTATTTTGAATCAGACGAAGTCATCTGATTATGGAGTTCGCAGTATTATATATGCGATCGTAGAGAGCCCGCTTTTTGTAAGAAAATGATCATGAAAACAAACCGTAGAAATTTCCTTCGTGCCGCCGGTATAAGCCTTGGTCTTCCCATGCTTGAATCATTTGGAGCTTCTCCAGGCCAAACATCGCTGCGTCGCATGATTGCCATCAATCAGGATTTGGGCTTCATTCCCAAATTGTTTTTTCCAAAAGGGGCAGGTCGCAACTATGAACTTTCCAGTTACCTGGAAAAGATCGCAGATCATCGGGACAAGTTTACGGTGTTCAGTGGCTTATCCCATCCGGGGGTTGATGGTGGTCATCGTGCAGACAAGTCATTTCTCACCGCTGCTCCTCATCCTGGCCGAGCCAGTTTTCGAAATACCATTTCACTCGACCAACTTATTGCCAACGAAGTCGGTCACGAAACCAGATTTCGCTCCTTTTCTCTCTCTATTAATGACACAAGAAGTCTGTCTTACACGCAGGCAGGCGTAGAGATTCCTACCATCAAGAGTGCCTCTGAACTTTACAAAAAAATGTTTTTGCAAGGTGATGAGAAGGCTATGCGAGCACAAGTGGAACGTCTGAAGCGTAGGGGAAGTATTCTTGATGTGGTGATGGGCCAAAGCAAGGATCTCAACAAACGGATTACGGCCACCGATAGGGAGCGAATTGATCAATATGAAACAGCGGTTCGCAGTTTGGAACTACGATTGAGTGAAGCACAGGCCTGGGAAACATTACCAAAGCCAAAGGTTGATGTGGAGATGCCTGACTATCCCTCTGATAAGCAGCAGTTTTTTGAGATGATCCGTATGATGAACGAGATGTCTCTACTCGCTCTACAGACTGACTCCACCCGGGTGATTACCCTGTTTCTGGGTAGTGTTCGCACGCCAGGTGTCGATTTTGGTGATGGACGTACCATTGGCGGATATCACAATATTTCTCACCACGGTAAAGATGAAGCCAAACTGAAGCAGCTTGCTGAAATTGAGATCGGCCAAATGGAATTGCTCAACGAATTGTTGCAAGGTCTCAACGAGGTTGAGGAGACCAACGGTACTCTGTTGGATAACACCATGGTGCTCTATGGTTGCCACATGGGGGACGCAAATATTCACAACAATAAAAACCTTCCCGTTATTTTAGCCGGAGGAGGTTTCAAGCACGGGCAGCACCTTGCCTTCAATTCAGACAATAATGCTCCACTGGCCAACCTCTATGTAAGTATGCTGGAAAATATGGGTATTGATAAATCAAAGTTTGCCAGCAGTACGGGTACGCTTACCGGTCTGAGTTAAAAATAGGATGTAAGAAAACTAGAGTCTATGACATGATGTGTTTGTATGAACAATTACATGTCCCGTTTAGAAAAGAAGGCCCATGAAGAGGATAACCAGAAGTTCGCCTCCAAAAAACTTGGGTTTTTCATTTACGTACCCTGTTTAATTCCGATCATTTTAGCATTTTTCCTCCTGGTCATGGGTAGGGCTTCGGAAGCAAGTCCCTATATTATGATGGGTAGTTTGCTTGCTCTGGTCTGCGGTTCCCTTGGTCAAATGCGGGCAAAAATCATTCAACAGAATCAAACTATTCAGTCACTGCACGAGAAGCTTGAGGAAGTTCGGGTTACGACCGGTTAAATTTTGATTAAGGTTGAATTCAAGGCTGAATAAGTATTCTGAAATGAAATCAGGTAATTCCAGTTTTCATCGAAAACTTGGCCTTTTATTCTCCATCTTATCCCTACTTATTCTCAGCTGTACCGGGAGCCCCACAACAAGAATTAAACCTTATTCATGGGATGATCCGTACTGGAAAGCCGAAAACTATCAGAGCAAAGATCCAGAAAGTGTGCTTCTTACCGAAGGAGACCTTGAAAGAAATTACAGGGAAGTGGCCAGGATCTATACCGAAGGAGGACCCAAGAATAAGGAGGAAGCTTTCAGTCTCATGAGAAGTCGGCTTGCGGAATTCGGTGCGGATGCCGTGATCAAAGTCCGGGAAAAGAAAAATAAGAATTTCGAAGGAATCGTGGTTCTTTTCGACTAGTCTTACTTTTTCGGTTTTTTGGAATTTTTCTTCAGGACTTGGCTCGCCATTTCCTTTTTAGGTAACCATTTTTCAAAACGGCTTAGGTCGGAAGTTGCCGCCAGATTCTTCCATTCATAGGGATCCTTGGTGTGATCGTAGTATTCCTCGGATCCGTCGGCATATCGAATGTACCGTTCAGTTGCGGTACGGACCGAATGGTTTCCTCGACCGTGGGTGGTGATGGCGGGGTGTTTCCATTTAGATTTCTGGTTTCGTAAGAGAACAGAGATGTCGTGACCGCTCACATGCTCAGGTTTCTTAATCCCAGTCAGCGAACATAGGGTAGGGTATATACTCATGGTATCGACAGGCTGACTGCATTTCGTCCCGGGCTTGGTAACCCCGGGAGCCACCCATATCATCGGAATGCGGGTGGTTTCCTCCCAAAGGGCAAATTTTCTCCAATGCTGTTTTTCGCCGAGCGACCATCCGTGATCACTCCAGAATACGATGATGGTATTTTTCCGGTCGGGGCTTTTTTCAAAGGCATCGAGAAGTCTGCCCACATTCATGTCGGTGTAGGCACAGGTCGCGAGGTACGACTGAATCGCGGCTTTCCATCGTCCGCTTTTTAAAAACCTGGCATGATCTGCCTGGGGTTTGGCCATTTTAATTCCTGCCGGGGGGATGTCATCGAGATCATTTTCGATATGGGGCGGCAGCTTGATTTCATCGAGTGGGAAATCCTCATAATATTTACGGGGAGCCACAAAGGCCAGGTGTGGTTTATAGAGTCCACAGGCAATAAAGTATGGTTTCTTACGCTTTTTCGAAAGTCGTTCCACGCAGTAATCAACCGAATGCCAATCCACAATGTCTTCATCCTTTAAATCCGGGAAGGTTTTCTCGACATGGTAACCGTCATATTTATCGACTCCCGGGCCATTGCTGAAGAAATTTCGTGCACTCATGTAATCACTCCACTCCTCGTTCAAAACATCCATTTGGTGGTAAATCTTACCGGCCCCGGAAACATAGTACCCAGCTTGTAAAAACTGGGCGGATAATCCCTCCCCGGGCTTTTGGTACTTTCGCCATTCATGTCCGTTCTTGTAGCATCCACTTATCCATGGCCGTCTGCCACTCATCAGAGCACAACGCGAAGGTTCGCATGCAGGCACGGCGGTGTGTGCATTGGTGAAGGTGGTGCCCATGGCGGCAAGACGATCGATATTTGGGGTCTTGGCCTGTGAGTTGCGACCCAGATGACTGACCCAATGGTTCAGGTCGTCGACTGCAATGAAGAGGACATTCGGACGGTCTTCAGCTGTAAGAGTAAGGGTCGAGTAAAAGGCTGCAATAAGGGTAAAAAAGCGAAAGGTCATAATGGATTATATTGGGTATCTAAAGATTGTACTCTTGTCAGTTTTACTCAATCGAATCATCTTTGGAAGATGATTTTTAGATATTCATCCATTCTTTTTTTAACGACCCTTTTCTGCCTGAGTTCATTTGCTCGGGATAATGTAAGCCCCGATGAAGTTCTTGAGTACAAGAATACCCCACAGGGAAAACTTTTCCTGCACACCTATTATCCGGATAATTGGAAAAAGACGGATAAGCGCTCAGCGGTGGTCTTTTTCTTTGGGGGTGGATGGAATGGTGGATCTTACACCCAATTTTCCAGACATGCGGATTACCTGGCATCCCGTGGAATGGTTGCTTTTGCGGCAGACTATCGGACTAAAAGTAAACATAAGACTGAACCAAAGGCCTGTGTGAGTGACGGCAAATCCGCGGTTCGCTGGATACGTGGAAATGCGGCGAAATTGGGAGTGGATCCAAAAAAGATCATTGCGGGCGGAGGATCTGCCGGTGGACATGTGGCTGCCACAACGGCCACGATCAAAGCCTTTGATGAATCAAGTGACGATCTGTCGATTAGTCCTAAACCGCAGGCCTTGCTGCTGTTCAATCCCGTGATTGATAACAGTGAAAAAGGATATGGATATTCAAGAGTGGAAGCGTATTGGAAAGAGTTTTCCCCGATGCATAATATTAAAAAAGGAATACCCCCGACCATTTTCATTTGCGGAACGAAGGATAATCTCATTCCGGTTGCCACCGGAGAATTATTCAAGAAGAAGATCGAGAAAGTGGGTGGACGTTGTGATCTTCACTGGTACAAAGATGCAAAGCATGGTTTTTTCAATGCAATGTACACGGAGACCATGCTCGAGGTGGACAAGTTTTTGGTTTCTCTGGGATATCTCAAAGGCTCGGCTACTTTACATTAATAACCCTTTATGTATCTTGTGGTAGATGCAACTGATGATTCTAGGGATTAATAATCCTAAAACCTCAGACTAGAAAATAAGTAAAAGTTGTTTTTACTTACTCAGCAGCAGCTACACCCGCCGCCACTCGACTTTGGTTTTGAGAACATCGATAGGGTGGATTCATCTGGCTCGGACTCCTGGCATGATATAAGCCGACGGACTGGCGTAAAAGGAGGAGTGTTTCCCATATGATGATTGGCAGCCGAGCATAATTGTCCCCAATTGGTTAAAGTTTCTTTGCTGCTGTGGCTAACGGAAAGAGTTTCTCCGTTGTCATCGCAGTAGTAATCGTAGGTGATCATGAGAAGGTGATTTTAATTATTTAAAAAATTTGAAATTACAGAACATGGATATTTTGATGGGCTTACTCAATAAGCTTTCTCAAGTTTTAATGAACTTTTTTCAACTCATTCAATATTATTATCCTAAAAGGAGTAAGAAGGAGTCTTATCCTGACATAACTAAGTAGATATGAAAATCTTCGACTCAAGAAAATCAATAGATGGAAAATTAAAACCATTGTTGGTTTTTTTATCCCTTACGATTTCCAGTTATGCCCAAAGGTCTGCAACCTCTCCGGATCAGATACATTTGCCAGATGGTTTTGAAATCGAATTACTATATTCTGTTCCCCGTGAAGATCAGGGTTCCTGGGTTGCCATGTGTATGGATGATAAAAACCGCTTGATCGTGAGTGATCAGCATGGGGGGATCTATCGATTCCCGATTCCCAAGTTGGGTGAAAAGGTGGATCCTGCAACTATTCAGCAGATCACCTATTCCACTTCTGGTGCCAAGGCTCGGAAAAGGATAACTGGAACAGCTCCCAAGGCGATGACGGAGGAACTGGCCAAGCTTCCGAAAATAGGACATGCTCAGGGTCTCTGTTATGCATTCGACAGCCTTTATGTCGTGGTCAATACGAGGAACAGTGCGAGTGGTTGTGGAGTGTTTCGCCTCCTTGATACCGATGGAGACGACAATTTTGACAAACTGATCGAACTTAAAAAACTCGGTGTGTTGGCAGGTGAGCACGGCCCGCACGCCATTATCCCCGCTCCTGACGGAAAGCATCTTTATGTGGTTATTGGTAACCAGACAAAAGTTCCGTCTGATTACACCCATTCCCGGGTTCCTGAATTTTGGGGAGAAGATCAATTAATACCTTCCCTGAAATATTCTGCCAATGTTTCGGAAGCTCCCCTTGGTCACATTGCCCAGATCGATCCCGAGGGCAAAACCTGGGAGGTGGTAGCCACCGGTTTTCGTAATCAGTATGATGCCGCGTTCAACCGGGAGGGAGAGCTCTTTACCTATGACGCGGATATGGAACACGATCTTAATACGCCCTGGTACCGTCCCACCCGGATTAATCATGTGATCGATGGGGCTGAATATGGATGGCGCACCGGATCCGGTAAGTTTATGGATTATTGCTCGGACAGTTTTGGAGCGGTCGTTGATATCGGGCCGGGATCACCGACCGGTGTCTGTTTCGGATACGGGACCAAATTTCCCGCCAAGTATCAAAATGCCTTTTTTGCCTGTGACTGGTCATACGGAAAACTTTATGCGGTGCATCTCAAACCCATGGGTTCCACCTACAGTGCCACATTTGAGGTATTCGCTTCCGCTCAGCCCCTTCCGCTTACCGATCTCTTGGTTAATCCAGCTGACGGAGCGATGTACATGACGGTTGGCGGTCGCCGGGTCCAGTCCGGGCTGTATCGTTTGACTTACACCGGTAATGAATCCACGGACACGGTAACCTCAATCCCCGGCGGGGAGACTGCTCGAAAACAGAGGCGTGTTTTAGAAGGCCATTTGCAGGCTGACAGTAGGGTTGCCAGCAAGCCCGAGCTCGACCGTATTTGGGATTCACTGGGATCTCCGGACCGGGGCATTCGTCATGCGGCTCGGGTTGCCCTTGAGAAGCAACTCGTTTCTGATTGGAAGGATCGACTTTCGGGCGAAAAAGATCAGGTGATCAGTACTGCTGCGATGATCGCCCTCGCTCGGGTTAACGCTGATCAATCCGCATCAGAAATTTTTGCAAAAGCCACCAGTATTCGTTACCGAAAATGCGAGTCTCGTCAGACCCGTCTCGATATTTTACGCAGCGTGACGCTGGCCCTTATTCGTGCCGGCCAACCAAGTTCTGCGGACCGTGCGAAACTAATGAGTTGGCTTGATGAAATTTACCCGTCTCAGACACCCGAAGAAAACCGAGATCTTGCTGCGATTGCCGCCTTTCTTGAGGCACCTTTTGCGGTGGAGCGGGGAATCCGGCTACTGACCAATTCCTCTGTGCAGGAGGAACAGATCGGATATGCACTCAATCTTCGCTTTATCAAGAATGGCTGGACCCCGGAATTGCGTGGTACCTATTTCAAATGGTTTGTACTTTCTGGTAATTACAAGGGAGGTGCCCGCATGTCCAAATTCCTGACTGACATAAAAAAACATGCCACCGAATCGGTTCCTGAGGCTGATCTCACGCCTGAGCTTACCCGGCTGATTACGACCCAGCCAAAGAGTAGTATTCCTCAGTTTACCTTTGAACCCCGTTCTTTTGTTAAGAATTGGGCTATGAATGATTTCTCCAATGACCTGGACTTGAAGGTCAAAAAACACCGGGATTTTGCCAATGGTCGCAAGATGGCCGGAGCTGGTACCTGTTATGTCTGTCACCGCTTCAATGGAGAGGGTGGGGCGGTCGGGCCTGATCTATCCTCCGCGGGAGGGAAGTTTAGTGCCTATGATTTATTGGAGGCGATTGTTGAACCCGGTAAGGAAATCAGCGATCAGTATGGAACCACTAATTTTAATTTTAAAGACGGAACCGTGGTCAGCGGTCGGATCATGAATCTTGGTGAGGATCATTATCAACTTAATAACGATATGATGAACCCGGGGCATTCAATCTTTGTTAAAATAAAAGACATCAAGTCGATCGAAGCATCGCCTGTTTCCATGATGCCTCCGGGCCTGATTAACACCATGAGCAAAGATGATGTGTACGATCTCTTGGCTTATTTTATTTCGGGTGGTGATCCCAAGCACTCTGCCTTTCATAAATAGATGCCCATCCAAATAAATCCTCTGAAAAATGAAAAATATCCAGAAAATATCCAAATTTCTATTATCAACCTTTGCTATCTTGATGCCAGTATTATCGGTATCTGCAAGCTACGATAAAACCAAAGATATTTCTACGGAACCAGAAGCAGGACTGCATGACAGGAATCGACCGGAAGCCCGGTTGAGAAAAGAAAGGAATGACCTTGCCACTTTAACGGAGGGACGAGAGCAATTAGCGGCTAACCTCAGGGACTTAGGCGAGGAACGCTTGGAAATAGAGAAAGAACGGGTTGCCAAGTTAGCCTTACTTAGCGAGGAAAAGATTTCCCGAAATTCCGAAGTACCAGAGTTCAAATCAGAGCTTTTCAAAAAGGGAAAGCTGATTTACTCGGATAATTTTGATGGTGAGTTAAACCGGGAGTTTTGGGGGCAATCCAAAGGGAAGAAAATGGAAGATGGTAAATTGATCATCGGACCGCTTTTTCAATCCAAGGAGGAGGCGATGAAAGCTCTCAAAAGGGATCATCATCTCGGATTGGAACCGGTTGCCCACATCAACCTTATACCTGAGAAATTTGTGATGCATTTACGCTATCAGTTTGCCAAGCCGGAACTTACGCCGGGACGCCCATCCTTTCAGATCGGGCATCATATGATCCACTTGGGGATCGTCAAGGAGGGTGGGCACCGGGTAAAACTTCTGGACGGACCCTCTTTCTTTGAGCCCGAATCTGAAATGGCCCTTAATAAATGGATCGATCTGGTGGTTGAATATGAGCTCGGGAAAATCCGGGTACTGGTCAATGGACATGGCAACACCTATGAGCACGAAAAAGTGACAATCATAAATCCAAAGGCCAATGGAAAACACCGGTTCACCTTCAAAGGTGGACCCGAATGCATCATCCTTTTTGATTCTGTCCGGCTTTGGGATTGCCAGTAGAGTACATTTCTCACCTTTTAAAAAAAGACGGGTTAATCTTTGAACTAACAGAAAACTTTAATAATGAAAAAATACTTAATCATAGGATTTTTCTCAGCGATCTGCACCATGTTATCCGCTATGGCGAAGAGACCCAATGTCATTCTGATCTACACGGACGATCATGGATACACGGACCTGGGCCTCTTCGGGATCGATAAACAAGTTGATACTCCGGTTATGGATAAGCTTGCCAGTGGTGGAGCGTTGATGAAAGCCGGTTACAGTTCAGCTCCGCAATGCGTGCCTTCACGTGCTGGGTTGATGATTGGACGGGTACAGAATGAGTTTGCTTTTCCCCACAACCAAAGCGATGCAGGTGAGGGTAGTGGCCGTATGCCCCGTATTTATCCGAAAGGCACGGATATGGCCGGCAAACCAGTTCTTACCATAGCGGACCGGATGAAAAAGCTAGGTTATCTAACCGGCTTCTCCGGCAAGTGGCACCTGGGCCCGTCGAACAGCTCTAACCCGAAGCACGATCCACGGGCTCGTGGCTTTGATTACTATTGGACTGGCTCTATGGAAAGCGGTTCAACCAACCTTTCGCTCGATGGCAAGACTGTGGAGCATCAGGAAAGGAAAGGCTTGCCCGAAGGAATCGCCAATCGTGTGATCCTGCAGGGCAAATATGGTGAGTCTTTTATTGATTTCTGCCAGAGCGGAGATAAGCCTTTCTTTCTCTACCTGCCGCTGTTCGGCCCGCACATTCCGCTTATCAAGAAGTCGGACCCATATTACAAAAAATTCCCCAAGCTCGATTATCCGCATTATGATGATTGGAGAGATGACCGCAGAAGAATGGGCCTGGCACTGATCAAATCCATTGACGACGCAGTGGGTGGAGTGATAGCCAAACTTCGTGAGCACGGACTTGAAGAGAATACGATGGTTCTCTTCGCCAGCGATAATGGAGCCCCAAGTAAAATGGGCAGGGACGAACCGGGACTGCCTGGAGGAATGCCGGGAGCAAGAGGCGGAGTCTGGAACGGATCGAACAATGTGCCCATGCGCGGTGAGAAAGGTAGCCTGTTCGAGGGAGGGATCCGGGTGCCCATGTTTGCGTACTGGAAAGGCAAAATTATTCCAGGTACGATAATTGAAGAAATGGTGACCACACTCGATCTTACCGCAACAACCCTCAAAGCCGGAGGCGGAGTGATTCCTGACGAGTTTGACGGGGTGGATTTGCTTCCGCGATTGACCGGGGGAGTTACTGAGATTGAAAGATCGGAACCGATGTTCTGGGATTTCTGGCATACCCAGGTAGTGCGTTTCGGCGACTGGAAACTATGGCGTTCCAGTAAGCAGGAACTGTTATTTAATTTAGCGAAGGATCCGTATGAACTGACCAATCGGGTCCAGTCCGATCCAAAGGTTGCCAAACGATTACGCAAGAAGTTGGATCAATGGTCTGCTATGTTGCCACGGCTGAATCATTCCGATCGGGACGCGAGTGAGGAATTCGCCTGGCCTCTGGAGGGTGCCCCAGTAGGCATCAAGCCGGACCCACGCTACCTCGTGCCTCGCCCGGATCCGAAGCCCGCACCTTACCCCGCTGCGATTAGTAAGGCACCGGTGGATTAAGAAACCACAAAAGACAGGATAATGATAAAAAGAAAGATATTATCGGCACTTACGGCTTTCCTGGTAACGCTGGTGACAGCAAAGGTCTCGGCGGAAAAGCCGAAGCAACCAAATATTTTGATCATCTTCACCGATGATCAGGGTTATGCCGATTTGGGATGTTTTGGGAGTAAGGAAAATCAGACACCGGTCCTCGATAAGCTGGCCAGGGAAGGAACCAAATTTACCTCTTTTTATGCCCAGCCGGTTTGTGGACCTTCACGTTCTGCTCTGCTAACCGGGCGCTATCCTGTCCGCAGTAAAGGCTGGTCGATGCCCGCATCGGAAATCACCCTCGCGGAGATACTCAAAGAGGTCGGCTATCAGACCGCCTGTGTTGGGAAATGGGATGTTTCAAGTCGAAAGGCGATTGTCGAAAGAATGCCCAATGCACAGGGATTTGATTATTATTTCGGGGCACTGGGTGCGAACGACAGCGGGAAATCGGTTTTACGCAGTAACAATGAGCTGGTGGGCAAAACCGATGATATGGCGGGGCTTACCCGACTCTACACCGATAAGGCGATTGATTATCTGGTTAATCAGCGTGATTCCCAAAAGCCGTTCCTCCTCTATCTCTCACACACGATGATGCACACCATCATCGATGCCTCCCCCAAATTTAAGGAAAAAACGGGCGATAACCTTTATCGTGCGGTGGTTGAAGAATTTGATTTTGAAACCGGCCGTTTGCTCGCAACCCTTGAAAAACTTGGTTTGAAAGGAAATACTTTGGTTATTTTTACGACTGATAACGGACCCTGGAATCAGCCCAAATATTATGAAAACAAAAAAGGGCATCCCAAGGATTCAATTTTCTGGGGCGATGCCGGACCCTTGCGTGATGGAAAAGCATCGATTTACGAGGGAGGTATCCGTGTGCCCTGTATCATGCGCTGGCCAGGAAAAATCCCCGAGGGCAAAACGAATGACGGGCTCATGGCCACCATCGATTTTTTGCCCACCTTTGCCTCTCTCACCGGATCAAAGATTCCTGACGACCGAATTATCGATGGAGTTAATCAATTGGATTTTATTTTGGGTAAATCCAAGACAGCCCGTAAATCATACATCTATAACCTGGGTTCTGCATCCGTGCAGACCCGGATCCTTCAAGGGAATGCCATTCGGGAAGGGGACTGGAAACTGATCTCCCCATTGAAAGTGGGAATGTTTTTGGAAGACGCCGGATCGGGTGAATGGGAGCTCTACAATTTAAAAGAGGATATTGGCGAGACCACCAACCTCGCGGCCCAGTATCCGAAAAAGGTGAAACGCCTCAAAGCCCTGCTTAAAACAAGCGAAGCAAAATTAACCAAGTGATTATTTAAATATCCTAATCAAGAAGACATCTTGGGCTGTCTCTTATACACATCTCCGAGCCCACGA
>OJGS01000569.1_pt1 | contig 11617 bp, 9 predicted proteins | sample 1594531 | NCBI WGS metagenome assembly OJGS01 (sample SAMN05416816, study PRJEB24817) | seawater metagenome | isolation source: Sea water | place: Canada:Atlantic | collected 2013-07 | reverse complement strand
CGAGATCAGCCTCGGTCTCGTGGGCTCGGAGATGTGTATAAGAGACAGTTACAACCCTGTGTCAATATCACCAAATCAATTTTTGAATATTGGTTATCTAATAATATTATTGACCCTACTATATCTTGACATTAGACCACTTGCAGTTGTAGCGCTAATAATTCTAATTATAAAAGCACTGAATCTATATTGCACAACATGGACAATACAACAAGAGAATCTAATTGAAAAAACAGGAATATTAAATGTAAGCACCGAGGAGGTATTACTATACAGAGTTAAGGATATTAGGCTATACGAGCCGCTATTATATCGCTTAGTTGGGCTGTCACAGTTAACAATTATTACATCAGACTATACAAACCCATCTATTACGCTCTATGGTATTAAAAATGGAAAAGAACTGATGACTATTATAAGACAGCTAGTAGCTAATTCAAGAAAAAATGAAGGTGTGAAAGAAATAGATATAAGATAATATGATTTCAAAACAAATATGCCGCTACATAGCATTTATTCTTATTATGACAACTACAGGATGTTCTCTTGTGGGGCCAAAATGCCAGAGATTAAAATTATCAGATATTTTTAGTGTTAAAAATAAAAACGTCGTAGTTGTTGAATACGATAAAGATGGTGTGTGTAGACCAACAGTTGCTGGATGCCAGCAGCTAGTAAATCTTAAATATGAAAACCCAAACGAAACTTACTTTTGGAATTACAAACAGTGTAAGTGGATTACTAAGTCAGAACATGAACAAATCATAGATGATGCGTTCGATAATATTGAGTTACCTATAAAAAAATAACAATGAAAGATACACTTATAATACATCCTGAGGACGAATCTACTTCTTTTCTAAAACAGATTTATAGTAACAGAAAAAATGTTTTAGTTGTTAGTGGTAAAGTTACCAAACTAGCCCTTTTAAATATGGTGTTAGAACATGACAGAGTAATCATGATGGGTCACGGAAGCCCTGACGGCCTTTTGGCTTTGAATCAGTTCGAGACTGATAGTCCATTTATTGTGGATGAAAGTTTTATAGATGTACTATCAAAAAAAAACTCAATATACATTTGGTGTAATGCTGATGAATTCGTCAATAAATATAATCTAAAAGGGTTTTACACAGGAATGTTTATTAGTGAAGTTGGTGAAGCAATTTATTGTGGCCTGACAGCTGTTAGAGAGTTAGAGGTTAATGAATCTAATATTTATTTCTCCAATATTATGGGTCAGTATATTAACAGAAATACAGAAATAATTAACCAAAAGGTAAAGGAAGGTTATGGTAAACTGGCGGAATTTAACACCGTAGCTAATTATAACTATAATCGTTTATATTTAAATTCATAAAATTATGATTGCATATATATCAATTCCGGTCACGGATTTAATTATCATTTTTGGGGGGCTGTTGGCTTTTCTATTACTTCATTTCTGTTTTTCCGAAACCAAGGTAATCAATATGATACACAAGTTAGATTACTTAACAGAGGAAGAGGCTACAGATATCTGTAACTATGTAATAGAAATATTAAGTCAAGACTATCGTGTTATCAACCCAAAGTTTGTCATAACCAATTACAAAGAAGATGAAATAGAAGTAATCCAATATTCAAATGGTAGAACCTTGGCCTTTTTTTCGGGAAAAAACAATCAAATATCATTACAACTTAAAGTGTTGATAGAAGAAGGATATACATTATGTGATATGATAGACTGTATTGCTCACGAATTTCAACACTACCTGGACCGCTTGTCATTTGAAACCTCAGACCAGTGGCTTTCAGCTTATAAAAAAAATATTAACTACTATGAATTTAAAGCCAATAAATTTGCTTCAAAAAAATTAAAAAGCCTGGCAAAAAAACTATTATCTGAGAGTCTAAAACATATTTAAGTTCAAAAGTTATAGGCCTCAAGGTTTTGCTATGTCTAACCCCCATACTTTTGAGTAAATCTCTTTAGATATTCTAAACTCTTCAAAAGATGCATCTTCCTTTAGCAAAACTACTATAGCCCCTAGCATTTTTTTTGATTCAAAATCAGTTCCTTCGAGCATTTTACACAAAAGCCTACCATACAAGGGTAACTGGATAGAATAATGACCAAGTGCAGTGCTATCGAGAGTATCAAATGGAGCAAGCATTTTTTTAGTGAATCTTTGTGTTTTAAAGTTTTCTGGATTGTTAGTCTTCCAATCGGTAATCAAAAAGCCATAATCTGTACCCTGTTTATTCTCAACCAACCAAACTTTATCAGGCTGACCAACATAACCTAAAGAAAAGTCACCCAATACTAACTCTGTATCAAGTAGAACAGCCTTTCTTTCTTGCATGAGACCAATAAATGATTTCCCTGCAAGAATCATTTTTTCACTTATTTTAATTTGTTGGTCGCTACAATTAAAAATAGGCTCTCGAACTTCCTTAGAATTATTAAAACTATCTATCAGAAATTTTTCTAAAAAATAATGCACTCTGCTCCCCATATTAGCAGCATATTCACCCTTTTCTCTCCATGAGCTAAGTAACTCCTCTTGCACAACAGTATCACCTTTTGACATGATGCCTGACATCTTTTGCGCATCAAATTCTTCGTAATAATTTTTTACAACCTTTGAGACTGATGGATAATCAGAAGTAATTACACCAAATTTATCTTTCATAAAATACTGGTGGTCTTCCTCAATAAATGACAAGGAGATTTCTTCTCGCTTTACAGCTAAGATTCTGTTTATTTTTTTTGCCTCTTCTTCTAAATTCATGAAGGTTTAATTATTTTTCCAAAACCAAAAATGTGGCTGAGTATTGTAAGTTTTTTTCAACCTTCTTAAAGTCTTCAAATGCTTTCAAATACCATTCAGGGTTAGCTGGATTATCTGTTATTAATTCATAAACCACAACATCATAAAATTCTCCATCTTTCCAAGGCTCTATGCCAGCTATTCCAATTCCAAGTTTCTTAACTCGATCAAGTACAATTTTAAAGTCTGTTTCTGAAAAATATTTTATAGATTTAGCATCAAATCCATCATTAAGGTTAGTCAGTCCGTAAAACACATTTTTATCGAGGTAAGCATCTTGTATATCCTTAAATTTTGCTTTCATGTTATCTGTTTCTTTTTCTGTTGGTAACTGATTGTTATTTTTGCTCAATTGTTTTGGCAGTAGTGAATGCCTGATCACAATTTCTATCACTTATTATTAATATATATATCCCTAATTTTTATAACATCAAATACCTTTGCATCTAATAAAGTTTTGTCCATTACATTAGTTAAGATAGCTGGATATTAAAGATTCTCCTATTTCTATTTTCAAGTTTGATTGATTTATAATTAATGAAAATTATTTTCTTAATATTATCATACGAAACACGTATTCAGTTTTCCAAATTTAAATTTGAAGATTAAAAATAAAAAAATACGGTGGTACTTGGAAGAAATAAAGACTAAATTTTATTTAGCTCACTCAAATCTTCCCCAAAATAGTTCGACTTCACTCCATTTGAATCCACTATTAATTTAAAAAAACCTAGCATTTATAGTACTATAAATGTTAGGTTTTTTTTATTATCTCGATTATAGTACCAACTTTGGCGAATTAAGCTGTTATTTGTAATAACTATGGTTACTTGCTTAAAGGAAAGCAAAATAGTCAGTTTAAATTTGTCTAAAAAGAAATATCAGGTTTGTGGGTAGATAGAGACGTAAAAAACGCTGCTTTTATAAAAATAGGAACATCAAAAGCTATTTTTATTGCTAGAAATAATGGTAAACTGTCATTAATAAAACTGAATAAATGAAGTCATTGAAATTCTTATATACGTTAATTTTATGTTGTTGTATTTTTTTAAGTGGACAAGCACAAAAAACAACTAAATTAAATTCAAATCAGTTAAGTGTCACTGTAGATGAAACATTTCCTAGAATTGTAAACTATCAGTGGAATACATCAGGTGCAATTATATCTGCTAATGAAAATCAAGTAAGCACCATGCTTATTAATGGTAAAAGTTATTCGCCAAAAGTTAGCTCTAACACAGAAAACAGTAAAATACGTTATACGCTTACAATTACCGAATTAGATTTGGAATTAAAACTTCATATTTTAGTTCATAAAAATATAGTTTCATTAAAATTTGACACAATAACTGAGAACGGTGTTTTTAAAGTTCATACTATTGAATTTCCTAATCATAGTTTGTTAAGCATAAAAAGCACTGATATAGATGGGCAGTTCTCGGGTTCTAAAATGTTTACTGCTATTGAAGGAACTGGAGATATCTTTCAAAAAATAACTAAAAAAACACCAGTAGATAGTATTGCAAAAGGATATTTATATGCAATTGTAAATACAAAGAAATTAGCTGGGGCGATTTGGTCTAATGCTGTTGAAGAGAAGAAAGATAATAATCGTTTACAAAAGCAAACAACAAAACAAGGTAGAATTAAAACTACTAAAGTATGGAGTGGTTCATGGATTTATAGAGCGAAAGGGATGACAAAACCAAGTCCTTTACCAGAACTAAAAATTGTGCTTACTAATGATGTAAATAACGACAATTTAGTTGATTGGCAAGATGCTGCAATCGCTTACAGAGATATTCTAAATACACCTGTTGGTTCCGAAAAAATTCCAAACATGGTTGTGCAAAGAATTCCGATGAATTTTAGCAGTCAAGCAACCAATCCGTTTACAAAATCTTTGGAAGAAACCAAACGTATATTTCTAAATACAGATGGGCTTGGACAATATGTTATTTTGAAAGGATATGGTTCTGAAGGACATGATTCTAAACATCCAGATTATGGAGATATAGGGCATAGACAAGGAGGAGCAGAAGAGATGAATGTGTTAGCAAATGCAGCTAAAAAATACAATACATCAATTGGTGTGCATGTTAACGCAACAGAGTCGTATCCGGAAGCACAAGCTTTTAATGAAAAATTAATAGATAAAACAAGAAAAGGCTGGAACTGGTTAGATCAATCTTATTATATGGATAAAAGATATGATGGCATTTCTGGTAATAGACTTAGAAGATTAAAATCATTGAAAGATCAAGTACCAGCTTTAGACTTTTTGTATGTAGATGTATGGTATGCAAAGGGTAGCTGGGATAGTAGACAATTAGGAAGAGAAATTCACTCTTTAGGATTATATTATACAACAGAGTTTCCGCAAGATCATGAATACGACGCTATTTGGAATCACTGGGCAGTAGATTATAAATACGGCGGAAAGAAGATTAAAGGGTATAATAGTAAAATTGTTCGTTTTATTAGAAATCATCAAAAAGATACTTGGATTGCAAAACACCCATTATTAGGCGGCACAGAAATGGTAGATTTTGAAGGTTGGCAGGGCAGAATTAATTATAATGATTGCATAGAGGTAACATTTGATATTAACTTGCCTACTAAATATTTACAGCATTTTTCTATTGAAAAATGGGAAGAAAATAGCATCACTTTTGCTGATGGTGTAAAAGTATCTACAAAATCCGGAAAAAGAATTATTACAAAGAATGGCAAAGTGTTGCTAAAAGAAAACACGTATTTATTACCATGGAATCCTAAAACCGAAGAAAAGTTATATCACTGGAATGATAAAGGGGGGAAATCTTCTTGGGAAATGCCTGCTTCATGGAAAAATGTTTCTACTGTTTATGTATATCAATTAACAGATTTAGGAAAGGTAAGCGAAGAAAATATTTCTATAGTAAATAATCAAATTGAACTTTCAGCCAAAGCGAAGACACCTTATGTTATCTTTAAAAAGAAACAGCAAAAAGACACTATGGTTTGGGGAGAAGGTTCTTTGGTGAAAAACATGGGTTTTAATAGTGGAAATTTAAATAGTTGGAAGCTAAATGGAACACATGCAGCAGTTAAAAGAAATGAAAATGGACAATACGAGTTATCAATAGATAAAGGAGAAAAGGTTCGTGTAAGTCAAACCATTAAAAGGCTGCCTAAAGGACATTATTATGCTTCTGTTTATGTAAATGCAGAAAATAGAAAAGCAACCTTAGCCGTCAAAACAAAAGATACTGTAACCTCAAAATATGCAATCAACTCTTTGTGGGAAAACTATATCTCCGCAGATAGTAAACACGGTACAAACATGCAAAGAATGTATGTGCATTTTAATGTAGAAGAGCATCATGAAGATGTAGAATTATTTTTGAATGTAGATAAAGGGAGTGGTAAAGTGTGGTTTGATAATATTAGAGTAAAAGCTATTGCCCAAACAAAAAAAGCAGACAGCCTCTATTTTTCGGAAAACTTTGAACATGTGCCCTCAGGAATTTTTCCATTTGTTAAAGGTTCTGCTGGAGGATCAAACGACCCAAGAATTCATTTAGCGGAACTGCATTCTCCTTACACTCAAAAAGGTTGGAATAGAAAAAAAGTTGATGATGTAATTGAGGGGAAATGGTCTTTAAAATTACATGAAAATGTACATGGCCTCTTGATTCAAACCATTCCGCAAAATGTACGTTTAAAAGCAGGGAAAAAATACACAGTTACTTTTATATATCAAACTGAATCAAATGATTATTCATTTGCTATAGGAGATGGCACTGAAATAGTATCAGAAAGCATTATTGCAGCTCAGTTAGAAACACAAACATACTCAGCAACATTTATAGGATCTAAATCTGGCAATTCTTGGTTTGGTTTTGTGAAGAATAATAAAAATGAATCGGATTTTATAATTGATAAGATTGAAATAAAAGAATATAAAACCAACAACTGAACGATTACTGAATCTTCAGAAGAAACTTCTGGACAAGGCTCAAAGAATGGCCGTGCAAAACATGTAATTGACATCAATAAGGAAACATATTGGCACTCGGCTTGGTCTGATTCACAACCTAGCTATCCACATTCATTTAATGTTAACTTAAATACTGATCAAATAATTAAGGGGTTTACCTTTTTGCACAGAACAGATAAATACAACGGCAGGCCAAAAGACATTACAATTAAAATAAGTACAGATGGTGTAAATTTTAAAAGTATTGGTGATTTTAAATTGGAAGATGTTACTACAAAGCAATATATAGAATTAACGACTCCAATAACTATTCAGTATTTTAAAGTTACAATTACAAGTGGCTATGATGATAATTCTGGAGAAGATGTGTTTTTTACACATTTAGCAGAAGTAGGGATATATTAAATGTGTAAATATTGAGTATGTCATATAGATATTCCAGATGAGCAAATCTATTTTATGAAACTTCCATTTTATGAAACGGGTTCTATAAAAAAGAACTTCACAATTAATTAAAAACTGATGTTTTAATATTTCAGTGGCGTCTACACGGTATTATTCTAAAGAATAACTTTTTATTTTTGGGGGTATTTTTTTAGTTATATTAGGCCTATACTATAAACGAGAATTAAAGTTCCTGCTATCTACAAGAATGTTTCTATAAAATGGAGCGCTATACTAGAAATAAGTAGTTCTCTGTGAAAAATCATAAAACTAGCATGAATAGCCTTAGAAAAAATGTTTTCTACCCTCCAATAATACTTATTTTTTGTACAATTCTATTCAGCCAAATTAACAATGACTTATTTTCTTCTAGCATTTCTAAATTGAATACTTTAATTTTAGAAAACGTTGGTTTTTTGTTTTCTTGGAGTAGTTTTTTCTTTCTAGTTCTTTTGCTAATCACATACTTTTCTCCTATTGCTAATGTAAAGATTGGTGGCAAAAATGCAGTGCCTATATTAAGTAAATCTAGATGGTTTGCTGTTAGTACCTGTACTACTATTGCTACAGGAATTCTCTTTTGGGGATGTGCTGAACCTCTTTTTCATTATGCAAAACCACCAATTTCATCAATGAGTCCTGTTTCTAGTCAATCTATGAATTTTTCTATGTCTACGATGTTTATGCATTGGTCTTTTACGCCATATGCAATCTATTGTGTGGCAGGATTAGTCTTTGCATTATCTTTCTACAATTTAAAAAGAAAATTTAGCGTGGCTTCGCTGTTCCCATTTAAACAAGGAGGCACCAATAAAACATTAGAAAGCGTCATAGATGTAATTTGTCTATACAGCCTTATACTTGGGATGTCTGCATCTCTTGGAGCAGGTATTTATTCAATAATTGGAGGACTTAATGAAATATTTGACATCCCAAAATCAAATTTCGTAATCGGTTGTGTAGGTGCTGTTATTATTGTAAGCTTTATTCTATCTGCAATAAGTGGTCTACAAAAAGGCATAAAGTGGCTCTCAACAATTAATATTATTGGATTCATACTTCTTGCAATTTTTATTTTCTTAGTTAGCTACCCGCTAGATATTTTGAAAATTGCTTTCTCTGGAATGTTAGAATATATTGGTACTTTTCCTCAAAGAAGCCTAAATATTGGTTCAGGAATTTCACAAACTTGGAGATATGATTGGAGTATTTTTTATTGGGCAAATTGGTTTGCTTGGGCGCCAATTGCAGCACTCTTCCTAGGAAAAATATCAAAGGGATACACGGTTAGACAATACATTAATTTTAACTTAATACTACCAGCCTTGTTTGCTATTGTTTGGATTTCAATTTTTAGTGGAGCTACGCTTCATGCCAATTTTATTAGTGAAAACCTACTATTTGAAACCATGCAATTAAAAGGAGAAGAATCTGTCATGTATGGCTTACTTTATAAAATAGGATATAGCAAAATTACAATTCCAATAACATTGGTTTTAATTTACATTTCTTATGTAACCGCTGCAGACTCTAATATTTCGGCCATGAGTGCAATGTCTGAAAAAGAAAAAACTAATTCAACCCAAGAAGCTTCAATCATTACAAAAATTATTTGGGGACTTGTAATCGGAGGCTTAACGTATATCATGCTATCTACGAAAGGCTTAGATGGTATAAGAATTCTATCATTATTTGGAGGCTTTCCTGCTCTTTTCATTATTATCTTTGCTAGCATTTCGCTTATAAGGTTCTTGTTTAACAAAAAACTTATAATGTTGGAAGAATAAATAGTGCAAAACTACTGTTGATAGAAATTCCATTGAACAGTAATTAAAACAAGTCTAGAGCATCCACTTCCAATCCTCCCCAAAATAGTTTGATTTAACTCACCTCTGCTCCACAATTATTATTGGAAATAACTTTTAATTTTTGGGGATATTTTTTTTTTAATTTAGCATTGACTAAAATAATAGATGTACCAATGAAATTATCTACAATATTCATATTACTTATGTTGTCTACCACTATGGTATTCGGACAATTAGAAGCAAAAATTGACAGTATTTTTTCTGAATATAACAATTCACCAGGATGCGCTGTGGGTGTTTACAGCAATGGAGAAATACTTTTTAAGAAAGGATATGGAATAGCAAACCTAGATTACGATATTAAAATAAGTCCTGAGACAGTTTTTGATATTGGTTCTGTCTCAAAACAATTTACTGCAGCCTGTATTCTTATTTTAGAAAATCGTGGAAAATTGTCTTTAGACGATGATATACGTAAATACATTCCTGAAATTTCTGAATTCAAAGAAGGTACAATCACCATAAGAAATTTACTTCACCATACAAGTGGTTTAAGAGACTACCTAACATTAATGTTTTTATCAGGTCGTTCATTTGATGATTACTTTACAGAACAAATGGGGCTTGATATTTTAACAAACCAAAAAGAACTGAATTTTACTCCAGGAACAGAATATATGTATAGTAATTCAGGGTATCTAGCCTTGGCAATTATTATAAGACGAGTAAGTGACGAATCTATTGGAGATTTTGCAAAAAAAAATATATTTGATCCATTGCAGATGGGAAACACTTTCATTTATGAAGACGGAACTAAAGTAGTAAAAAATAGGGCTATCGGCTATTCAGAACAAGGGTATGAATATAAAAGAGAACACCATTTTGATTTTCTTGGCGGTGGTGATGGACAGGTTTATACCACGGTTGAAGATTTCTTTAAATGGAACGAAAATTTTAAGTCCATCAAAGTAGGAAATAGCTCCTTCTTAGATAAAATGCTTACAAAAGGGAGGCTGTCTACTGGTGACACTATTGAATATGCTTTAGGACTAACACATGGTGTTTATAAAAATTTAAAAACAATAGGTCATGGTGGGTCTTGGGGAGGGTTTAGAGCTCATTACGTACAATTTCCTGATAAGGATTTAGCCATTGCAGTGATGAGTAATTTTAGCAGTGTAAATACTGAAAGTAAGGCCATGCAAATTGCTGATCTAATTTTAGACTATAAACTTGATGAAATTACAGAAAACACACAAAACAACACCTCCCTAAAAGACACTAAAATTAAACCACAAGAATACATTAATACTCAACTAATTGGCAAATACGAAATACAAACTGGTGCAGATTTGGAAATAAGCATAAAAAACGATTCTCTTCACGTCTTTCAAACTTGGAATTCTAATTCATACAACATCATCAACACAACTGGTAATACCTATGAAATATCAAATGATAACTCCCTACAGTTTGTATTCTCAGAACTAAAAGATAATGTAACCCAACAGCTTACCGTTATACAGAATGGTGATAAGACCGTCTGTAAAAGGAAAGAAAAAATAAATATCTCAACAGTAAACTTGCAAGATTATACTGGGAATTTCTACAGCGAAGAATTAGGTGTTGATTATTTAATATCTACGGAACCTGGATTAGAAATAGCACAAATTGTTATTCAAGCCAAGGCCACCGATAAAGAAGAAAGTGAAACAATAGAACAGCTTAAAACAATTCGTAATGATGTTTTAAAAAATGCTTCTTCATTTTCCTCAAAAGCAATTCTATATTCACAAGATCCTGAATCGAGCTCTCGAGGTGGTAGCTATACGTTAGATAAAAATCAACCTAAAATGGTACAGGAATTTAGAAAACAGGCTTTTCAACTTAAAGAGGGTGAAATTTCTCAACCTTTCAAGACAAATTATGGGTGGCATATTGTTACAGTAGATAAAATTAGAGGGGCACTAATAGATGTTAGACACATATTACTTGTTCCTATTGTATCTAGTGCTGCTTTAGATGAAGCACAAAACACTTTGAATCTTCTAAGTAAAAGAATTACAGATGGTGAAATTAGTTTTTCAGATGCTGCACGTGAGTTTTCAGATGATCAAATAACTAGTACTAATGGAGGTTCTTTGATAAATCCTGAAACTGGAAATACTCATTTTTCACTAGCCAGTTTTGATGTACAAGTATACAAGCAGATTGCAACACTAAAAGATAATGAAATTTCCGAACCAATACTGGAAGAAGACCCTACTGGAAGAAAAAAATACAAGATTGTTACTGTTTCAAATCGAAAGGACAAATTGAACGTGAAAATTCCAAATAGCGACACAAAAGAACTACAGATTTATAAAACTGATGTTTTTAATTCCAGCAACGCTATTTTACGATTTATCAGACATAATGGCGTTGTAAAAGGCTTTGAATTTGATTTTGGTAGGGTTAAAAATTTAACATTCGAAAAAAAATAAAAGTTGTTTACTAGTCTGTAAAGAATTTAAATAATGACACAACGTATCAAACTCTGTAACGTCTGCAAAATAGATTTTTCTACCCTA
>OJGS01000565.1_pt1 | contig 11648 bp, 7 predicted proteins | sample 1594531 | NCBI WGS metagenome assembly OJGS01 (sample SAMN05416816, study PRJEB24817) | seawater metagenome | isolation source: Sea water | place: Canada:Atlantic | collected 2013-07 | reverse complement strand
ATCAGCCTCGGTCTCGTGGGCTCGGAGATGTGTATAAGAGACAGAGTATAGGTAAAAGGCAGTAGTGAGTTTCTAACATCACTATCAAAAAGTATGTAGTTCATATTTTTAGCTTAAGGGACTATTTTCTACAAAACTAACTTTAAAAAAGGGATAAAAAAAACCGATTGTTTTCACAACCAGTTTTTATTTAAAAAAAGAACTATTATTTTTTTATAAATCTTTGTACTCCAATTTTACTATTGGTAGCTACTCTAATGATATAAATTCCTTTAGAAATTTTTTGAACATCTAAAGTTGAATCATTTGATGAAATAGTTTTGGATGACACTAATCTTCCAGTGAAATCAAAAACACCAACTTCTGCTTTTTCAACACCTGTTGGTAATTGAATATTCAATACATCTAATCCAGGGTTTGGGTATATTTCAAAATTTAATAAACTGTTTTTACTGATTCCTAAAGTGGTAACACTTAGTGCTGTACCACCTCTATTTTCCGGACCATGCCAAGCATATGTTGAGGTACCCCCCATTGCATAAATTATAGATAATGAACCAGCTGAAGCACTAAAAACATAATCTTGTGAATCTTGGGTATCATTATTTCTGGTAGCTACAATGGTTCTTTCATTATCAGATACAGTATTTGAAATTAAAGTCCAGTCTCCACTTTCATTTGAGGAATCATCTGCAGGTGGTATTGGTCTCTCTAAAGAAGTCGACGGGCCTGGTTCTGAAAAAGCATCTCGGATTGTATTTCCATCTGTCATAAAAATATCAGTACCATTCATTTCTTGATTTCCAAAACCAATGGCAAGCCAAACATCAGAGGGGCCGGCTAATGTTAATGTGGTTATAAATGTTTCTCCGTCTATTGTAATATTAGCAGTTAATCCTGTAAGTAATGTTTGTGTTCCAGTAGTAAAACTTTGTGAAAACAAAGAAAATGAAGTAGTCAAAAAAATGATAAGTACTATTTTTCTAGTGAAGGCCATCATTAAAAATTTAAAATATTTAGTATTAAATATATTTTTTTTAAAATAATGAAATCAATTTTTTCGACCAAAAACAAAATGTAAGACACATAAAACAATTTCTACACTAATTTTTAGGCTACTACAATGATACTTAACTTTAAAAAAGGGATAAAAAAAACCGATTGCTTTCACAACCGGTTTTATCTAAAATAGATACTATTATTTTTTTATAAATCTTTGTACTCCAATTTTACTATTGGTAGTTACTCTTATGATATAAATTCCTTTAGAAATATTTTGAACATCTAACGTAGAATCATTTGATGAAATAGTTTTGGTTGACACTAATCTTCCTGTGTAATCATAAACACCAACCTCTGCTTTATCAGTACCCGTTGGTAACTGAATGTTTAATACATCTGATACAGGGTTTGGATACATCTCAAAACTTAATAATTTGTTTTCAGAAATTCCTAGAGTTACATTTAGTGTTGTAAATCCTCTGTTACCTCCATGGTAGGCATAAGATGTTGAACTACCTTTAGCATAGATTACCGATAGTGTACTTGCTGAAGCACTGAAGATATGATCATCAGAATTCCCGGTATTGTTAGCTCGAGTAGCTACTATAGTTCTATTGCTACCTGAAACAGTATTAGAAACTAAAGTCCAATCTTGGGTGGCATCTTGAGCTGGCAATGCATTACCACTCGAATAAGCATCTACAATAGTAGATCCATTGGTACGAAAAACATCAGTACCTCCCATATCTAAATTTCCAAATCCGATGGCAAACCATGCATTTGAGGGTCCAGTTAATGTTAATGTAGTAATCTCTGTATCTGCATCAATATTAATATTTGCAGTTAAACCAGAAAGTAATGTTTGTGTACCTGTAGAGAAACTTTGTGCAAACAAAGAAATTGAAGTTGTTAAAAAAAGAATAAGTAATGTTTTTTTCATATGTCAGTTATTTTAAGAGTTGAATGATTTTGTTATTGTTTGTAATTTTCGCATAGTCTAGAGCTGTATTTCCTCGATTATCTTTTATGTTTGGATCAGCTTTATACTTCATTAACAGCTCAATAATTTCTTGTTGATTAAAAATTACAGCAAAATGTAATGCTGTAGAATTATTTTGATCTGTTAAATTAGGATTGGCATTATTTTCTAAAAGTAATTTCACCAAATAATTATTTTTTTTTACTGTAGCAGCCATTAAAGGTGTGCCATAGCCACTTGTTGAATTGATATCCTTTACGTTTTGAATCAAATAAGAGGCTACTTCATTATTACTGTAATAACAAGCTAATGTTAGAGCAGAATAGCCTTCTTTACTAGTTTTGTTTATAATATCTGCATCATTATTCACTAATTCCTTAATTTCAAATAAGGATCCATTTCTGGCAACATCATAAACTGAAGACTTTTGTGCCTTTAGATTTGAAAAAGATAATATAGTAACAAGAATTAAAAAACAGATTTTTTTTGACATCAAATTATAGAGTTTAAATATTGACTGCTTCAAATGTAAATTTAATCTTTTATTTTTAAATAAGAGATAGCTTTTTTATCTAGAGCCCATAAATAATGTTAAAAATAAGTGTGATGTTGTTTTCACATTGTATTTTCATGTAGTTAATATAAACATAACTAATTCAAGTTTTGGCCATTGATACCAAAAGTTAAAATTCATCTAAGAAACTTATGACTTTAGGTTTTATTTAACATTATGACCATAGACATAGCATTACTTTTGTGTGAAATTTAACAAAATATTACATGAGAAAGCTAATTCTTGCCATACTTGGAGTACTATTTATAACTGGTGCTATTTATGGGGCAAAAATGATCATTAATAGTAAAAGTAAAACCAGAAAAGCACCTTCTAAAGTTATAAAAACTGTTTTTGTAGATACCGTAAAGAATACATCAATTCCAATTATAATTCCTGCCAATGGAAATCTAGTTGCAAAGAGAAGAGTTGAAATATATTCTGAAGTACAAGGTATATTTAAACCTGGTTCAAAATTATTTAAGCCTGGAGAAAAATATCAAAAAAATGAAGCTTTTATATCCATTAATGATACAGAGTACTATGCTAATGTTCAGTTAGCAAAGAGCAATTTATATAATTCTATAGCTGCTGTTTTGGCAGATCTTCGTTTAGATTTCCCAGAAGTATTTTTAAAATGGGAAGCCTATTTAAAAAGTTATGACCTTAATAAACCTACTCCAAAACTTCCAAAAATGGTTTCTGAAAAAGAAAACTATTTCATTACAGGAAGAAGTATTGTTTCTAACTATTATACTGTTAAAAATTTAGAGCAGAGGTTATCTAAATACACCATAAGTGCTCCTTTTAAAGGAATACTTACAGAAGCATTGGTTACTGAAGGAACTTTAATACGCAGTAATCAAAAATTAGGTGAATTTATAGATCCTTCAGTATACGAGATGGAAGTATCACTTAGTAAAACCTTTGCAAGTCTTTTAGACGTTGGCGAGACTGTTGAGCTAAATAATTTAGAACACACAAAAAAATACTCAGGAATTGTATCTAGAGTTAATGGAAGTATTAATTCTGCTACACAAACTATTGCTGTATATATAGAAATAAAAAATAGCAGCCTCAAAGAAGGAATGTATTTGGAAGCTAATTTAAATGCAAAAAAAGAAAAAAACGCTATAGAAATTAACAGAGGTTTGTTGTTAGATGAGAATAAAATTTTTATTGTTAGAGATAGTGTATTAGATATGATTGATGTAAGACCTGTATACTTTTCAGACACAAAGGTTGTTTTAAAAGATATTCCTGATGGAACCATCATACTTTCTAGTCCTTTTCCTGGAGCTTATGTTGGAATGATAGTAAAGCCTTTACAGGTGCAAAAAGAGAACACACCATTAAAATCTAACAAAACAAAATAAGACATGAGAAAGCTTATTGCTTATTTTATAAAACATAGTGTTGCTGTTAATGTTCTTGTAATAGCTTTTTTAATCTTTGGTGGTGTTGGCGCTTATAAGTTAAATTCTTCTTACTTTCCTTTAGTAGATTCTAAAAATATTAGTATTAATGTTACGTATCCTGGGGCATCTCCTCAAGAAGTTGAAGAAGGAATTATTCTTAAAATCGAAGACAATCTAAAAGGCTTAAATGGGGTAGATAGAGTTACCTCTACTTCACGTGAGAATAGTGGTAATATTAATGTAGAAATAGAAAAAGGTAAAAATATAGACTTCATGCTTTTGGAAGTCAAAAATGCTGTAGATAGAGTACCTACTTTTCCTGTAGGGATGGAGCCTTTAATTGTTTCAAAACTGGAAGCATTAAGACCTACCATTACTTTTTCTATTAGCGGAAATAATATTCCATTAGCTACTTTAAAACAAATAGGCAGGCAAGTAGAGAATGACCTTCGCGGTATAGATGGTATTTCTCAAATCCAAATTACTGGATATCCAGAAGAAGAAATAGAAATAGCCATTAATGAAACAACCCTATTGGCCTATAATTTATCTTTTGCTGAAGTATCTCAAGCAGTAAATGAATCTAGCTTAATCACTACAGGTGGAACCATCAAAACAAGTACTGAAGAGTATTTAATTAGGGCAAATTCACGTTCTTACTATGCTGATGAATTATCTAATTTAATTGTAAAATCAGATGCTTCTGGACGTATTATTAGATTAAAAGATATTGCTGAAGTTCAAGATAAATTTTCAGAAACACCCAATGCCAACTACTTTAACGGAAATCTATCTATTAATATTACCATTACAAGTACTAATACTGAAGATCTAATTACCTCCGCAGATAAGGCAAAGGAATACATTAATGATTTCAATCAAAAATATGACAATGTTGAAATAAATATCATACGTGATTTATCAATTACCTTAGTAGAGAGAACAAACTTACTCACAGAAAATGCCATCATAGGGATGATTTTAGTGCTTATGTTTTTGTCTTTATTTCTGAATACACGTTTGGCTTTTTGGGTTGCTTTTGGTTTACCAATAGCATTTTTAGGAATGTTTATGCTTGCAGGCTATTTTAACGTAACTATTAATGTGCTTTCATTGTTTGGAATGATCATTGTTATTGGAATTCTGGTAGATGATGGTATCGTAATTGCAGAAAATATTTACCAGCATTATGAGAAAGGAAAAACTCCTGAACAAGCTGCCATTGATGGTGTTATGGAAGTGCTTCCAGCAATTGTTTCAGCTATTTTAACAACTATTCTAGCATTTGCAATCTTTCTTTTCTTAGATGGGGGTATTGGAGATTTCTTTGGCGAAGTATCTGTGGTTGTAATCTTAACCTTAGTAGTTTCACTAGTAGAAGCCTTAATTATTCTTCCAGCTCATCTAGCACATTCTAAAGCACTTAGAAAACAAAATAATACTCCAAAATCTGGATTAGCTGGTGCTTTTCAAAAGATCTTCTCAAAATTACGTTATATAAATAAATTGGGAGATGCAATCATGAGATGGCTTCGAGATACACTATACAGTCCATCATTACGTTTTGCATTACAACATAAGTTTTTCACCTTTTCTATATTTGTTGTTTTCTTAATCTTAACCTATGGTAGTTTTGGAGGAGGAATTATTAGGGGCGCATTTTTTCCACAAATAGCAAGTGATCAAGTTAGAATTTCTTTAAATATGCCAAATGGCACCAATGAGAAAGTAACAGACAGTATTATTTCATTGATTGAACAAAGAGCTATTGAAGTTACAGACCAAATATCTGAAGAGTATTTTGGTAGTGATGGAGAAAAACAGTTAGTAAAAAACATCATTAAAAACTTAGGTCCAGGGTCTTCATCAGCTTCATTATCTATCAACTTATTGGAAGGAGAAGAAAGACCAAATGAAATTACTTCTAGACTAGTAACCAATCGAATACAAGAACGTGTTGGACTTATTTTTGGTGTTGAAAGTTTAGTGTTTGGGAGTGGAGGTAATTTTGGAGGTAGCCCTGTCTCTATTTCATTCTTAGGAAATAACATTACCGAATTAAAGGCAGTTAAAACAGCATTAAAAGAGCGTCTTGAAAACAATGTTTTATTGAAAGATGTTACAGATAATGACCCAGCAGGTATTAAAGAGATACGGATAAAACTAAATGAAACAGCTTATGCATTAGGTTTAAACTTGAGAACAGTAATGACACAAGTTAGAGCTGGATTCTTTGGTTCTCAAGCACAACGTTTTCAACGCGGACAAGATGAAATTAGAGTTTGGATACGCTACAATAGAGAGAATCGTTCTTCTATAAAAAGTTTAGACAATATGCGTATTCTAATACCTAACGGTGATCGAGTTCCTCTCAAAGAAATTGCCAGTTATGAGATTGCTCGTGGTGATGTTGCTATTAATCATTTAGAAGGTAGACGAGAAATTCAGGTTTCTGCAGATATTAAAGATCCTAAGAAAACCAGTTCTACAGATATAATGGATGAAATTGAAAATGAGATTATGCCAGAAATTTTGGCTAAATACCCTACGGTAACTCCATCATTTGAAGGACAGAATAGAGAGTTCTCAAAACTGAATGATTCTCTTAAACCCGTTGGATTAATCGTGCTTTTATTAATCTATATTGTTATTGCATTTACATTTAGAAGTTATAGCCAACCTCTATTGTTATTATTTCTAATTCCTCTTAGCTTACCAGCTGTTGCATGGGGGCATTGGATTCATGATTTTCCGGTAAACATTTTATCTATGTTGGGAATTATTGCATTAATAGGGATTATGGTAAACGATGGACTTGTGCTCATAGGTAAATTTAATAATAATCTTAGGGAAGGCATGGCCTATGACAATGCTTTATATGAAGCAGGGCGTGCACGATTTAGAGCCATATTTTTAACATCTATTACAACTGTTGCTGGTCTAGCACCCTTAATCTTTGAAGAAAGTAGACAGGCACAGTTTTTAATTCCTATGGCAATATCAATTGCTTACGGAATAGGTTTTGCCACAGTATTAACGCTTATTGTACTGCCAATATTCTTAGCTTTTAGCAATAGTGTAAAAACAACAGCCAAATGGTTATGGACAGGAAACAAAATTACCAAAGAAGAAGTAGAACGTGTCACTAGAGAATAAATGTATCACATGAACCTTAAAAAAATCATATTCGTTTTTATGTCATTTTGTATGACGTCAATTGCTGCTCAAAAATTAGTATCAGTCTCTGAAGCAATTGAATTAGCCTTAGAAAATAATTATGGAATTAAAATTATTTCCAATAATAAAGAAATAGCAAAGAATAATGCAGGTGTTTTAAATTCTGGTTATTTGCCAACAGTTACAAGTTCATCTGGTGCCACCTTTAATAGAGATAATCTTGAAGCTGAATTTGCCAACGGTGAATCAACTGCTTTAAATGGCGCAAAAAGTTCTCGTTATAATGCATCCATCAACTTAAATTACACCTTATTTGATGGGTTGGGTAGATACTATGATTACAAAAGGTTAAAAGAAACGTATAAGTTATCTGAATTACAGGCAAGAGAAACTATAGAAAATACCATTGCTCAATTATATGTTGTTTATTATAATGTGGCTCAAGTAACAGAAAATGTTACTGTATTAGAAAAAACATTGACAGTATCAAAAGACAGAATTACAAGAGCTAGCTATCAGTTTGAATATGGACAAGGAACCATGCTTAATGTATTAAATGCTCAAGTAGACATTAATAATGACAGCATTAATCTAATTAATGCCAAACAGCAATTGGTGAATACAAAGCGTGATTTAAATGTTGTTTTAGGAAATGTAATCTCTTCAGAGTTTCGTGTAGATACCACTATAGATTTTAAATTAGATATTGATCAGAACGACTTAGCTACCAAGGTGAAGTCAAATAATGTAAATTTATTACAGCTTGATAAGAACATCATGATCAATACATTTATAGTCAAAGCCAACAAATCTGGATACCTGCCAAGTCTAGGACTAACAGGATCTTACGGATGGAATAAGGGAAACAACAACGCCGCTTCATTTGTAGCTGTTTCAACAAATACAGGTCTATCTGGAGGTCTTTCTTTAAGCTGGAATTTATTTGATGGTGGTGCTACAGCTACAAGAGTAAGCAATGCCAAAATTGAATTAGAAAATAGGTCCTTAGAAAAAGAATCTATGGTAATTGATATTGAACGTAATTTTAACAATGCTTGGGATGATTATCAAAATAAATTGACAATTTTTCAGGTACAGGAAAACAATATTATTACGTCAACAAATAACTTTAACAGAACACAAGAGAAATACAAACTTGGGCAAGCTACTTCTATAGAATTTAGACAAGCACAATTAAATTTAATCAACTCAGAATTGAATAGAAATCAGGCAAAATATGCTGCTAAAATAGCTGAATTAACGGTATTGCAATTAAGTGGTGAATTACTTAATATAGAGCTTTAATATACCTGAAGCATCATTTATGATGAAAATGCTTACTACTTAAATATATTTACAACAAAAAAGCAACCAATAAGGTTGCTTTTTTTGTTGTGTATGAATTTAAAAGTTATTACTTACTCAAATACATCTTACGTTTCGAATATAAATTATAGAATTCATCGTCTTTTAAGCTGTCAATAAACAAGATACTTTCTCCTGTACTTTTCATTTCTGGTCCTAATGTCTTATCTACATTTGGAAACTTATTAAAAGAAAATACAGGTTGTTTAATTGCATATCCTTCTAATTGTGGATTAAAATTAAAGTCGGTTACTTTTTTCTCTCCTAACATTACCTTTGTTGCATAATTAACATAGGGTTCTTTATAAGCCTTCGCTATAAAAGGAACAGTTCTCGAAGCTCTTGGATTTGCCTCAATAATATATACTATATCATGTTTTATTGCAAATTGTACATTAATAAGCCCAACAGTATTTAGTTCTCTAGCAATGGTATGTGTATGATCTATAATTTGCTGCATCACCAAGTCACCTAGATTAAAAGCTGGTAAGGTTGCGTTTGAATCTCCAGAATGCACACCACATGGCTCTATATGTTCCATAATTCCAATAATGTAAACATTTCCATCAGCATCACAAATAGCATCTGCCTCTGCTTCTATGGCACCATCTAAATAATGATCTAGTAACAATTTATTATTTGGCATTCTTCGCAACAAATCAACAACATGTTCTATTAAATCTTCTTTGTTGATGACAATTTTCATTCCTTGACCTCCTAAAACATAAGAAGGGCGAACTAAAATTGGAAAATCTAATTCATCTGCCAAGACTAATGCTTCATCTGCGTTTTCTGCAATTCCAAATTCTGGATACGGAATGTTATTGGCTTTTAATAAGGAAGAGAAACTTCCTCTATCTTCAGCTAAGTCTAAAGCTTCAAAACTTGTACCTATAATTTTAACACCATATTTGGTTAATTTCTCTGCTAACTTTAAAGCCGTCTGACCTCCTAATTGAACAATAACCCCTTCTGGTTTTTCGTGTCTGATAATATCATAAATATGCTCCCAAAAAACTGGCTCAAAGTATAATTTGTCTGCTGTGTCAAAATCTGTAGAAACCGTTTCTGGATTACAGTTAATCATAATGGTTTCATATCCACATTCTGCAGCTGCTAAAACACCATGCACACAACAATAATCAAATTCAATTCCTTGCCCAATTCTATTAGGTCCAGATCCTAAGACTACTATTTTCTTCTTATCGGTCACAACACTTTCATTATGGCAATACGTTTCTCCCGAAGCAGTTTCAACCCTGTTTTCAAACGTAGAATAATAATACGGTGTTTTAGCTGTAAATTCTGCAGCACAGGTATCTACTAACTTATAAACACGTTGAATGTCTTGTTCTTCTCTTTTTTTGAAAACCTGACTTTCTAAACATCCTAACATATGAGCAATCTGACGATCTCCATAGCCTTTTTGTTTTGCCTCTAGTAATAACTCTTTGTTTAATGTATCTATGGTAAACTTAGAAATTTCTTTGTCTAATTGAAATAATTCTTCGTATTGTTTCAGATACCACATATCAATTTTAGTGATATCATATATCTGACTCAACGGAATACCCATGGCAATAGCATCATAAATCACAAACACACGATCCCAAGAAGCATGTGTTAATTTGTCTATAATTTGATTGTAGCTGGTATATCCTTTTCCGTCTGCTCCAAGCCCGTTTCTTTTTATTTCTAAAGACTGCGTTGCCTTGTGCAATGCTTCTTGAAATGAACGACCAATACCCATCACCTCACCTACAGATTTCATCTGTAATCCTAAAGTTCTGTCTGATCCTTCAAATTTATCAAAATTCCAACGAGGTATTTTCACAATAACATAATCCAAAGTTGGCTCAAATAAAGCCGATGTAGATTTTGTAATTTGATTATCTAACTCATCTAATGTATACCCAATAGCCAATTTAGTTGCTATTTTAGCAATTGGATATCCTGTTGCTTTACTAGCTAAAGCAGAAGAACGAGATACTCTTGGGTTAATTTCTATGGCTATAATTTCTTCCTTTGCATCTGGTGATACCGCAAATTGCACATTACAACCTCCTTCAAAATCACCAATACTACGCATCATTTTAATAGACATATCACGCATTTTCTGATAAGTTTTGTCAGAAAGTGTCATTGCTGGGGCTACAGTGATAGAATCTCCAGTATGAATCCCCATAGGATCCATATTCTCAATAGAACAGATAATAACAACATTATCATTCTTATCTCGTAATAATTCTAATTCATATTCTTTCCATCCCATCATGGCTTTGTCAATCATGACCTCATGAATAGGAGAAATCTCTAAACCTCTTCGTAATAATTTATCAAAATCTTCCTCTTCATAAACAATGGCTGCACCAGCACCTCCAAGTGTATAAGAAGCTCTAATGCATAGAGGAAAACCAAATTCTTGTGCTATTTCCTTTCCTTTTAGAAAAGAGGTAGCAGTTGCTTGTGGAGCCATACCAACTCCAATCTTGAGCATTAATTCTCTAAACTTCTCTCTATCTTCTGTAATGTTAATGGCATTAATATCTACTCCAATTAAACGTACGTTATGCTCTTCCCAAATACCTTTTTCATCTGCTTCTATACACAAATTCAATGCAGTCTGCCCTCCCATTGTTGGTAAAACGGCATCAATTTGTGGATGTTCTTTTAGAATTTGTATGATAGATTTGGTGGTTAAGGGCAATAAATACACATGATCTGCCATTGAAGGGTCTGTCATGATAGTTGCCGGATTGGAATTAATCAAAATGGTTTCTATTCCATCCTCCCTAAGAGATCGTAAAGATTGCGATCCCGAATAATCAAACTCACAAGCTTGACCGATTACTATTGGACCTGAACCGATGATTAAAATAGATTTTAAATCTTCTTTTTTTGGCATGATTCTGTTTTAATGTTTTTCTGTTTGTAAAAATACTTCGATAGAAGGTATAAAAAAAGGTGTTACTTAAAAAAGCAACACCTATATTATTAACAATTGTTAATCATTATTTTTTTGGTCTAGATTCAGATGAAACAGAGACTTTTTTTCTTCCTTTGGCTCTTCTTCGAGCTAATACTTTTCTACCATTAGCGGAAGCCATTCTTTCCATGAAACCATGTTTGTTTCTTCTCTTTCTCTTTGATGGCT
>OJGS01000564.1_pt1 | contig 11664 bp, 9 predicted proteins | sample 1594531 | NCBI WGS metagenome assembly OJGS01 (sample SAMN05416816, study PRJEB24817) | seawater metagenome | isolation source: Sea water | place: Canada:Atlantic | collected 2013-07 | reverse complement strand
TTTTAATAATTTAATTTTTAAGATATAACATCATGTTACATGAAAAGAAAAAAATTAAACGTCATTAAGTTTCAAAATGAAACTAGTCAAGGCTTAATTTAATTCAGATGACCAAGTAACAAAAAATAGTTGGTTTCTTAAAAAAAAATAAAAAGTTTTTATACAACTAATACCAAAAACAAAGAGATTTAACAGATTATCTACTTTTTTGTTATTTCTCCCCTCAAAGATTGCTCGTAATAAAGTACAAACTCATCTTTTTTTAACCCAATCCCTAAAAGATACATCAATTTAGCAGTTGCTGATTCTGTGGTCATGTCTTTAGCATCTATGACTCCTATTTTTTTTAATTGAGAACTTGTTTCGTAATGACCGGGTAAAACTGATCCTCCAACACATTGAGTTACATTAATTATATAGATCCCTTTACTTATAGCATCAGAAATTAATCCGACAAATTCTTTGGCACTAGGAGCATTCCCTGCTCCATAAGTTTCTAAAATAACACCTTTAATACCTTTAATATTTAACATGCTTTCTATCACCCCCATTGAAATACCTGGAAATAATTTAATAATTACAATATCTGTACACAAGTTTTTTCTTATGATTAGTTTTTTATTGTGTGTGGGCACCTCCAAAAAATCTTGATTAAAATTAAGATGAACACCGCTTTCAGCTAATGGAGGGTAATTCATAGAGGTAAAAGCTTCAAATTGTTCTGCACTTAACTTGGTTGTTCTATTGGCTCTGTACAATTTGTATTCAAAATACAAACACACTTCGCTCACTATTGGAAGACCATCTTCATATGCACTTGCAATTTCTATAGACGTAATTAAATTTTCTTTTGCATCGGTTCTCAAATAGCCAATTGGCAACTGAGATCCAGTAAAAATAACTGGTTTTGTTAAATACTCTAACATAAAACTGATGGCAGAGGAGATATAAGACATGGTATCAGAGCCCGTTAAAACAACAAATCCATCATGTTGTTCGTAATTCTGCTCAATCATCTCTGCAATTTGAACGTAGTATTGTGTGTTCATATTTGAGGAATCTATGGGTTCATCAAATGAAAGAGAGGTAATGTCACAATCTAATTGTTTTAATTCAGGTATATTTTCTAAAATCTGACTAAAATCAAATGCTTTTAAGGCTTTTGACTCATGATCTTTTACCATCCCGATGGTACCTCCGGTGTAAATGAGTAGTATTTTTCGTTTACTTGTCATTTTGTCACTATTTTTATAAAAAAATTTAATTGGAATACTTTGTGATGTAAAAGTATCAAAGAAAATTGAATACTCATTTTTAATAGTAAAAATATGATAGAATTTTATATAATTATCGGTGCTATAGCTCTTGCAAGCTGGGCAGTAAGCAATACTCTCAAGAATAAATTTAAAAAATACTCTAAAGTTCATTTAAGAAATGGCATGTCTGGTGCTGAAATTGCAGAAAAAATGTTAGCAGATCATGGCATCAAAGATGTTAAAGTGGTGTCTACTGCAGGAATGCTAACAGATCATTACGACCCTAGAAACAGAACTGTAAATCTTAGTGCAAGTGTGTATAGCCAGCGAAATGCTGCTGCTGCTGCAGTAGCAGCTCATGAGGTGGGACATGCGGTGCAACATGCTCAAGCTTATGAATGGTTAACCATGCGATCTAAATTGGTTCCTATGGTGAGCGTTTCTTCAAGATTTTCACAGTGGCTTGTTTTTGGTGGCTTAATTTTAGGAGCTGCTTCAGACAATACTGGAATTGGGTTTTATATAGCTATTGTTGGTTTGGGTTTTATGGCTTTAGCAACCGCATTTAGTTTTATTACATTACCTGTAGAATATGATGCAAGTAACAGAGCGTTAGCTTGGTTAAAAAATAAAAACATGGTAAGTCAACAAGAATATGCCGGATCTAAAGATGCTTTAAAATGGGCTGCCAGAACCTATCTTGTTGCTGCTCTAGGTTCTTTAGCGATGCTATTGTATTGGGGGCTACAAGTTTTAGGAAGTAGAGATTAAACATTCTTTAGATATTAAAAAAAGCTTCGATTTCTCGAAGCTTTTTTTAATCATTTAATTTTAAAACAGCCATAAATGCTTCTTGTGGTATTTCTACATTACCAACTTGGCGCATACGTTTTTTACCTTTTTTCTGCTTTTCAAGAAGTTTACGCTTACGAGAAATATCTCCACCATAACATTTTGCGGTAACATCTTTTCTAAGCGCTTTTACGGTCTCTCTAGCAATAATTTTAGCGCCAATGGCAGCTTGTATAGGAATGTCAAATTGCTGTCTAGGAATTAGCTCTTTTAGCTTCTCACACATCTTTTTACCAATATCATAAGCATTGTCTTGGTGTAATAGGGCAGAAAGGGCATCAACCGTATTTCCATTTAAAAGAACATCTACTTTTACAAGCTTAGATTCTTTCATACCTATTGGTGAATAATCAAAAGATGCATAGCCTTTAGAAACAGTTTTAAGACGATCATAAAAATCGAATACAATTTCTGCTAATGGCATATCAAACGTTAACTCAACGCGTTCTGTTGTTAAATAAGTTTGGTTAGTTATAATACCACGCTTTTCAATACAAAGAGACATAACATTTCCTACAAAGTCTGACTTTGTAATTATTGTTGCCTTAATAAAAGGTTCTTCTACGCGGTTAAGTTTAGATGGTTCTGGAAGGTCTGAAGGGTTGTTTACCAATAATATTTCATCTGGATTCTTATTGGTAAATGCGTGGTAAGATACGTTAGGTACTGTAGTAATTACAGTCATATCAAACTCACGTTCTAAACGCTCTTGTATAATTTCTAGGTGAAGCATTCCCAAGAAACCACATCTAAACCCAAAACCTAATGCTGCAGAGCTTTCTGGTTGAAACACTAAAGACGCATCATTAAGCTGAAGTTTTTCCATACTTGAACGTAGTTCTTCAAAATCTTCAGTATCAACAGGATAAATACCAGCAAAAACCATTGGTTTTACATCCTCAAAACCACCAATCATATTTTTGGTAGGGTTTTTAGCATCTGTAATAGTATCTCCAACTTTTACTTCTCGTGCATCTTTTATTCCGGTAATTAAGTAACCAACATCACCAGTTTTAATTTCTTGTCTAGGAAACTGTTTAAGCCTAAGTGTACCCACTTCATCTGCACCATAGGTTTTCTTGGTGGCCATAAACATAATCTCCTGATTCTTTTTAATGCTACCATTAATGACTCTAAAGTAAGTTTCAACACCTCTAAAAGGGTTATAAACAGAGTCAAATATTAATGCTTGTAAAGATTCATCTGGGTTTCCTTTTGGAGCAGGTACTCGCTCTATAATTGCAGTAAGAATTTCTTCTATACCAATTCCTGTTTTTGCACTTGCAGGAATAACTTCAGAAGGGTCACATCCTAATAAATCTACAATGTCATCTGTCACTTCTTCTGGGCTAGCAGAAGGTAAATCAACCTTATTTAATACAGGAATAATCTCTAAATCATTTTCTAATGCTAGGTATAGGTTAGAAATTGTTTGTGCTTGTATACTTTGAGCAGCATCTACCACCAATAAGGCACCTTCACAAGCTGCAATACTTCGTGATACCTCGTAAGAGAAATCTACGTGGCCTGGCGTGTCAATAAGGTTAAGGGTATATTCTTCGCCTTTGTGTGTGTAATTCATCTGTATGGCGTGAGATTTTATGGTAATACCACGTTCTCGCTCCAAATCCATACTGTCTAACAGTTGTGCCTGTGCTTCTCGAGCAGTTACAGATCCTGTAAAGTCTAAAAGGCGATCTGCCAAGGTAGATTTACCGTGATCAATATGGGCGATGATACAAAAATTGCGAATATGCTTCATAGTCTACGTCTAAATAAGGCTGCAAATATAGTGGTTTTCAAATCGCTATTTTAAAATGAAATCAATTTTAAAGGTGCTTTAATCACTTCTGTTTAGATAGTTCTTGCTTAAACTCTTATTTTTGCATTAAAATTTAAGCATTTGGCTAAGATAGGCGATATAGACGTAGGTAATTTCCCATTGTTGTTAGCACCAATGGAAGATGTTAGTGATCCACCATTTCGTGCACTCTGTAAGGAACAAGGTGCAGATGTTGTGTATACTGAATTTATTTCTTCGGAAGGTTTAATTCGAGATGCGGCAAAAAGTGTGATGAAGCTTGATATTTATGAGAAGGAAAGACCTGTTGGGATTCAGATTTTTGGTGCCAACTTAGAGTCTATGCTAAAAAGTGTGGAGATTGTTGAAGCTTCTGGACCAGATATCATAGATATTAATTTTGGTTGTCCCGTGAAAAAAGTCGTTTCTAAAGGTGCTGGTGCTGGAATCTTAAAGGATATAGACCTTATGGTTTCCTTAACTGAAGCTATGGTAAAACACACCAAACTACCTGTTACTGTAAAAACCAGATTGGGTTGGGATGAAGAGTCTATAAAAATTGTTGAGGTTGCAGAACGCTTACAGGATGTAGGTTGTGCTGCAATAGCCATTCACGGTCGTACGCGTAAGCAAATGTATAAGGGTGATGCAAAATGGGAGCAAATAGCCGATGTAAAGAATAATCCTAGAATGCACATTCCTGTTTTTGGTAATGGTGATGTAAACACACCAGAACGCGCTGTAGAAATGCGCGATAAATACGGTTTAGATGGTGCTATGATTGGTCGTGCAAGTATTGGGTATCCTTGGTTTTTTAGAGAGGTAAAACACTTTTTTGAAACCGGAGAACATTTGCCACCACCAAATATGATAGAACGTTTAGATGCCGCACGCCGTCACCTACAGATGAGCATCGATTGGAAAGGCGAAAAACTAGGCGTTTTTGAAACCCGAAGACATTACACCAACTACTTTAAAGGCATCCCACATTTTAAAGAATACCGTATGAAAATGGTAACGAGTGATGACAGTAAAGATGTGTTTGCTGTATTCGATGAGGTTGAGAAGGAGTTTGGCGATTATCAATTTGTTTAAAAGTTGACAATGAGGGTTTTTATAGGCATAGTCTTAGTTGTGCTAGGTTTGTCTTCTTGCAAGAATACTGACTCCTCAAAACAAAGTTCTCACGAAAAAGTAGTTTCAAAAGGATTTTATAATGACTCTATAAAAGGACTCTACATAGGAACCCTACCTTGTGCAGACTGTCTAGGAATTAAAACAGAATTACACCTAAAAGAAGATTATAACTTTACGCTCAATCAAGTATATTTAGAAACTTCAGGTTCAGCATTTACTGTAGTAGGAAATTATACAATAAAGCAAGACACCATAAAACTTTATGGAAATACTATTACCCCAGATGCTCATCAATATTTGTATTTAAAGGATACATTGATTAAGCTTAATTTAAAAGGTGAACGAATTAAAGGGATGTTGTCACAAAAGTATAAGTTACCTAAAAAAAACTTTTAGTCTTTAATAAATGAGATACTCTTCAATACAACTAAATTTAACTGTTTAGATAAGGTATCACTTTCCCAAGGATGTTTGGTGTTAAACACATGATCGGCATTGGCAATCCAGCGCAACGTGGCGTTTTCATTCCAATTTTTCAAATTCTCAGCATTATAGTTTTTTACAGATGTGTCATTCGTGCCATGAAGAATAAGAAGTGGCTTTTCTAAACGCTTTGCCACTTTTTGAATATTTAGGCGTTCGTCATTAGCCTTAAAATCTTCAAAAAATGAGAAATAATGAGGCATCTTTTGCTTTGTTCTTCCGTTAACAACGTGCATTACGCCATCTTTTTTCCAAGCTTCAAAGTCTTTTCCGCGAGGAAAACGCGCTTTGTAATCGCTTACAGATGCTAAGGTTATCACATTAGTTACTCTTGAGTCTTCTTCAGCTTTAATTAAGACAATGCCACCTCCACGAGAATGACCAACAAGAGTAATATCTGTGGTATCTATCTGTGGTGCGTGTTCAAAATCTTCTGCGGTAAGCCAATTTAAAACAGACTCTAAATCATCTAATTCTTTAGTATACGTGTTGTTTCCAAAGGCCTCAAGATCTGGAAAATCTATAGGTTGCTCCAACGTACCTCCATTATGTGAAAAGTTAAATTTCACGAAAAACAAACCTGCATTGGCAAACGCTTCAGCCATAATATTCCACGCACCCCAATCTTTAAAGCCTTTATAGCCATGGCAAAAAATAACTACAGGTTTTTTGTCTGTATTTTGTTTAAAAAATAAATCTGTTACAATTGGTTTGTTGTGCTTTCCTTTAACGGCTATATTTTGTGTTATGGTCATCCTTTAAATGGGTCTTTAAGTTCTTTTTCTACAAACGGAATATTAGGATTGCAAATGTCCTTAATTAGTTGCTCTAATTGCTCAGAAAATGCCTTAAATGTTTCGGTAGTTATTTCTGTGTTTTTATTATAATTGAATGGTAGAAATCCAGATTTCAAATTTTTAAATGAAATTATTCCAGCTTCAATTGGATTTAAAAAGGGTGTTTTTAAATGCATCATATATGCATATTGAAGAATTTGAAAGGATTTTGAATACTTATCATAATCTGTATTTAGATCGTCCCAGTTTTTAACGGTTACTTTAGCGAGATCTACATTACCTGTTTTATAATCTATAATACGCGTTATGCCATTTGTTTTCTCTACACGATCTACTTTTCCTCTTAAATTAACAGGAAAGTCTATCCCAGTTATAGTTATAGGAACATTATTATCTTCTTCTAATTTTAATATTTGAATATCTTCACCATTATCGAGGCGTTTTTTTTCTAATTTCAAAAAATTATGAACGTAACGCTTTGCAACTTCAAAGATTAAGAGGTTCATACCTTTGTCTAAAGAAGATTTAGAATAGGTGTTGTTAAACTCTAAGGCTACTTGCTTATCTGCTTTAGTCGTCATAACTTTAATAATATCAGCATTAAGCAGCTCACCAATGTATGGTGTATATAATTGCTCTAAGGTGTCATGCACAACTGTTCCTAAGGTGTTATACGCCACTGTTTCTTCAACCTCTTCAGTATCTCCTACACCTAATACATAGCGCGTATAAAAATCTATAGGGTTTCGCATATATAATGTTAGTGCAGATGGAGAAAACCCAGATTTAGCTCTGTATTTTATTTGATCCATTACCTGAGCTGTTTTTTGTACAGTTCTTAATTGCGAGGTGATTTTTGGAACTTTAGGAAGTGTAATTAAATTGTTATACGAATGCTTTGGGTAATTTTGAGCCTCTACCTGTAATTGTGTAATAAATCTACTTTTTTCACCACTATTTAAGTCGCCGGCTTCTGTGTTAAATATAATATGTGCTTGGTTACAACGCTGCAACATATGGTAAAAGTGATAGGTATATATGGCATCTTTTTCTTTGTAGGTAGGTAAGCCGTATTCTTTTTTTAAATCATATGGCAAATAAGAATTAGCACTTTTTCCAGATGGTAAGATACCTTCATTTACAGAGGTTATAATGATGTTTTCAAAATCTAGAACACGAGTTTCTAAAACTCCCATTATCTGTAAGCCATCGTGTTTTTTTCCTATAAAATCTAAGGTTTCATTAGATAGCATATCCTTGTAAATAGTGTGTAATACAGAAATATTAGATATATGAGAAAAGGTAGACAGTAAATGTTCTAATTTATTAAATAGCACATTAAAACGGTATAGATACTCTCTTAATACAGACTGCTCTACAGATAAGTTTTGCTTTAGGTATTGAATTATTTTTAAAATACGGGAAATGAAGTGCTCTGGATTGTTCTCTGAACTTGAGAAAAGCAATTTTATTATCTCACTTTCTTCAGCGCTACTTTGTGCAATAAGCCTATCAAATTTTATTGAAACAATATTTCCTTTATTTATATAAGATACAACATTAAGCTTTGAGGCCTCTAATACATATTGTAATGAGGGATGATTAAATATTTCTAAAACGTGTTTATAATATAACTCTGATGTATTGTTAAGTTGTAATGTAAACAGAAGTTCAAAAAAAGAAGCTAACGGAACTTTTTGTAACGGTAACCCCATTGTAATATTTACATCTTTAATATGCTCAGGGATTGCATTTAACAATGGCAGTAACAAAGTTTCGTCTCCTAAGATTACAGCTGTACTAGATAGTTTATTTGCTGGTATGTCATTTAAAATTTGCCCTACTGCTTTTGCCTGCCCTATTTTTTTTGGTGTTCCAATGATTGAAATTTCTTTCTTATTAGAAAAATTTTGTCCACCATTAAACTGTTTGTTTTCAAAAACTTTCCAATTCTTATAATATGATCTTATAAAATGAGAGGCGTCATGAAATGTATCATTATAAAATACATCATCTAAGTCCCAAAATACCTCTGCACAGTCCTTTTTGATTGATTGTTGTATGATATGTTGCTCAGCATTATTTAATGCATTAAACCCTATAAAAATATGTGTTTTGTTATTTGTAGACAGATAGGTGTCTATGTTGTTGGCAGCTTCTCTGTATATTAATCCTTGATACCCTTTTTTAGAAGAAATAAGACTGGAATATAACGCGTTATAGAGTTGAGGTAGTTGCTTCCAGAATTTTAAATAGTTTTCAATGAGTGTTGTTTTTTCATCTGCTAAGTACCAGTGGTCTTTATCTTTAATTTCAGATAGATAATTAAAGAACTCATCGGAAGGAATAAGGTATCTATCTATTTCATTAAAATCTCCTATTATAGTTTGCGCCCAACCACTAAATGTTTCGAAGGTTTCTTGGTCTTCTTTGTTAATTAGACTTATGTAAACTTCATATAGCTTGAAAAGTGTAGTGGTATTATCTATTTGCTGTAAGCCAGCGACCTTTTCAATAAAACTTTCAATACTATAAATTTCTGGGAGAAATGTGGCTTTATTGGTACGTTTTGCCATGAGCTGTTTTAAAAAACTAACTGCTCTTTGGCTGGGAAGAATAAATATAGGTTTACTTAAATCCTGGTAAGTGTTTTCAATAGAATTTAAGGTTTGCTCTAAGAATGATATCATCTTCTAAAAATAAAAAACGCCTCGAATATTTCGAGGCGTTTCCTAATATTTATTTAGTTAAAGACTACTTTCTGTCTTTCTCTAATTTAATTTCAACACGACGGTTTTGTTGACGACCTGCTGCAGTTTTATTTGTAGCAATTGGTCTTAATTCACCATAACCTTCAGATGTAAGCTTGTTAGCAGCAACTCCTTTAGTAGTTAAGTAAGTTCTTACAGAAGCAGCACGCTCACGTGATAACTTCTCGTTGTAAGCTTCACTACCTTGACTGTCTGTGTGACCTTCAATATGGAACTTAGCTGTTGGGTATTCGCTCATTATATCTGCAATGTTCTGTAAAGTTTCGAAAGACTCAGAACGGATAGTTGACTTGTTAAGGTCAAATAAGATAGTTCTTGAATACTCATTTAATTCGTTCATTACTTCAACAGTAACTTCTGGACAACCGTTGTTAGCAACAGTACCAGCAACATCTGGACATTGGTCATCTTTGTCTAATACACCGTCACCATCTTTATCTTCGAATGGGCAACCGTTGTTAGATGCAGGACCTGCTTCGTTAGGACAGTTATCTTCGCTATCTTTTATACCATCACCGTCTGCATCAGGGCATCCGTTTAATGCTTGGATACCTGCAACTGTAGGACAGTCATCTTTAGGATCTGGGATACCATCACCATCTGTATCAGGGCAACCGTTAAACTCAGCTGTACCAGCTACGTTAGGACAGTCATCCTTACGGTCTTCGATACCATCGCTATCTGTATCAGGACATCCGTTAAACTCAGCTAAACCTGGAGTTTCTGGACATTCGTCTTGATCATCATAGATACCATCACCATCTGTGTCTTTTCCACCAAATGTGAAAACAACACCTAAAGAGTGCTGGAAGTGCTGTGCACCGTAAGCATCTTCAAATACGTGCTTGTAAGTAGAAGCAGCGTTAATTGCAAGGTTTTCTGAAATCCAGAAGTTTAAACCTGCAGTAACGTTACCAGTACCAACACCAACAGTACCTAAGTCACCATCATCGTTACTAAAGTTATCTGGTAAAGCAGCGTTGTTAGATTCTTCTAACCAAGTGTAACCACCACCAATACCAACGTATGGATCTGCCCATCCGCCAGGACCGTTAAGTACGTTTCTTAAGCTATAGCTTAACATACCATCGATACCGTAGTAAGCAAGATCACCAACTTCTACATCACCAATTCTGTCGATTTGGTTAATTGTACCTACTGCAGTTGCAGAGAAACCGTTACCAATGTAACGACCTACAGATATTCTTGAGATAGATGGAAGGATATTCCAGTGATCTTCTACGTTAAAAAATTCTTGAAAATAAGAACCAAGAGGACCTTGGTCTTCACCAGCTGAAAAATAATCAACTGCGTTTACACCAACGCCAATAGCCCAAGGATTATTTTCGTCCTGTGCCTGAGCAACAGAAAATCCAAGAACAAATAACGTAGCGAATAAAACTTTGCTAAGATGTTTCATATTCTAATTAATTTAATTTTTAAAGTGTTAATTGCTAACAAAAGTAAGCGCTTACAACTAATCATCAAAGACATTTGTAATAAAATTTTCTTAATGCCTTTAACATCAGAGGCCTTGATTTACCTTAAATAACGTTTAAATCCTTTCCAACTTTTATAAATGCTTTAACGGCTTTGTCGATATGGTGAGTTTCGTGAGCAGCAGATAGTTGCACTCTTATTCTTGCTTTATCTTTAGGAACAACAGGGTAAAAGAACCCAATTACATAGATTCCTTCTTCTAATAATCTGTCTGCCATCTCTTGGGAAAGCTTAGCATCGTATAGCATTACTGGTACTATTGCAGAGTCTCCGTCAACAATATCAAAACCAGCATCTTGCATTTCCTTTTTAAAGTAAGCAGCATTTTTTTCTAGCTTATCACGTAACGTAGTATCATTTTTTAACATATCAAACACTTTTATGGATGCTCCTACAATTGCTGGAGCTAAAGAGTTTGAAAATAAGTAGGGTCTAGAACGTTGTCTTAACAACTCTATTATTTCTTTTTTACCTGTTGTAAAACCACCCATAGCACCACCAAGAGCCTTACCGAGTGTTCCTGTAATAATATCTATGCGTCCTAAAACACCTTTAGCTTCTAATGTTCCTATTCCTGTTTCACCAATAAATCCAGATGCATGACATTCATCAATCATAACCATTGCATCATACTTATCTGCTAAATCACAAATTTTATCTAAAGGCGCTACAAGACCATCCATAGAGAATACGCCATCTGTTACAATTATCTTAAAGCGAGCTCCATTTGCGTTTGCATCCTGAAGTTGTTTTTCTAGGTCTTGCATATCTCCGTTTGCATACCTATACCTTGCTGCTTTACAAAGTCTTACGCCGTCGATTATAGATGCGTGGTTAAGAGAGTCTGAAATAATAGCATCTTCTTTAGTAAGAAGTGGTTCAAAAACACCACCATTTGCATCAAAGGCTGCAGCATAAAGAATGGTGTCTTCAGTTTCAAAAAAATCTGAAATCTTTTGCTCCAACTCTTTGTGTATATCTTGAGTACCACATATAAATCTTACGCTGGACATTCCAAACCCTGTCTCTTATACACATCTCCGAGCCCACGAGACCGAGGCTGATCT
>OJGS01000556.1_pt1 | contig 11759 bp, 7 predicted proteins | sample 1594531 | NCBI WGS metagenome assembly OJGS01 (sample SAMN05416816, study PRJEB24817) | seawater metagenome | isolation source: Sea water | place: Canada:Atlantic | collected 2013-07 | reverse complement strand
TCTACACACTGCATATCGTCGGCAGCGTCAGATGTGTATAAGAGACAGCTGTTAAGGCAATAAGAATTGCCGCGGCAATCGAACCCTTTTTTAAATAGGGTAAAAAAGGCGTAGATGAATTGCGTGGCATTACTCGTGCTCCTGTCTTTAAAACCGATCTACGTGATGACCCATTAACTTAATGACCACTCTAGCCGGCTGCGAAAGTGAAATTCTCTTGTTGCGGGAATACGCCGAAAAGCCCACCGGTATGAATAAATACAATATCTTTTGCGCCCGCGAAACAGCCTTGATCACCTTTCAAAATTTCATTCACCATGCCGAAGAACGCCTTGCCCGTGTAGACGGGATCGAGAAACAGTCCCTCACTCGAGGCGAGCGCCTTAATAATGTCGAAAACCTCGGGGTAGCCGATGCCGTATCCAGGACCAAGATAACCTTCCTGAGTGAGTACGCGCAGAGTTGCAGTATCGATCTCGGCGCCGGGAGTGCCTTTGAGTATATCGGCGTAGCGCGTTTGCCAGTGCGAAATATCCTCACGCGCGCGCTCGGCGAAATAGTCAGCGTTGTCAGAAACATTGAAAGCAACGATTTTCTCAGCAAGACCAAATATTTCGTTGCCGGCAATAAGCCCAGCTTGAGTTCCACCCGATCCCGTCGCGGTCACTATCGCGCTTGGCTTAAGATTTAACCTTTTGAAATCGGCAGCAAGTTCTTCGCTCGCAGCGATGTAACCCCAGAGTCCAACTTCGTCACTTGCGCCAGTCGGGATGAAATACGCTTTGTGACCAGCTATCTCGGCTTCGGCTTGGAGCTGCTTCGCGTACTGCGGATGCGCGGCTGCCCAGCCCTCCGCCGGCAGGTAGCTGATCTCGGCCCCTGCCAATAAATCCATGAAAAGGTTGCCGCTCGGAATCTGTGGCTCCTCTCCGCGTAAGATCAATTGCACTTTCAACCCGAGCCGTGCGCCCATAATGGCAGTAGCCCGGCAATGATTCGACTGAATTCCGCCGCAGGTAATCAGGGTGTCGCAGCCTTGACGCTGCGCTTCGGCAATGCAAAATTCGAGTTTACGAATTTTGTTGCCTGACACCTCGACGCCCGTCATCTCGTCACGCTTAATCCACAGATTGACGCCGCCAAGGCGCTCAGAAAAGCGAGAAAGTTTAACGAGCGGGGTGGGCAAAGTGGCAAGATTTAGTCGCGGCGGATAAATCATTCGCAATAGCTCTCTTCAGGCGCCGCTAGTTTGCAGCGTCGTAGGTCTGGACCGCGCTAGGCGTCGCAAGGTCTTCGGCAGTGCTTGGCTTGAGCACTTCGCTATAAAGAAACAGGTCTGTTAGCACCGCGCGCAGGTGAATCGACGCATTTAAATTATCGACCATCTCAGAGCCGATTTTATTCTGCTTCAAAATAAAATTCAGCGCCGCGCTTGCCTTCGCGCAGTCCTCAGCAATGACCTTTTCAAACGCATCGCTGCTCGACTCGAACGCAGTAATAAGCGCTTGCATCGCCGTCGCCATTCCGTGAATTGTCGGCTGAGCGTGTGGTCCAGGGCCCGATTCAACACCGGCGGGTCGACCCTGCGCCGCATAAGCGAGTAAAAATTCGTAGCCGGCTTCGATCGTCTCGATCGCGCTCTCTAATGTGTTTTTGTCGGTCACTTTATGCCCCTCAACTACTTTCTGTGGTGTCACTATTAAATGGGGCCAGACCCTCGTTGCTTGCGCAGGAAGAGCTGACCCCGTTGTGTCTCATTGACTTGCGCGAAGTCGATAAACTCGCGCGAGTCGTTTAATCGGCTTGCTTAGGCGACCATAGGTTTGGATCGTGGTTCGCCTTCATCTCATCTTCTGAAATCCAACCCTTAAACATCGACCGCGTATAGAAGAGTTTTTCGGGACGAATGGCGAAGTAGATATGCGTTGCCGCAAGGGCAACAAGCGCTAACGTAGAAAGCCCATGCAACAAAAACACGAGGCCAAGCTGGCTCTCGGGCATGCTGTTAGTGCGCTCCCAAAACGGCGAGTCGATTTGCAGGAACATGAGCAGGCCCGTAGCGATAACCGTCATCACAACGACGGTGACAGCCCAGTGCATGCCTTTCTGTTCGAAAGAATATTTGCCCGGAAGACGCGTAGAATCGAAAGGCTCTGCAAAGTCGCGTGGACCCAGAATCATCGACTTAAAGTCTTGCCAGAATAAAGAGCGAACAATATGAACGACGGTGATAAAGCTCAATAGTAAGCCGGCCATCCAGTGCCAGTTCAGCCAGGCAAATCGCAGCCCAACAATCGGCGCGATACCTGTGAGGATCAAAGCGAAAATTGACAGCGCCATAACCCAGTGAAACCAACGGTCAATAGACTCATGGCGCACGACGCGTTTGCCTTCGCCCGAAGGCATGTCCATCTTTTTATTGGCCAACACTGCCATCACGATTGCGTGCGCGGCTAAAAGCACGAGCACCGCAACGGCCACAACCCAGAGTAGATCCCATGAAACGCCGAGTATGACTTCCTCACCCCAGACGTCGCGTTTATAGCGGACTATTTCTCCCACCTTGCACCTCTCAAAGTTTATTCTTTTTAGTTAGCTTAACGAAGCGGCGCCTCCTAAGAAGCGGCGCCTTCGGGTAAATAGAAGGTCCCTACCTGTTCGTCAAGCCGCGCTGTTCTCGATCGAGGAATGTCGCTCTCGTTTTCCGCTGCAAAGGCGGCAAAACAAAAGTCGCACTCCTTCTTTAATCCCTAGATTTTACTGTTCTACAACTGCGAGTCGGCTTTTGCGTTTAAGCCCTGACGGCGGTAATACCCGCACAGGGCTTAAATCGCGCAAGACGACTAGCCGCGCACCGCGCGCTTAACCAAATTTTCGATCAGTGGAATCTTGAAATGGTTGTAGTTAAGTGGCTCTGCGCCTTCAGATGCAATGGCAGCAACTTGTTCGGCCAATTGCTCCGAGCGCTGCTGGCCGCGTAACGCATTCTCAACATCGTCGAGTCGACGCGGCACACATTCGACGGCGCCGCACGCAATGCGCGAATCTTCGATCACGCCGTTCGACACTTTCATCGCTGCCGAGATGCTGACGAGCGCGAAGTCCCACACGTTGCGATCTGCGACTTTCTCGAAATAGTACTCAGCGTTCGCCCACTCATTAGGGAGACGCACGGCGGTGAGGATCTCACCCTCTTCGAGAGAGGTCATGCTCGTGATATTCACGTCGGGGCCAACAAAGAAGTCTTGCGCTGACACAAGTCGTTGACCTTTTGCGCTCGTGACAACCATTGTAGCGTCGAGTGCAACCAAGGCAGGCGCAGTATCCGAGGGGCTTACCGCTACACAGCGGCTAGCACCAAAGATGGCGTGTTCTCGGTTTAAGCCTTCGGGCGAATCCGCGTAGCAGATGTTGCCGCCGGCACGGTAGCAGTCGAGACCACGGCGGTAATACCAGCAGCGCGCATCCTGAGCTAGGTTACCTGCGAGGGTTCCCACATTGCGGATTTGCGGGCTAGCAACAACGCCAGCGGCTTTCGCGAGTAGAGCGAATTTTTCTTTAACCAACGGGTTCTTCGAAATTTCGGTCAGCGTAGTCACTGCGCCGATTTCGATTCCATCGCTAGTCTCTTTAATGCCTTTCCAGGCGTCGACCTGAGTCAACTCGATCATGGCACTCGCGGTTTTGTTTCGGTCTTTCAACCAACCGTAAGTGTCCTGACCACCGCCGAGCAACCATCCGTCTTTGCCAAGGCTTGCAGCCAAGGCGAGCGCGTTAGCTTCGTCGGTAGGCTGATAGAGCTCAATGTCGAGCATTACGTCATGTGATGTGGCTACCATATCAACCTCGGAAGTTGTTTTGAGCCAGAGGAACGGCTTCAGACGTTACCCCTGCTACGTGGTTAATGATCATGTCTGCTGTAACTGGCGCGGCGCTAAACAGGTGGCCATCGAGCGAGTCGCTAATTGCAGAGGCAAGTGCCGCTGCCACTGCGCCCATCGCAGGCTCACCGATACCGCGCGCACCGACAGGGTTTTCGGGATCCGGAAGATCAACCCAGCCGGTTTTAATCTTAGCCGGCGTGTCCATCATTGTTGGGATCTTGCTCTGCCAATAACCCGTGCTTGCTGGGAGTCCGTTTTGCGGGTCATAAAGATGACGTTCATAACCTGCAAGACCGATGCCCCAAACTGCGCCACCGACCAACTGGTTTTTCAAACCCTGTGGGTGAACGACCGTTCCGCAATCGCCTATCGTGACCATCTCAACGATATCGTATTTGCCCGTTTCAATGTCCATCTCGATCTCTGTGAAGGTCACAGTGAATCCAGGAGGATTATTGTTGTGAGGCGTATCGTGATAGATACCCATAAGCGATTCGCCAGCGAGGCGATTCACAGAAATCTTAGTGAAATCGTTAAGCTCTTCGGGAAGATCTGAGGCACCGGTAAACTTGCCACCGAGTGCAATTCCCTTCTGCGCGATTTCAGCAAAGGTCATTCCTTCGCTTGGCGCTGCAGTCTTAAACACACGTTCGTCTGCGAAGTCGTAGTCGGCTGCATCACCGCCTAACTCCATGGCTGCGAGTTCCTTCATCTTATTGAGAAGGTCCATCGCTGCGCCGTAGTTTGTACGCGTGTTAGTAAAGATCGAGTTACTGCCATCTTGCGGCGAAGTAATCGGCAGGTGACGGTCGGTACGACCCGTAACGATATCAACGTGCTCCCAAGGCATTTGCAATACTTCTGCGGCCGCACGCGAAGTCGATGCGTACGAATAAGTACCGAGGTTACCAACGCCGTTATGCACTTTCAGGCGACCGTCTGCGGTGAGGCGAACGATACCGTCCATGCCGCTACGACCCGCATTGTGATAGCCCTGACCGATTCCAATACCGGTAACCTTCGTGCCGTTACGCTTGCGCGAACGCGCCATGCGCTCTTCAAGGTTAAACTGTTCGGCGCCCATTTTAAGGGCCTCTGGCATATAAGCACTGGTAAACGGAATCTGCCGTGCGCCACCCACATCGCCATTTTGTGGCGTGTTGATCTGACGAATCTTCAGACGATCGATGCCGAGTTCCTCGGCCGCTTTGTCGAGGATTGGCGCGATAATCGCGGCAATCTGATTCTGGCCTGGTCCACGCTGCGCGCCACGGTGTCCGGTATTACTACCGATAGACGTGCCGCGGAAACGAACTGCTTCGGTCTGATAAAGAATAGAGATACAGTCGGCTGCTGAGTAGGCATCGCCGCCGCCGCCTTTACCGCCATTGTCGGAAATAATGTAGAGGTCTGCCGCCGCCATCGTGCCGTCGGCTTTAAATCCACACTTGATCCAACCTTGGAAACCCTGGCGCGCGCCACCGATTGCCGTTTCTTCGTCGCGCGTTACGCGCATCATGACGGGACGGTTAATCTTCTGCGACATTTTCGCAGGGATCGCCATACTGGGAATGCTGTTTGCGCGGGCACGCTGACCGAAACCACCGCCTGTCGCTTCGTTAATAAACACAAAGTCTTCTTGCGGAACACCAACGATGCTCGCCATGCCATCGGCGAGAGCCGACAGTGACTGCGACGTACCGTGGAGATACAGCTTGCCGTTTTCCCAATAAGCCATCGCGCTGCGAGGCTCCATTGACTGGTGTGGGTAACCCGCTGTTGTGAAGGCAGTCTCGTAAACAAACGCAGACTCACCGAGTGCTGCATCAAGATCGCCGTACGCGAAAGTCTGCTGTGGTTCGGCTGTCGGCTCGTTGCCCGCACGGAAGCTAGCCACCTGATCGGCGCTCCACTTCTCAGAAGCAAAGCCCTGGCGGAAGACGTAAGTATTGCCGCCGTTGTAAGCATCGGGGCCGCCTTCGGCGAGACTGTCGAGCGGATCTAATACGAATGGTAGACGCTCGAACGTCACTGAGATCTTGCTAATTGCAGTCTCTGCTGTCTTTTCGTCAATCGCAGCTAACGCAAGAATCGGCTCACCGACTAGCGTGGGCTCGTTTGTAAGCACCTTAAGACCAGTGCTCTGCGGCTCGCCGTCAGGATAGACATCGTCTGCCGTGAGAAGGCCAAAAACACCGTCCATCGCCAGTGCTTCAGTCGCGTCAATGTTGACGACGCGCGCATGGGGAATCGGGCTCGTTAATAGGCGCGCATAGACCATGCCTTCGCGCGTGTAATCTTCGGCATATTTGATGCGACCGGTAACTTTACCGTTAACATCTGGTGGCACGAAGTCTTTACCAATGTGCATATAAGCCATGTTGATTATCCTATTTGCGCGGCGCGCATTACGCCATCGAGGTAAGAGTCATAAGAACCACAGCGGCAGATATTGCCCGACAGTCCCTGTCGCGCTTCTTCACGCGTAGGATTTGGGTTCTCGCGGAGTAGCCCTACAGCGGCCATGATCTGGCCAGGCGTGCAGTAACCACATTGCGGCGCAAGCTCTTCAACAAAGGCCTGCTGCACAGGGTGCAACGTGCCATCGGCAGACTCGAGGCCTTCGACTGTTTCGACGCGCCCGTTTTTAACCGAGTGAGTTAGAACCGAGCAGGCATAGGTCGACACGTCGTCGACAAGCACAGTGCAAGCGCCGCACTCGCCGCGATTACAGCCAAGTTTAGTGCCGGTAAGGCCGAGCTTGTAACGCAGTGTCGACGCTAGCGTCTCCTGCGGCGCTACATCTACTGTGCGCACTTGACCGTTGATGTTGATGCGGATCATACGTTCGACCGCGCCGGCGGGCCTCGCGGCACCATTCGCTGCAACCCAGACGCCAGTCGTGGTTGCCGCTGCGCCAGAGGCGATTACGCCCTTGATAAAGCGTCTACGGGTTAGGTTTAGGTTCACGGGTTACATTCGCCTCCGTTGTTGGGAATGAGAGTTGCATCGCCGAAAGTCTGTTAGGCGCCGGTTGATGCAAGCGAGTCGAAACACCTGCCTTTAAGAGGCGTAGCTTCGCACAAGCATAGTAAATACGACGCTAGAGAGTAATCCACCCTTTGTGTTTTATCAAGCGAGCAAAGCGTGTATCTCTCTTTGGGCAAACCGCAGAGCAATTGAAAAACTGTTAGCCGCGTGACGTCAGGTTTTGAAAAATTTTTGCGACACAACCTGTGACATTTGAGGTTGAAAATTCGTCGCCTCCTGCCAGAATTTTGTCATTAATTACAAGACTGTATTCGACTACTGACAAACCCTTGTCAGTTTACTTTCCCCAAGCGGTTTCCGCACAGCCGAATTCTTGACAATAGTTAGTGCAATGGTATTGTTGTCGACCGTTTCCGTGCTGCTCACCAAGCACGCGACCGTGCAAACAGGGACGCTGCAGGCTGCACAAAATGCCGTAGCAGCACGAACTAGACGACCTACCTTGCGTCAGTTCGACACCTAGTTGAGGCCGCAAAACAAGCTGCAGAATAAGCATAGTTGGCTCAAATTATCCGATTCACTCGCGTGTCGGACGCTTGAGCTTCGATGTAAGAAACGCGCTCATTGCCACACTGCTGTGGAAAACACAGGCAGCGTGCAAGCGATGTTAAGTGCAAGAATTTTGAGAGATGTAACCATGAGCAATGACAACCGAGTGCCCTTAAAGTTTGGCTTTCCCCCTAAGCAGGGTCTGTACGATCCTGCCCAAGAGAAGGACTCCTGTGGCGTTGGCTTCGTCGCCAATATAAAAGGCAAGCCAAGCCATCAAATAATGCTCGATGCGTATCATCTCAACTCACGAATGGACCACCGTGGCGGTTGCGGTTTCGAAGCCAACACGGGCGACGGCGCGGGCATACTCATGGCGCTGCCACACAGCTTCTTCAGCGAGATCGCTTCCAAGTCGTTTGGCGTGACGCTCCCCGCAGCGGGCCAATACGCTGTGGGTAATATTTTTCTGCCTCAGGTCGATGCCGAACGCGAGACTTGCCGCACGACAATCAACCGCATCATCAGCGAGGAAGGCCAGACTCTACTGGGATGGCGCGACGTGCCTACTGACGCGGTTGGCGCCGACGTCGGACCTGCAGCGCTCGCAGCACAGCCGCGTATTGAGCAGCTGTTTATAGGCGCTGCCGAAGGCCTCAGCCAAGAAGAGTTCGAGCGTAAGCTGTACGTGATCCGTAAGCGCTTCTCACACACGCTGCGCGGCGACACGAGCCTCACCGAAGCAAAACAGCTCTATGCCTGCAGCCTCTCGACCAAAGTCATTGTCTATAAAGGCATGCTCACGCCGGGGCAGCTGTTTCCTTTTTATAAAGATCTGATGAGCCCGAAATTCGAAACGCATCTAGCGATGGTTCACTCGCGCTTCAGTACTAACACCTTCCCGTCTTGGGATCGCGCGCAGCCGAACCGCTTCATGAGCCACAACGGCGAGATCAACACCCTACGCGGCAACGTAAACGCAATGGTCGCCCGTCAGGGCACGGCGAAAACCGACGTTTTTGGCGACAAGCTTGAATCGTTGTTCCCCGTTATCGACGCAGACTGCAGCGACTCGGGCAGCTTCGATGCCGTCCTAGAGTTTATGCTCATGTCGGGTCGCTCACTGCAAGAGTCTGTCATGATGATGATCCCCGAGGCGTGGCAATCAGACGCCAATATGGATCAGCAGAAGCGCGACTTCTACGAATTCAACTCGGCCATTATGGAACCCTGGGACGGCCCCGCCTCGATCGTGTTCTCGGACGGTCATTACATTGGCGCCGTGCTCGACCGCAATGGCCTGCGACCTAGCCGCTATTACGTGACCAAAGACGACAAGGTAATCATGGCTTCAGAGGTTGGTGTGGTTCACGTTGACCCCGCTAACGTGTTGCTAAAAGGCCGTCTACAGCCGGGCAAAATGTTTCTCATCGACTTCGAACAGGGCCGCCTGATTCCTGACGAGGAACTCAAGCAGACAATCAGCGCCAAACGCCCCTATGGCGACTGGCTCGCCGAACAGAAAGTCACGCTAGCCGATATCGCAAAAAGCGACAATGTATTGTCGTTAGAAGATGCCGAAGGCGAAGATGCCTTGCTGCGTCGTATGCAGGCGTTTGGCTACACCACCGAAACCATGCAGTTCATGCTCATTCCTCTCGTCACTGAGGCGCGTGATCCACTGGGATCCATGGGCAATGACTCGGCGCTTGCCTGTTTGTCAGACAAGCCGCGCATGATTTACGACTACTTTAAGCAGCTGTTCGCGCAGGTCACTAATCCGCCAATCGACTCGATTCGCGAAGAGGTGGTGATGTCGCTCGAATGCTTTATTGGCCCCGAAGGCAATATGCTCGACACAGCGCCGGAGCAGGCACATCGCCTGAGCCTGAGCCACCCCATTCTGTCTAATAAAGAACTCGCCGACATTCGTGATTTAGAGACGCACGGGATGCGCTCGAAGACAATCGACATTACCTTCGACACAGACTCAGCGAGCGGCTATCTCGATGCGCTCGACCGCGCCTGTGCCGAAGCCGAGCAGGCCATCGCCGACGGCTTCTCGTTCGTTGTGCTATCGGACCGCGCAATGTCGTCGCAGCGAATGGCGACAAGCGCGCTTATTGCCTGTGGCGCTGTACACCATCATCTTGTCGCCGCACGCAAGCGCTCGCAGATCGGCATCGTGATCGAAACAGGCGAGGCGCGTGAGGTTCACCACTTCTGCCTCTTAACGGGCTACGGCGCAGACGCAGTAAATCCTTACCTCGCCTTCGAGTCTCTGTGGCAAGCGAGCAAGGAAGGCCTGGTATCGAGCAACGCCGAAAGCGAGGAAGCGCTCGTTTATGGCTATAAGAAGAGTGTCGCCAAGGGCATGCTCAAAGTGATGGCGAAAATGGGCATCTCGACGCTGCAATCGTATAAAGGCGCACAGATATTCGAAGCAGTTGGCATCGCCGACGAAATCGTCAATCGTTGTTTCGTCGGCACCGCGAGTCGCGTGCAGGGCGTTAAATTCCCTGTGCTTATCGAAGAGACTCGTCGCCGTCATGCGCTCGGTTATCCTAAGCGCGAAAGCCAGCGCATTCCTGCACTCAATAACCCCGGCGACTTCCACTGGCGTTCGGGCGGCGATGCGCACATGTGGAACCCTGATTCCATATTTAACTTACAAGTGGCCGCCAGAAACAATAATGTGCAGGCTTACGCCGCGTTCGCCAAACACACAAACGAAGACAGTACACGGCGCTGTACTTTTAGAGGCCTGCTCAAATTCAACACCACTGTGGACTCGGCAATACCAATCGACGAAGTTGAGCCTGCTAGCGAAATAGTTAAGCGCTTTGCAACTGGAGCGATGAGTCTCGGGTCTATCTCGCGAGAGAGCCATGAATCACTCGCCGTTGCGATGAACCGCATTGGCGCAAAATCAAACACTGGCGAAGGCGGCGAAGACCCTTATCGTTTTGCGCCAATGGAAAACGGCGACTCCATGCGCTCTGCGATTAAGCAGGTTGCCTCGGGCCGTTTTGGCGTCACCGCGTGGTATCTCACTAACGCCGACGAACTACAAATCAAGATCGCGCAGGGCGCGAAGCCGGGTGAAGGCGGCGAGCTCCCGGGCGGCAAAGTAGACGATTACATCGCGAGCATCCGTCACTCGACGCCGGGCGTCGGACTCATTAGCCCACCGCCGCATCACGACATTTATTCGATCGAAGACATTGCACAGTTAATTCACGATCTGAAAAATGCAAACCGCGCCGCGCGCATTAGCGTTAAGTTGGTTGCAGAAATCGGCGTTGGCACTATTGCCGCGGGCGTGACCAAAGCGAAAACAGATCACCTTGTTATTTCGGGCCACGATGGTGGTACCGGTGCTTCTCCACTCACGTCGATTAAGCACGCGGGCCTGCCGTGGGAACTAGGACTGGCCGAGACACATCAAACGCTAGTAATGAACAACCTGCGTTCTCGAGTGACGCTGCAAACCGATGGTCAGCTAAAAACCGGCCGTGATATCGCGGTCGCCGCGCTACTCGGTGCCGAAGAATTTGGCTTTGCCACAGCTCCGCTGATCACGCTCGGCTGCATTATGATGCGAAAATGTCACCTCAACACTTGCCCGGTTGGTATTGCGACGCAGGATCCTGAGCTGCGTAAAAAGTTTAAGGGCAAGCCCGAGCACGTCACCAACTATTTGTTTATGGTGGCCGAAGAGATGCGCGAAATAATGGCGAGCCTCGGCATTCGTAATGTCAACGAGATGGTCGGCCGTGTCGACATGCTAGACATGAATCACGCGATCGATCATTGGAAAGCGAGTGGCATCGACCTCACCTCGATTCTTACGCCGGCGAAAGTGGTATTCGAGAACACTGGCTTCTATAAGACAATAGAGCAAGATCACGGCCTCGATAAGGCGCTCGACAACGAGTTGATTAAACTTGCGCGAGACGGCATCGAGAACGGCAATGTCGTCCATATCGAACACGACGTGGTGAACATAAACCGCGTGGTGGGCACGATGCTCTCGAACGAGGTTGCCAAACGTTGGAAAGCCGAGATGCTGCCCGACGACACGATTAACATTAAACTCAACGGCTCGGCGGGACAAAGCCTCGGCGCATGGCTCGCGAAGGGCGTCACGCTCACGGTCGAGGGCGACGCGAATGACTTCGTCGGCAAAGGTTTGTCTGGCGGCAAGATTGTTCTCTATCCGCCAAAGCAGAGCACGTTTAAGGCTGAGGACAACATCATCGCCGGTAACGTAAACCTCTACGGCGCAACCGGCGGCGAAGCCTACATTCGCGGCATCGTAGCCGAGCGTTTTGC
>OJGS01000541.1_pt1 | contig 11970 bp, 10 predicted proteins | sample 1594531 | NCBI WGS metagenome assembly OJGS01 (sample SAMN05416816, study PRJEB24817) | seawater metagenome | isolation source: Sea water | place: Canada:Atlantic | collected 2013-07 | reverse complement strand
AACGAATTATTAATTCTGTTTTCATACTGAAATGGTTTTATACTAAATGTCAATAATGACAGATAATGGATTAATTTAAACAGGTATTTTGTTTTAATACCATACGAGGCTTCTGCCTGATGCAGAATAAATACCTCTATTTCAATGAACGTATTTTGTTTTAAAGCAATACAGAAAAAGTAAGGCTTAGACCTTACTTCTTCTTGTGTCTGTTTGCTCTAGCTCTTTTCTTGCGTTTGTGTGTTGAGATCTTTGATCTCTTTCTTTTTTTACCACTTGGCATAATTGTCTAATTTTTTATAAATCTTTCGATTTAGATTTGTATAATTACTTTACTACCACTTTGCTTTTTACTCCTTCAGTAAAAGTTTTTGCTGGTTTAAAAGCTGGAATATTATGAGCTGGAATTTTGATAGTAGTGTTTTTAGAAATATTTCTTCCTGTTTTTTCAGCTCTTGTTTTGATGATAAAGCTACCAAAACCTCTTAAATAAACATTTTCTCCTTGTTCTAAAGCACCTTTAACCTCTGTCATAAATGCCTCTACTGTTGCTAATACATCTGCTTTCTCAATTCCTGATTTGTCCGAGATTTTCGATACAATATCTGCTTTCGTCATGTTACTATAATTTATATTTTTTTCCTAAAAATTCGCTGGCAAATATATGATAATTAATCTATTCCGTAAAAGGAAACAGTTAAAAATAAATCAATTTTAAGACGTAATATTGCAACTGTAAAGATTTTCAATGAGTTTTTCTAACATATTAATTTACTGGTATTTACAGATAAAAAGAGATTTACCATGGCGTAAAACTAAAGACCCTTATTTGGTTTGGCTATCTGAAATCATGTTACAGCAAACAAGAGTAGCTCAAGGAATGAGTTATTACCTGGCTTTTTCAACTGTTTTTCCAACAGTTGAAGATCTTGCAAATGCAGAAGAAAGTAAGGTCTTAAAAATGTGGCAAGGATTGGGGTATTATTCTAGGGCTAGGAACTTACACTTTACTGCTAAATACATTTCAACAGAGTTAAATGGTGCATTTCCAACAACCTACAAAGAGTTAATTAAGCTAAAAGGAATTGGTGATTATACAGCTTCAGCAATTGCATCTATATGCTTTAATGAACCTACAGCTGTTGTGGATGGTAATGTTTATAGGGTTTTAGCTAGGTATTTTCAAATAGCTACTCCCATAAATAGTACCCAAGGAATTAAAGAGTTTAAGAACCTAGCGCAATCTTTGCTAGACAAGACTCAGCCTGGGGTATATAATCAAGCAATTATGGACTTTGGGGCTTTGCAATGCAAACCACAAAACCCAGACTGTCATCATTGTCCAATTAGTTCAAGTTGTTTGGCTTTTGACAAAAAACTGGTCAAAGAGCTCCCTGTTAAGGAAAAAAAACTGAAGGTAAAAAAGAAATATTTTAATTATATTGTTGTGGTTACTAAAGAGAATAAAACAATTTTCGAAGAGCGAAAAGGTAAAGGAATTTGGCAAGGACTCTATCAATTTCCTCTAATTGAAACAGCAACAGAGGTTACTTTAGATGAATTAGTAGATTCTACAGATTTTCAAACTCTTGTGCCAATGAATGCTAGTATTCAATTATTTAATGAAATTTCAATTATACACAAGCTCTCTCATCAACATTTATTTACAAAATTTTGGGTACTAAGTACAGATCATCATCAAAAAGCATTGATCAATTGGCAAGAAATAGAATTATTTCCTGTGCCTGTTTTAATTGCCAACTTCTTGAAAGAATACAAGCCAAAATTGAAGGAAATTTTTTAGTACATTTGATATAACAATTAATAAATAGTAATGTCTGGCACAATCAATAAAGTTATACTAATAGGTCATTTAGGAGATGAGGTAAAGATGAACTATTTTGAAGGAGGAAATTCTATTGGTCGTTTTCCCATAGCAACCAATGAAAGTTATACTAGTAAACAAACCGGACAAAAAGTTACCAATACAGAATGGCATACCTTAGTTGTTAGAAATAAACTTGCCGAAATATGCGAAAAATATTTATCTAAAGGAGACAAAGTTTACTGTGAGGGACGCATTAAAACTCGCCAATGGGAGCAAGAAGGTATAAAACGGTATACAACAGAAATACATGTAGCTAACATGACTTTTTTATCTACTAAAAAAGAAACTGGAGCTCCGGCCACCTCTAGTAACGAAACTCCTTCAGAAATAACGGCACAGCCTAAGAATACACCTATTGACGACGATTTGCCATTTTAAAAATTAATAAATTCTATTATTTGGATTCAGATCCCGAACTTTTTTTACAGTATATGTCTCAAATAGACAGCATGTCTATGGTAGCAATCTTTTTTCTTTTTTTATTACTTTTTTTTTCCGCTTTAATATCTGGTACAGAAGTAGCTTTTTTTTCACTTTCTAAAACAGATATTATTAAAATTTCTGAGCAAACAAAAGAAAGTAACCCTGTAGTAACCCTATTGCAAAAACCAAGAAAATTATTAGCAACAATTCTTATAGCCAATAATTTCTTAAACATACTTATTGTATTAATTTTTGCGTCTTTAGGAGGAGTGTTTTTAAAAGATCAAAACCTATCATTAAAAATAATAGGATTTACAATTCCTTCCGGCATTGTGAAATTTTCAATTGAAGTAATTTTAGTTACGTTTCTTATTCTTCTTTTTGGAGAAGTTTTACCCAAAGTATATGCTTCAAGAAGAGCCTTAAAGTTTTGTAATTTTATGAGTAAACCACTTCAGTTATTAACAATTGTTTTAACACCTTTAAGCTATCCTTTAATTAATTTAACTAAAATTATTGAGAAAAGACTAGGGAGTAAAAACTCTAATTTTTCAGTAGAAATATTATCAAAAGCATTAGAGCTTACCTCAGAAGGAGCTACTACCAAAGAGGAACAAAAAATTTTAGAAGGAATCGTCAGTTTTGGAGCCACAGAAACTGTTCAGATAATGAAGCCTAGAATAGATATTTTTGCGTTATCTGAGACAGAGCCTTATGATGAAGTTTTAACTAAAATTTTAAAGCATGGATATTCTAGAAATCCGGTTTACAAAGGTTCTATAGATAATATTGTAGGTATTTTATATTCAAAAGATTTATTGGGGTATTTAGATCATAAAAATTTTAAGTGGCAAGAATTACTTAGAACCCCATTTTTTGTTCCTGAAAATAAAAAACTAGACGACCTTCTAGGAGAGTTTAGAGAAAGAAAGAACCACTTAGCAATTGTTGTAGACGAATATGGAGGCACTAGCGGTCTAGTTACCTTAGAAGATGTTATAGAAGAAATTGTTGGAGAAATTAATGACGAGTTTGACACCGATGATCTTTCGTATTCAAAAATAGATGCTAATAATTATATTTTTGACGGTAAAATTACAATTAAAGATTTTTGTAAAGTTTTAGAAGATACTAACGAAGAAAAGTTTGAGGATTATAAAGGAGAATCAGAAACAATAGCAGGGTTTATTCTAGAGCTCTCAGGAAAGTTTCCAAAAATAGGGGAAAAAATAAATTTTGATATTTATACGTTTACCATAGAGGCGTTAGATAGAAAGCGCATCAAACAATTAAAAGTTACAAGACACAATGCGTAGACTACTTTTTAGTATTATTTTTATTTCCTTTGCTTCTTGTTCAGAAGAAACGTTACCAAAGCCTAAAGCTTTTTTGAATTTAGAATATGATACAACAATATACCAAGAATTGACTTTGCAAAGACCTTATGTATTTGAGGTTTCTGAAAGTGCAGTTGTTAAGGAAGCTCCTAAAAATTGGCTTAAGATAGAATATCCAAAATTGAAAGCTTCTATAGATATAACTTACAGAAAAATTGATGATAATCTAAGAGAATTATTAATAGAATCAGAAAAACTAGTCTTTAAACACACATCAAGGGCAGCAAAAATTTCATCAAATGACTATATAAATGATCAAAATAAGGTATTTGGAACCCTTCACGACATCACAGGAAATGCAGCTTCTCAAATTCAATTTCACATCACAGATAGTACAGATCATTTCATAAAAGGAGCCTTATATTTTAACACAAAACCAAATTACGATTCTCTTTTGCCAGCGGTGCATCATATTAAGAAAGATATTCTTCATTTAATGGAAACACTACAATGGAAAAAATAGGTATTTATACCTGTTTTTTAAAATGAGTATAAATACTCAGTTAATGTTTCTTTTTATCACATAGATTTACAGTGAGGTATTTTAATTGAATAACCACAAAAATTCCTTATGGAAGAGAAAATATCTATAACAGGGCCTATTTACAAAAACATATGCCCTGTTTTTTATCTACCCTCTATGTTCGCTCAATGAGCACAAAATAATTTTTTATAAATTAAAAGAGATAAAATTTAAGTATTTATACCTGTTGTTTTTTCTCTAGATTTGTAGTAAGTTTCGGGGTAATATTATTAATCTTAAATCTACCCAACATTATGAAAACTTATGTATTAAAATTAGCACTCCTTTTTTTTGGATTGTCTTTAATATTCTCTTGTGAACCAGGAATTGTTATTCCAAGTAACACACCTTTAGATTTTGCTTATACCCTCCACGTTGATTCCACATTTAACACAAATGCACCAGCATTACAATCCTTTGCTCATGGGACCCACAAGGGAGATTGGTTGCTATTCGCTGGAAGGACCAACTCTAAGGATTCATTGGGCGGGCTTCATGATTTAGATACATCTTATACTACCTCTGCATCTTTTCCTAAGCAATCTTTCAATGAGAACATATTCGTTTACAATGTTAAAAATGATCAACGTTATTCAATTTCTTATGACAAGTTGCTAAAGGTGGTCGAGAAAAACTTTTCTGAATATGATTCTATTTTAAAGGAAAATCGTTCAGTTTTTGTAAACACCAACAGTCAGGTGGCCCAATTAGGTGAATTTATGTATCTCGTAGGGGGGTATGGCCCCCCAGATGCTAATTCAACCTCAAAGTACACCACATATAACCAGATTGCTAAAATCCACGTACCATCGCTCATCAATCTGGTGAAAGGAAATGGCACTGCTGTAGATAAAAACAAGTTATTTGCTTTTGGAAAGCATAAAAATTTAGTTGCCACAGGAGGAGAACTTCAGATTGTTGGCAATGCTGAAGATCCCAATTTTTATCTTGTAGGAGGACATAATTTTGGATACAGTTGTGTAGAAAATTGTGATGCATTTTATCAAAAATATCAAGATGCTGTCTATAATTTTGATATCAAGGAAGGAAAAGGAAATGAGCTAAAAATATCTCTTTCCCAAGTGATTTCTGATGTGAGTTGCCCAGAATGTCTTGCGGCAGATAATATTTCCGTTATGAGAAGAAGAGATGGTCCCATTCTTCCACAATTGTTTAAGAACCCCTCGGGCTCAACCATTGAGCAAGGCTTTGGTTTTTTTGCAGGAGTTTTTACTCCAACAGATGGAGCATGGAACGATGCTGTTTATATCCACCCTGGATTTTTAAATGCCGAAAGCAAGTTATACACCATCGATAGTGCTTATAATCAAAAAAATTACAATGTGTATTCATGTCCTAATTTTGCGCTTTATGATCCTAAGGGAGAAACTGTTCATTCGTTTCTGATGGGAGGGATTGGTGATGGTAAACGTAACGTCGATAGTATTGGATTCACCAATACTGCTACACACATAAAGACAAATATTACGAATATGAAAAGTACAAGAACATTGATCAACCCTGACCATTTATTCAATGTAAGTAATAAAAATAAACCTATCTTCTATGGAGCTGAAGCCATTTTCTTTGGGGATGATGCTTTAGATAAAGCTTATGTTAAGAAAGATACAGTAGAAATAGAAACAGAGATATTTGATATGTCTAAATTTGGAAATGGAGATGTATTTGTAGGATACATTTACGGGGGCATTGAAGCGTATGAATCAAATCCAGGAACCTACGGAAATAAAAAATCCATGGCTTCAAAAAAAATATTTAAAGTGACATTGAAAAAGAAGTAAATAATTTATAGTTCTTGTGGCAAAGCTTAGGAATCTACTAACGATAGCTTTGCCACTTTTCTACTCTGCATCCACAAATAAAACTGAACACCAAATAACAAAGCACCAGAAAGTAAGTGAATAGCTTGAGTTCCCAACGGAAATTCTGCGTAGTACATTAAAATTCCAGTAATGGTTTCTAAAAACAGCAATACAAGAATCCAGCTTACTAACTTATAACCTAATTTATGTAGTTGGTTTAGGTAAAATAATCCAAAATTCACCAAAATGATTGCAATGGTAAATGATCTGTGAAAATAGAACTTAAAACTAGGATTCATTAAACTATATTCTTTATTTTCAAAACCAAATAATTTCACCTGTTCATCAATAAACTGACGCACCTGGGTTCCCATTGCTATTTGAATTAAAGAAAAAACTACAGAAATAATTAAAAGCTTATTGAACAATGCATGATATTTATAGCTTGTTTTTTCTTTTCGAATGATAAATAATAGTCGTAAAACTAATCCAATGATTAATAAACCAATGACCATATGAATGGTAATCATCGTAGGTTTTAAATTGCTATCAACCACCATTTTTCCTAAAACGGCTTCCACAAGCATTAAGAAAAAAGCAGTGAACGAAATAATGGGAATCCACTTATTTTCCTTTCTAAACTTGAGTGAACCAGCCAATAAAAACAGAAAAATAAAACCAGAAACTACCGTTACTAAGCGATTAATATATTCTACCCAGGTATGAAATTTATTAAATGTTGCATACTCGTGTTTGGTGTATTCTTCCCAGTTTTTTTCATTAAAAACTGAAGCAGTTTTTACTTCTTGTTCAGCTACAAACAGCACTTCGTCTTTAATGATAATCATGCCTTCTTCATAGGTTGAATTTGGCTGCCAGGTAATTTGTTCTTCAGAAGTTGGCGGAATATAATACCCAAAACATTTTGGCCAATCTGGACAACCCATTCCAGAGCCAGTCATTCTTACAATTGATCCGGCTAAAAAGATTAAATAAAGACTTACTAACGTGATTTTAACGATCGTTGGAAATCGATTTTTCATCTGACTGAATATTTCTGCAAAGATAAATCAAAAACAACTAAAAATGACTTCTGTGCTTAGAAGCCTTTTCTTTATAATGAGTTTAAATTATGATTATTCATTTAATCTAATTTCAGAAGCGGTATAAAGATTACCCCCCGCAATTCCAGTAATAAAAGAGCTTAGATTTTCTGCAGAGGTTTTATTGCTATCAAATGTAATGGTGGCAATACTATCTGTAAAAACTACTACTGCAGCTGCAACACCTTCTTTTTTTGAAAGTTTAGATTGAATTGCTTTAGCACAACCAATTTGGCAGGTCATCCCAGAAATAGCAAGAGAAACAGTCTCCATTTTAGCAATTTGAAGAACATCACTTTTTATGTCTTTAGTTTTTCCCTTTTCATCATTAACAGAACAAGATATAATTAAAAGAGCGCTAATTGCAAGTAATAGAAAAATTGCTTTTTTGTTCATGATTGCTTTTTGTGATTGTTTGATCATACAAATTTATGTAATTAATGATTTATATCTTAAGAATTGTTTCATTTTTGCCTAATATTTAAAAATAGAGAATGAATAACGATCACAAAAAATGGATCTATCTGATTGTTTTAGCAATGGTGTGGGGAAGCTCTTTTATACTAATTAAAAAATCCTTAATTGGTTTAACTCCAGTTCAGTTAGGAGCTTTAAGAACATTTATTGCAGGGATATTCATTCTTTCTATAGGGTTTAAGAGTCTAAAAAAAATTCAAAAACACCATTGGAAATACATTGTTGTTAGTTCATTGCTTGGCACATTATTTCCAGCGTTCTTTTTTGCGTTTGCTATTACAGGAATAGATAGTTCTGTTGCTTCTATCTTAAATTCTATGACTTCTTTAAATGCTTTGATTGTAGCGACCTTGTTTTTTGGAGTTGTATTTAAGAGAATTCAATTAGTTGGAGTACTTATTGGTCTTGTGGGAACAACCTTGTTAATTTTAGAAAGTTCTTCTTTAAATCCCAATCAGAATTATTGGTATGCAATTTTTGTTCTTACAGCTTCTTTAGGATATGCTTTTAATGTAAATATTATTAAAAAATATTTATCAGATATTCCTGCGATGAGTATTACTGCAGGGCACTTTATTTTATTGATTATTCCTGTATTTTTGATACTGGTGTTTTCAGGTTTTTTTATCTCAGTAGAATTTACTCCTACAACAAACACGTCAATCATGTATTTAATTGTTCTTTCGATTGTAGGCACAGGTTTAGCAAAAATTATGTTTAATAAGTTAATACAAATATCTACGCCTGTTTTTTCTACCTCAGTTGCGTATTTAATTCCAATAGTTGCAATTATTTGGGGCTTTATAGATGGAGAAAAAGTAAGTTATCTTCAGTTATTAGCTGGTGTAATTATTCTAACAGGAATCTATATTGTAAATAAAGTAAAATAAAAAAGCCACAGTTTATAAAACTGCAGCCTTTTATGATTGTTGTGTTTTAAATAAAATTATTCGAAATCTTTGTCTTCTACACCTTCATTGATTTTAATTTCTACGATTTTGAAATTTAAATTCATTGGACCCGATTTTATTTCAATAGAATGCGGAAACATAATCCCTTCTACAGCTTTATAATCTCCGTATGTTGTAGGAACTTTTACTTCTTTTCCGTCGGGTGTTTTTACTGTTTTTACTGATTTTACTTTTAAGCCTGAAGTCATATCATAAAAAATCTCTTCATTACCGATTTTTAAAACAATTGTATTTTTACCATCTATAGGCTCAATTCTTGTTAGTTTTCCAGAAGTGTAATTTAAATCGTTAAAGATAGCATTTGCCTCTTTTCCTTCAGTAATATCCTCTGGTTTCATATCCGTTTTTCTGCCCTGTGCTTCTTGATATCCTTTTTCTCCATCAAAAACTACTTTCTGCATTGTGTTACCCATCACAGAAATTGTCATTAAAGTTTTGTTCGGAGCAGATGCTTTGGTTGTCATAACTAATGGCGTTCCCTGAATAGTTGCGTTAGAAACCATCATTGTGGTTTTTACAGCCATTGCCTTTTCCTTACCTCCAATTGCTTCAAAGTACTTGTTTACAACATCTGTTGCTGTCATTCCATCAGGTATTGGTAATGTCATTTCAGGTTTCTCTGAAGGATTACCATACTTATCAAAATAGTTAATTTTGTAATCCGAGTTTTTTTCTAAATTTTTAAGAACATCAATCCCTTTTCCCGTAATTATAATTCTTGCTTTATCACCTCTAAAGTATTTAATCGCTGCATTTTGAACTTCGTCTATAGTTACAGCATTAATTTTCTCTAGGTAGGTTTCATAATAATTATCTGACAAATTGTATAATTCTCTGTTTAAGGCATATCCAGCTACTGTTTCAGGTTTTTGAACATTAATTACAAAACTACCGATGTATTGAGCTTTGGCATTTTTTAGTTCACTTTTTGTGATTTTCTTGTAACGAATCGTGTTAATTTCTTTCATCATTTCAACAACAGAACTATCTGTAACCATATTACGAACGCTTGCTGTAGCTCTAAAGGAGGCTGCATATCTGCTTTGTCTTATACTAGAATATGAGCCATAAGTATACCCTTTGTCTTCACGCAAGTTTTTAAATAATCTTGCTGTACCACTTCCACCTAAAATTCTGTTAGCTAATAAAGCAGCATAATAATCTTTATCACCTAACTTTAGTTCAATATTATTAATGATGGCAATTTCAGATTGAACAGCATTGTCCATATTGATGAAGTTTATTTCAGTAGTTTCAACATTTATAGGTTTTTGAATTTCTATTTCTGAAATCTCTCTAGTCTTCCAATCACCAAATAAATTTTTTACTAATTTTTTAATTTTCTTAGGCTTAATATCTCCTTGGATAATTAAGTATGCGTTATTTGGTCTGTAGTATCTATTGTAATTGGTTTCAACATCAGCTAGTGTAATATTATTTACACTTTCTTTAGAAATATACTCTCCATAAGGATGATTTGCTCCATAAGTCAATAAATTTTCAACTCTTCTTGCAGCTGAAGTCACGCTTTTTTCATTACTCTTAATTCCGTCTAAAGTAATTTTCTGCTCTTTGTCAAATTCTTCTTGAGTAAATTGAGAGTTTTTAACTCCATCAGCCATTAAACCAAGTACTTCATCAAAATATCTGCTTAAAGAAGCAGCAAATGAAGAAGAGCTTCCAAAACCAATATTGGCTCCTAAGAAGTCTACACGTTCGTTAAAATTATCTTTGGTTATTGAAGGAGTACCTCTTCCCATAAGACTCCCCATCATACCAGAAACTCCAGCTTTTTTACCTTCAAAATAAGGTTTATTGTCTATGGTTAAACGAGCAGAAGCTCTAGGTAATTTATGGTTTTCAACTATAATTACTGTCAAACCATTCTTTAGTGTAAATTTATCTGCTTTCCCAAATTTAACAACTGGTGCAGGACCAGGTGCTGGTTTTTTAGTTCTATCAACTTGAGCATTTAATGCAAAAGACATTGATAAAATGGCTACAAGTAATACTATTTTTGTTTTCATAATTTTCTATGTCTTTTAATTATTTTTTGCTGATTCTGGTAAATATTCTAAAATCAATCGTTGGTTAGGATTCAAATATTTTTTGGCTACTTCTCTAATTTCTTCTCTAGTGATAGATCTAAAAATATCAATCTCTGTGTTAATTAAATTGGTATCTCCAAACATCACATAATATTGAGCTAAAGAACCTGCAATACCTTCAACAGTAGCATTAGAACTTACAAACCTGTTTTCAAATTGATTTTGTAATTTTTGATAATCATTTTCAGAAATTAAATCTGTCTGAATTTTTAAAATCTCTTCGTCAATTCCATTTAACAAATCATCTAATGTGTTTTTTCCTTGAGGAAGACCAAATAAGATATAGGTTCCATAATCTTCTTGACTAAAATTGATCGCTCCAGTTTGGAGTGCCATTTTCTTTTCATCAACCATTTTCTTATATAATACAGAGCTCCTTCCTGTACTTAAATAAGAAGAAATCATGTCTAATATTCTAGAATCTTTGGTAGTCATTGAGGGAGTTCTATAGGCTGCCATAATCGCTGGGATATTAATGTTTGAATCATAAGCTTTCGCATATATTGTCTCTGTTATAGGATCTTCTTTAGGAAAGTTTCTTACAATATCTGCTCCTCTTGGAATTGACCCAAAATAATCTTCAATTAGTTTTTTTACCTCTTTTATATTGATGTCACCAGCAACAACTAATGTTCCATTGTTAGGAACATAGAATTTTTTGTTAAATGCTAAAAATTCATCTAAAGTTGCAGCATCTAAATGCTCCATTTTGCCTATTGTTGTTCCTTTATAAGGATGTTTTTTGAAAATATTTTTCTTTACATTTTCCAAGAAACTTCCATAAGGCTGATTGTCTACACGCAACCTTTTCTCTTCTTTTACAACTTCATTTTGTGTATCAACACCCACTTGTTCTATAATTGGATGTAATAACCTTTCTGATTCAAGCCACAATCCAGTAGCTACTTCGTTAGAAGGAAACTGTTCATAATAATACGTTCTGTCGTCATCGGTAGTTGCGTTTCCATTTCCACCAGCAGAAGACACTATTTTATCCCATTCTCCTCTGGCAATATTTTTAGACCCTTCAAAAAGCAAATGCTCAAAAAAGTGAGCCATTCCAGTTCTGTCTGGCTGTTCATCTTTTGCTCCCACATGATAGTAAGTAGCAATAAAAGCCACAGGAGCAGCATTATCTTGATGCAAAATAACATGCATACCATTACTCAAATCATATTCTTCAAATTCCACTTTTTGTGCACTTGAAGAAAATGCTACTAAAAACACTGAAGCCAGTGTTAAAATACTTCTTTTCAT
>OJGS01000521.1_pt1 | contig 12222 bp, 7 predicted proteins | sample 1594531 | NCBI WGS metagenome assembly OJGS01 (sample SAMN05416816, study PRJEB24817) | seawater metagenome | isolation source: Sea water | place: Canada:Atlantic | collected 2013-07 | reverse complement strand
TACACACTGCATATCGTCGGCAGCGTCAGATGTGTATAAGAGACAGGTATTAATATGGGGACTGGGTAATGAAATGGAAGGCGACGGCAGCAATCCTCAAATTTGGCAGGAACTTGAAGTCCTTGCGCAAATCGTAAAAGAAGAGGACCCAAATCACCCCGTGTGCACCGTAATTGCTGGCACGGCAAACGACAAGGTGCGCCGCATGATGGAGCACTACTCCTCGCTGGATTTACTCGGGGTCAATATATACGCCGGAGCCGAAAAGGTAGACCAAAGCCTGTCCGCACAAGGCTGGGACCGTCCTTATCTGATCACTGAGTTTGGACCGATCGGTCACTGGGAGGTTGAGACCACCACGTGGGGTGCTCCGATCGAGCCCATTTCAGCCGCCAAAGCAGCTTCTTACGAAACCGCTCATCGAGCCCAATTCGAACAAGGCCGCGAGCTGTGTCTCGGAACTTTCTGTTTTCTTTGGGGGCACAAACAGGAAACCACCAGCACCTGGTTCGGGATGTTCCTGAAGACCGGTGAAAAGACTCCGATGGTCGATATAATGCATCGCATTTGGTCGGGGAACGAACCTGAACTATGCTCACCAATAATCACTGCACTGACCAGCGTATTGCGGGAACAAAGCGTTTCTCCCGGTTCGACCTACGAAGTAGGGGTGGAGTGCCAGCACCCGAATCAATCAGTCTTGGAGTTCGAGTGGCACGTTGTGGCCGAGACCAACGATCGGAGATCAGGTGGAGACCCAGAAACCACCCCACCCGTTATTCCCGATTGCATCTTGGAGAACAACGGAACGCATGCCCGAATTCAATCTCCTGATAAATCGGGAGGCTACCGCGTCTTCGTATTTGTCCGGGATGGCCAGGGTGGTGGCACCGCAGCCAATTTCCCCTTCTTCGTCGCATAGACGATACTGATTTGAGCCCAACCGGTTGAGACCCGCGGTCTCGGCGATACCACCCCACCTTCCCACCGGGATGGAAACAGGTTAATACTCTTGATGAACCCAAAGGGGTCGATCGCTAGGTGTTCTAAGGTAGGGACGGACCGTTGGGCCATCCGCAGGGTAAGAGAGACAGCTGCTTGGCAGGCCCATATTTCTCCCAGGTTGGGACGGATGAATATCTGGCCTTCTTAGAGGTAGTTGCGGACGGTCCAGCGGTCCGTCCCTACCTTATTGGAGAATCGTTTACGGTTAAATAATTATCCTGGTCCCACTCCCCTTGGCTCGTGGGCACAAAAAAACCGGCCCGCGTTAGCGAACCGGTTTAATCACCCGAAGGTGGGGGTAACCAAGATTAGAATACCATTCCAAATTCGAGCCGGGCTGAGATGCCACCGGCGAAACCAAGTCCATACTGATCGCGATCATCCATGAGGTTGTTCACGTTGAGTTGGATGCGGCTTTCGCGTTCCATGAAGTCAAAGTTGTAACTGATCATCGCATCGATGTTGGTCCGCGGGTCGGTGTAGAGCGCGATCGGGTTGCCATTGGCATCGACCTGTAACTGACCAGAACCATCCGTGCGGGCACTGATGAATTCACGCTCGGACTCGTATTGACCACCGAGACCGAAGGTCAAGCCAGCCCAAGGGCCATCCTCAGCGAACTTGTAGGTCGCCCAGAACGCGGCGGCGTCTTCGGGAGTGTCATCGTCGGATCCGATTCCGATGTAGCCGGCGCCGGTCCAAGAGGACGAATCGTAAGGACTCGAATAAGCCTCATCGAGCGGGAAGCCACTCAGGCCCCAGCTGCCATCAGGGAAATACCAGTTGGCCCAACGATCTTCGGATGCAGGATGCTCAGGGAATTTACCGACGTTGAGCGTACGACGCTCGAGATGCGAGTAGGTGAGGAGCATCTGAAAACGTTCGGACGGTGACCATAGCAGTTGGAAGTCGTAGCCCTTGGACTCGTCATCACCACTGCTGAAGGCTTGGTAAGTGCCACGGTCAGGAGCGGCGCGGTCCATGCTCGCGATGTTCACGTTGGGATCATCGATATCGAAATACCATCCGGGCCAGCCTTGGCCGGCAGCGACGTTGGCGTAAACCTTGTCCATGTAAGCGGCACCGGACTGCGTGGAAGCGTTAAGATACCACTTCCCATCTTGTTGATAAGCAGCGTTGGCGGCCTTGGCGGCGTTCCATTCGGTGACAGCATTTTGCTGTGCGACCGCCCAGTCAGCGTTACCGGGCTCGGGATTCGCACCCTGCACGAGGTAAGTGATCGGCTTGGAGGCATCGAATTGATTCTTCCCTGGAGCCGGGGACCACCAGTAATGGTAAGGCGTTCCCGTGCGCTTGATATTGAAAGCGGAGACTGTGCCGGAGAGCTTGCCGTTGAAGAGGTCGAGCTTGACGCCATATTCCTCACTCTTGGCAACCGTGGCATCAATCGGGGTGCCGGAACCATCACGCAGTCCGTCAAAGTTGGGCACGAGTCCCTCGGCCTCGAGGGCGAAGACGGAGATGTTGCGGTTGAGCTGGTAACTCACGCCAATCTGGCTGGTGTTTTTGCTCTGCTCATCGCGGTCAATTTGCGAGCTGTTGGCCGGCGTAATGGCGTCGATGGTGCCGACGCTGTTGTCGTTGGAGTCACGACGGATACCACCAACGATGGTGAGACGGTCATCCAACCAGGTGCCTTGATAGACAGCGTAGAGACCTTCGTTCCAGGCTTCGTTACGAGTGTCGTTGATCCGACCCATAGCGGCATCGGGCGATCCATCACCTTGTTGACCGAAACGGATGTATTCCGAGTTGGCTGGGTTGCGATAGTTGTTCGTGCCTGGAAGCGTTTGGTCGAAACGGCGCTTCTTGTCCGAATACTCGTCAGAGTAACCGGCGAGGATGTTGTGGTTCATGCTGAGCCACTTGGACTCAGGCAAGGTGTCGAAGTTGTAGGTGAGCTCCGCGCGAATTTGTTCGCGGTCAGTGGTCTCGTAGTAATCCGACCATTGGTATTGGAAGGTGACATTACTGAGGGAACCGCCTTGGAACGCCAGATCATCCGGCGAGAGCGCTAGAACGTTGATCGTGCCGCGTTGGGAGGTCGGGCCCACGCCGACTTGAAGGGCGCCACCGACGTCGAGGCCGGAGAAGCGGGAGAACGACTTGTTATAACCAGCAACCAAATACAAATTCTCGGCCAATTTTTGATCGATCTTGAACAGAATATTGCTAGCCTTCGCCTCGACGTGAGTGTCCGGTCCGGACCACCGGAAGGTGCGGCGATCCTCACCGGCAAAATCGAGGAAGCCGGCGCGCTCGAGGCGATCCTGCTGATCAGCGGGAACGTCGGCGCGGGCCCGCACACTTTGGAAACCCGTGCCGGTTATTTCTTCCTCACCATACTCGACGTCAAAGGTGAGCGTGGTATTTTCCCAAGGCTTGTAGACCACAACTGGAGCGATGAAGAACTTGTCGGAGTTCTTGAGATCCGTGTAGTCACCACCGGTCTGCACGGCACCCGTCATGCGGAAGCCAAGCTTGTCGGAACCATTGAAAGAGTAGTTGGAGTCAAAAGCGGCGCGGCGGTAACCGTGCGTGCCGGTTGCAACGGAGACTTCGTGGCGATCCTCGTCAAGAGGACGCTTAGGCATGTAATTCACAATGCCACCGAAGTTGCCTATACCGTAGAGCAACGCTGCCGGACCCCGCACCACTTCGATACGTCCGATGTTGGCGGAATCAGTCGCATGCTGACGGCGGAAACCATCGCGGAGCACCGAGTCGGTGATGAAACCGCGCATCTTAATCGTTGTCTGGGTTTTCGCGGCGGTGGCTCCTTCGCTGCTATGCACTCCGCCTTCATTCACGAAGGTATTGCCCTGGCCGGCGTCGTTTTGGGACTTAAGAATGATACCCGCGCTGTAACGCAGGGATTCACGGAGATCTGAAGAACCCGTGTCCTTCACGAACTGCTCAGTGATCACCTCGATCGGCATCGGGATATCTTTGATCAACGTGTTTAGACGTGAGCCAGTGACGGAATTGGTCGCGCGATAACCTTTGTCTTGGGTGGTATCGACGGTGAACGGAGACAATTCGATGACATCGTCTTCGGTGGGGGTGTCAGTCTGCTGCGCAGAAAGCACCGGAACCAGCAGTAAGCTGGCAGTCGCCACGAGGTGGCGGAGGTTCCAATGGGAGTTCATGGGGTTATGGGGAGTTTGCTTTGCAGAATCGGGAAAGATTCGGTATTGGTTGCATAGATGTGCATAGATCTTGCTTCGTCAATGCAATTTTATGCACAAATTGAAATTTCATTGTACAAACTAGCCTAATCCCACTTTCCACAGAGATCCAATGGAGCGAGCAGGTATAGCAGAGAGACAGGCATCGGCAGCCAGCGTGATTTCCATCACCACTGTTTGTGGTGTGACCGCTGGGCGCGCCGACGGAGCCATGGTTCTACTGGAGAAACCGCCAGAATTTCCATCAGGATAAACCCGACGGTCTCAAAGTGATCGCCCACCCCACCAGCGCAGGTAAGGTTACTAACGCGAACGATTTAGATTCGGACTAGGAGGTCTCGGTGTCCTTGGACTTTTCCTCCGCCTCGGGAAGAGGCTCCACGACCGCCGCCACCCGAATATCACAATCCGGAAGTGCCTCTCGCAAACGAATCAACGCGTCCTCGTTTTCGAGCGCGGTCTGGAAAAGAAACAGCTGTTTCAACTGCGTCAGTTGCGCCAATTGATCGACCGCGCCCGCATCGATTTTGGTGCCGTAAAGATTAAGGGATTCCAATTCGGACAGCGCAGCCAATTGACCCAAGGTTGCCCCCGCGAGGGCGGTCCGACTGAGATTCAACGCCCTCAAACGCACAAACTTGGCCAGAGTCGCAATCCCCGCATCGGTCAAACTCGTGCCACTGAGATCAGCGGATACGAAGTTTTGCGCGTGCGGCGCCAAAACCATGAGCATGCCATCGTCGAAGGCCTTGCGGACGGCGTTGGTCTCAAGCGTAAACTGATCGGAGCCGACCTCCAACGGCAGGATAAGAACCCCATGTTCAGCCCGGATACCGGCCAGCGCGGCGTATAGTTCCTGCTGTTCCTCCTGCATCCGGGCGCGTTCTTCCGGACTCAACATTTCCGCAAATACGGCAGCTACATAATCGTCCACCTGCACGGGTAATGGCCCGAAAGTCCCGACGGTCTGATCAGAGAAAGCCCCCTGTTCGATCCACCACGCGAGCAAACTGATTTCACCCGCGTTCAGCGGGGTCTTCTCATCCGGTGGCATAAACTCTTTGTCGTCCTGCGGCAGCGTTATGCGGAAGAGTAATTCACTCGCCTCCACGTCAAACGGGACCACGGCGGGGCCAAGCTCACCGCCGGCTAAATGCCCTTCAATCGACTCGAGACTGAGCTCGCCCTTGAGCTTGTCGGGGTTGTGGCACGAAACGCAGTTTTGCTCGATGATCGGCTGCACCAAATGATCAAATACCACGAGATCTTCCACTCGCTTTACCTTCACCGACTCCTCCACCTCGAGCCCCAACAGGCGTCGAATCGAGTCCGGGGCATGCTCGGTCAGATAGTCGCGGCCGTGGGTGATCGATCCACCTTGATGGCTGGTCCAGAACAGGAGTCCAGCCGTGGCCACCAGCAGCATGTAGTAGGTGCCCCGCGAAGGCAGGGTCCGCATCACACCCAACATAATGGTGGCCATCGCCAGCCAAATTCCGTTGCGCATGTGCTCCTGCACCAAAGGTTCTTTCGCCCCTTCGCCATAAGCCAACATCGTGCCGGTGGCGACCGCCAAAAGCGTCACCCCGACCGTAATTCCCAGCACCAGCGGCACCAACTCAGTCGCCTTCGAATCGGAGCGGCGGAGTCCTATAATCTCGAGGATCGCGAGCAATACAAACAACCCAATTGGTAGATGCAGCACCACCGGATGAAACCGGCCAAAGAACCGCCATAGCGTGTCCTGTGGCTCTCCATCCAACAGACTATATCCGGACAGCCACCAAAGGCCCAACATACCGACTCCACCCAAAAGCTGAATCACCAGCGTTGATCGATTTTTCGTGGCCATGATTAAGCGAGGATGCCTTTGACGAGATGTGCTTCTTCAACACCGGTGAGTTTTAGATCGAGCCCTTGGTGTTTGAAGTTGAGCTGTTGGTGATCGACGCCGAACTGGTTGAGAATCGTGGCATTCAGATCGCGAATGTGCACCGGATCTTTCGTGATGTTGTAACTGAATTCATCAGTCTCACCATGAACCACCCCGCGCTTCACTCCGGCTCCGCCCATCCACATGGTATAACAACGCGGATGGTGATCACGCCCGTAGTTGGTTTGAGTGAGCTCACCTTGACAGTAAATCGTGCGGCCAAATTCGCCGCCCCAAACCACCAGAGTATCGTCATACATACCGCGTTGCTTCAAATCGGTGATGAGACCGTAGCACGCGCGATCGACATCGCGGCACTGGTTAGGCAAGTCCTTGGGTAAGGATCCATGTTGATCCCAGCCCCGATGGAAGATTTGCGAAAAGCGCACACCCTTCTCCGCCATACGACGGGCCATCAGGCAGTTGTAGGCGAAGGTGCCCGGAACGCGGGAATCGGGACCGTAGAGGTCGAAAATATACTCAGGTTCATCGGATAAATCTGTGAGCTCGGGCACCGAGGACTGCATCCGAAACGCCATTTCATATTGCGAAATACGCGCGTGAGTTTCGGGGTCACCAAACTCGTGGAAGATGTCTTCATTCATCTCGCTGACCCCATCGAGCATGAGCCGGCGAATATCACCGGACACGCCGTGCGGATTGGAAAGGTAGAGCACCGGATCGCCATCGGAGCGCAGCGCCACGCCTTGGTGTTGGGAAGGTAAGGGCCCGGCACCCCACAGCCGCGTAAAGAGCGCCTGAGCTTCTTTGCGACCGGTCCAGGTGGAGTTAAGCACGACAAATGTCGGAAGGTTGTCGTTCAGACTACCCAGGCCGTAGCTCAGCCAAGAACCCAGACTCGGGCGGCCGGGGATCTGGTTGCCGGTCTGGATATAAGTGATCGCGGGATCGTGGTTAATCGCCTCGGTCCACATCGATTTGATGATGGCGATGTCATCAACGATACTCGCGGTGTTGGGCAGTAACTCACTCACCCACGCACCGGATTTTCCGTGTTTTTGAAAATCGTAAATGGACGGCGCGATTGGAAAACGACTTTGGCCTGAGGTCATCGTGGTGAGTCGCTGACCGTTACGAATCGACTCCGGCAGATCCGTGTCGAACAGGTCGGTCATCCGCGGCTTGTAATCGAACATATCGAGCTGCGATGGCGCACCCGACATGAACAAGTAGATGCCCCGTTTGGCCTTCGGGGCGAAGTGGGTCGCGCCGAGCATGCCGTTGCCGAGTCCTTGGCCGGCCGGGTTCAGCGAGGTCGCAGCCGATAAGCCTTTAGGCGCGAGTGACGCCATGGCAGCGGTGCCAAACCCCATGGCCATTTGGCCGAGGAATTTACGCCGCGTCTCCAGGTTTACGTAGTTTTTAATGGGGTCCATGATGGGGGAAGTTTGAAAGGTGGGGTCAGTATTTGTTGATGAAACTGTCGAGGTTCATGATCTGACTGGCGACCATGGTGAGGGAGGCGAAGGCGACCGGGTCGCTCACCTCCATGGGCTTGGATTCGCCAGTCTGCACCAGCGCGACAGCATCCTCGGGTTTCTCCTGAAAACGTTCCGCAAACTTACGGTAGGAATCGTGCAGCACCTCCTTATGCGAGTCGGGCACCTCGGAGCCAAAGGCGAAACGATACATCGATTCGATCTGACTCAGGGGCGACTGCTCCACCGCACCTGACGGGCTGAGCGCGCGCTCGGCCAACAAACGGGCCGCCTCTACAAATTGAGGGTCGTTCATCAAGATGAGAGCTTGCAGCGGGGTATTGGTCCGGTCGCGGCGCACCGAACAACTCTCGCGGGACGGCGCGTCGAAGATAGTCATGTTCGGCGGCGGAGCCGTGCGTTTCCAAAACGTGTATAAACTGCGTCGATACAGCGCATCGCCTTGATCAGCGTGATAATAACGGGTGTCACTGCCCGAATAGGCCACCGCGTTCCAGATGCCTACCGGCTGGTAGGGTTTCACCGAAGGCCCACCCTGGTGGGCGTGCAGTGCCCCGCTCACAAAAAGGGCCTGATCCCGGATAACTTCAGCATCGAGGCGGTAACGTGATCCTCGCGCCAACAATCGGTTCTCTGGGTCAACCGTGTATTCCGCCGGATCGATGCGGGCATCTTGGCGATAGGTATCAGCCATCACGATCTGTTTGATCATGCGCTTCACATCCCACCCATTTTCACGGAAGTCCACCGCCAGCCAATCGAGCAATTCGGGGTGCGTTGGGTTCTCGCCCATGATGCCAAAGTCTTCCGTTGTCGCAACCAGTCCCGTGCCGAATAGGTTTTGCCAAATACGATTCACCGTCACCCGCGCAGTCAGCGGATTCTCGTCGGCCACCAACCATTGGGCGAGGCCAAGACGATTCTTCGGCGCACCATCAGCGAGGCCGCCCAACACTTCCGGCACATTGGCCGCGACTTCATCGCCCGGCTGATCGTATTCACCGCGACTGAGGATGTGCGCCACCGCATCTTCTTCCTTTTCTTTCATGATCAGCGAAATCGTCGCGAGATCATAGATACGCTGATAGTTTGGCTCGAGTTCAGCCATCCGGGTCCGCGCTGCAGACGTCTCAGGATCCACCGCACTAAAGAAAAACTCCTTAAGCTGCCGGGTATCAAAACTAGCGAGATCCTCCCGTGGTTTCGCGAGCCTCGCTAGCATCGAGGCGGCTTTACGATCGTCCGCCAGCATATGCATCGGAGGGACCCCCTCGAAGAATACGATCATCGGACCCGGTGTCTTCTTCGGTTTTTCCGCAGACGCATCCTCGGTCTTCGTCTCCTCTTCCTCAACGTTCTTGGGCTCGGGTTTCGATTCCACTTTTTTCGGTGGCATCAACGCGACCCGCAAGGCGACCGCATTCGCAAAATCACCCGCTAGATTATCAATGATCGTTGCCCCATCTATGGGCAATCGAATCGACTGACCCAGCTGAATTCCCATCGCTCGACCTGAACCATCGTAGGAAACAGCCAACGATACATTCTTTCCCGCCCCCAGACCGACAAATCGGTTCGGCGACGAAGTGAGCGAAATCATTTCTCCGGCTGCCAATGAGCTGATCAGCTCAAACCGCACCCGATAATGCCTCGGTTGAGCGCTGCCCCCATCCATGGCAAACAACCGCCATCCGCGTTCGCCATCAAACTTCGACGCAATCAATACCTCTTCGCCTCCCTCGAGAGTAGGGAGCTTGTAATCCACCACAAAAGTGAAAGCTGAATCGATACCCCATCCATCAATCGCGGACGGCAAATCGATGCCCTGAATCAAATCGTCCGGTCCCTCCGCAGTTCGCAAATCTGCGAACCAATACGACTCAATACGATTGGTCGGAACGGGCGGGCTGGCCAAGGCCAACCAATCATCGAAGGCAGATTTACGTTCCTTCTTCAGTCGGTTAAATTCATCACTCCGTTCGTCGAATTCACCCCGAACCTTCTCCCAAAGCTCCCTGTGCTCCGGACGAGGGATGACTAGGTTGGGCTTCGTGTCATACGCATTCCCATCCATGACGGGCCCATCGATGTTATTAAAGAAGGCCGAAAACTGATAAAAATCTTTCTGCGAAATCGGGTCGAACTTGTGGTCGTGACAGGCCGCGCATCCCACGGTCAATCCGGTGTAGACCGTCGCGACCGTTTCGGCCCGATCTTTCGCATAGATTGCCCGGTATTCGTCTTCAATCGCGCCACCCTCACTCGTGGTGGGGTTACAGCGACTGAAACCCGTGGCAAGAAGCTGCTCGTCCGTCGGATTGGGTAGCAGGTCCCCGGCAATCTGTTCGATGGTAAATTCGTCGAAGGGCTGATTGCGGTTAAACGCATTCACGACCCAATCGCGATAAGGCCAAATCGAACGGTAGTTATCCAAATGTAATCCGTGGGTGTCCGAATACCGGGCCGCATCCAGCCAGAACCGGGCTTGGTGCTCCCCATAACTCGGGCTGGCTAAGAGTTCGTCGATGTAGGCTTCGTAAGCTGAGGGTCGACCATCCTCAATAAAACGCGCCACCGATTCCGGGGTGGCAGGCAACCCGGTCAAATCCAGCGCGAGACGTCGCGCCAAAGTCGCGCGATCGGCCGAAGGATTGGCCTCGAGGCCCTTCGTCTCATACATCGCCGTGATGAATGCATCGATCGCGTGGCCCTTTTGGTCGCTCGACGGCGGAGTTGGCTTCAGGGGTTTGATGAAGGCCCAGTGTCCCTCCCACTCCGCACCTTGAGCGATCCAATCGCGAATGACTTCCATTTCATCCGTCGAGAGTGATTTGTGCGAATCCACCGGTGGCATGATCTCGCTCTTAAGCGTGCTGGTGATACGCTTGTAAACGGGGCTGTTCTCCGGATCACCGCGGATGATTGCTGCCTCAAACTCCCCATGCGGCCGGAAGGCATTGGCCTCGATGTCCAATCGCAACTCGGCCTCGCGGGAATTGGCGTCGGGACCATGGCACGCGTAACAGTTTTCGGACAAGATCGGCCGCACATCGCGGTTGAAACTGATCTTCGAAACTTCACTTCGCGTGGGTGTAACGACCGCAAAATTCGTGGGCGGTCGATTCAACGAACCACCCTCAGAGAAGTGGGCTTCCTCATAGGCCTCCTCCGGCGTCACGGCTGCGATGGCGTTCTCTACCGATGGTATCGACTCGTGCGAGCCCATTTGAGTGACCGCAAATACGACAACCGCTGCGGCACCCAAGGCCGCGCCAATGAACCAAACGGGCGATACTTTGCCCCCGGGGCGGGCGACCTCGGCATGGTCAATCAGTTCCTCGGCTTCGAGCAACGGCTTGACGGTGTCGTTGGTCTGTAGCTGGGCGTGCAACTGGCATTGTTCAGCGTAGATGCGACGAGCCTCCTCATCGGTCTGTAGCCGAGATTGAAGTTCCGCGGTTTCCTCGGACGACAAAGTCCCGGCCAGCATTTGGGCGATCAGTTTTTCCAGCTCATTCATTTTCTTGTTCCTCTATTTGAGTGATGCAGGCGTGTAACGCCTTCCGGGATCGATATAAAATCTGGGCCACGTGATTAGGCTGAATCGATCGTTTGCGGCCAATCTCTTCGATGGAGAGATCAGCGTAATAAAAGTCGCTCACGACAAATCGAGAGCGGTCGGGCAGACGCGCCAAACAACGGTCGAGCCGGGCCAGGCCGCTTTCAGTCGATTCGGCCACCTCTTCGCTCATTGCGGCGATGTTGGTCAGCAGTTCATCGCCAAACTGGTGCGGATCACGCCGACTTTTTTTCAAAAACGCCAGGCTTTGAAAATATGCGATTCGGTAGGCCCAAGCCGCAAATCGGTCCGCTTGGCGCAATTCACTTATTTTGGTCGTGATGACCCGATTCGTTTCCTGCAGCACATCCTTCGCATCGGCGACGTTCGCCACCAACGACAGAATGTAGCCAAGAAGTTTTGGCTGCATTTGACCCAAGAGCTCCTGGTAGAAGTCGATGGGCGAAGAATCTTCGGTGGTGTGGGGGATAACGGACAAGGAGTAAGTTAGAAAGCTGCCCCCTATTGTAGCCCGGCTCGACGAAATATTACAAAAAATCTGCAGGTGCCTCCCCGCCGGGGTCGGGTCGTCATAAAATGAATGCCAATTCACTTTTTCCGACCGGACCCCTTCTGAGACACGTCCACCTCCGCTATCAACGTTTGCTAAGGCATAATCGCTGTCCTATCCACCCATCATGCTCCTCCGCTTGAACCGACTCGCGCTTGTCTGCCTAGGCCTTTCCGGCCTCACTCCTTCACTCGCAATAGCTGATATTTATCTCGGTCAAGGCACCATGAGTGGTGAAGTCACCACAACCACTGCGCTCGTGCAGACTCGTCTCACCGCCACGACGGAATTGAACGATGACGGAGACATGCCAGGCGCAAAAGGTGTTGTCGCATTTCGCTGGAGTGATTCGCCTCATTTGGAAAACGCCCAGCAAACGGCCCTCATCCCTGCCAGCCCCCATCACGACTACATCGCGCGGGCTGAACTCTCCGGGCTCTGTCTCTTATACACATCTCCGAGCCCACGAGACCGAGGCTGATCTC
>OJGS01000519.1_pt1 | contig 12232 bp, 8 predicted proteins | sample 1594531 | NCBI WGS metagenome assembly OJGS01 (sample SAMN05416816, study PRJEB24817) | seawater metagenome | isolation source: Sea water | place: Canada:Atlantic | collected 2013-07 | reverse complement strand
GCCTCGGTCTCGTGGGCTCGGAGATGTGTATAAGAGACAGGTCGTCTACTTTCTTTTCTGACTGAACATCCAATCGTAAAATTCCTTACTAGAATAAACCACTTGCCGGGCATTGAGCCCCTGATCTTCATAAACTTTAATTTTAGCGATTTTACCCCCGGCTTTTCTCCAGTGTCCAATTTGATACCCTGTATCCCGCAACAAAAAATGAAAATTGGGGTAACTCCTATCCAATGTACTCCTCAGACTTGCAGGGTGCTCTAGCCGGTAAAAATGCTGTCCCGTAAAAATCAAATTGCGGAACGGGGTACAGTACGGACTGGATACAAAGGCTCGCCCAAAGAACACGCCCTCTTTGGCCAAACAGTTAAAAGTTGGAGTCTTGACCACTGGGTCTCCATAGTCTTCTGCATGAGGCCAACCCCAGTCATCCGCCGTACAGAAAAAGATATTCGGCCGGGACTTCAAATCATCCCCCGCAAGCTCGACAAGAACAAGGCAAATGATAATAAAACTGACAAAGAGATTGAAACCATGCATATTATAATTTTGAGGAAACCCTTTTGCCCAAGCAACCTTTAATGGATTGCCTGTTTACTAAAAGTTTTAGGGCTTGGGTTATACTGCCTGCAAATTTTGATCGGCATTCAAAGAAAGCCTAATTGGGCAGTCACAGGAAAATGATCCGATGGGTATCGACCCTTAAGATTGGTTTGCAAAATGGATGCTTCCCTCACTTTCATATTGGGCTTAATCATAATGTAATCGATTTTAGGTCCATCTGACTGACCGGTAAACCCATTATATGTACCCACATTTTCTCGATCCGGATAAAGAACTCGAAAGGAGTCCACCATTTTAAAACCTGGGTTCTGCCTTGCTTCAGAATTACCTTTAATAATTTTCAAGGCTTCACTATCTTCCCGAGCATTGAAATCTCCCATAAATACAAATGGGGCTGCTTGGACTTTCCCCTGGATGTGTTCCATTATCATACGGGAACCGTTTTCCCGTGCTTCCCTAGAACCATCATCCATGTGAGTATTATAAATGTAAAGGGTTCGGTCAGTCTTTCTACCAAGAAGCTCTACCCAGGTACAAATCCGGTGATGGGCACTCCGCCAACTCTTCGATGGTTGGGTTGGATTTTCTGAAAGCCAAAAGCTTCCAGAATCCGTTGGCTTAAATCGTTCCTCCAAAAAAAGAATGGCAGAATGCTGTCCTTTGGAACCGCCCATCGACCCTTCTCCCACTTTTCCGTACTGAGGGAATTCATTGCTTAGGTCTTCCAACTGAAACGAGTTGGCCTCCTGTAAGCCTAGGACATCGGGGGCATAATCTCCGATTACTTCATAAACTAAGCCTTTCCGAGCCTCCCAATCATTCGCGTGACTGTTTCGAATATTAAAGGACATCACCCGAACATCAAGGTTTCCCTGATCTGCCGCCAAAAGAGATAAGCAACCAGTAAAGATGGATAGAAATGATAGGTGCAACCTAAGAAAGAGTATTCGTTTTAGATTCATATTCTTCTTACCATTATTTCAGTGTTCTCTAATGGTATGTCAATTGTGTTGAAGCGATTGTATCATCTTGGGTAGTAAACCTAATCCAGTACGCCTGAAAAGCAGATGGAAAAATATAGTCCACAACCTCTCCACCCTTTACCTTAAATGTCTTAAATCTACACCAATCCCCCTCACCTGATATATCTACTTCAACGGTTATAGTTGTACTTTTTGAACTCTTTAGCATGAGAGACTTTTTATCGTACCCAGTCATCAAGTAGGGATCTGAATAGGTGTGTGCTGCAACTTCTGTATCCATCCATACTCCACCAATCCCGACGGGCTTTCCTAATTCCCAAAGGTCATCAATCGCTCCTACCCATAAAGCAACCTTACCATCATCACTTTTTAGGATGTGACGATTTCCCCCAGCCTCATTAAGGTTGACCCCTGAAAGAACGAGTAATCCGCGATAACTACAATAATCATTAATTTGCAGGTTATGCGTTGATATTGGGCGGATTTTTGCAAATCCTCCGGCATTCACCGCAGGTAATTCAAAAAATGTTCCGTGACAATTGAACAGGTCACGCTCGGTCGCCACTTCTCGACAAACTCGGCCATATCCAAGGGGTGGCGAAGATAAAAAGTTTGGATTGTGCGGCAACCTAAATCTCCTGCCTCGATCGTCAATGTATATGACTGAAGAGTTATCGACTTCCAGTATTCCTTCACGTGAAGGGATGCCCCCGCCCTGCTGCATGCGACTCCATTCAATATCGCTCTCATCCTTTTGGATTTGCATTGATTCATTGAGAACATATCTGCCGATCTTTCCATCTTTACTTTTTGCACCGAACTCAAGAATTCGCTTATTCCTATCCATCGCCAGTAAAAGCCCACCAATAGATGATGTTGAATCAATACTTGCCAGTCCCGCGAATTTTTGATCCTGAGTTTTCTTTTTCGCACCATCATTAGTAAGGTGAAACCATGCAGTCACTTTATCTAGTGGCTCATTAAATTTGAGCCTCACCCATATTGCCTCAAGAGATTGGTCAATATCATACCAATAGTAACCATCAATATCAATTTCTTGCCATTTTTTCCATTCCCCATCACCTTTTCTATCGACCTCGATCGTGCACTTCGTTGGTTTGTCCGTGACGATGTGAACGGCTCTTTTTTGGAAGCCAGAGACAAGAAAGGGATCTGATAATTGATCCGCTTCTATTTGATCGTTAAGCCACACTGCACCACGGCCAATTGCTGGGCCCAATTGATCAATCATTGCTGGTTCAATAAACCATAGGTTTGACTGTGATTGAGGAGCGGGAAGATGGCCTTTTACTTTTCTGCGGTTTAAAAACTCCCTGTTTGCAGTATCGTCACAACCGATTGCAATACGATCTCCAAAACGGGAGAAATCGCCAATGACTTTAAGATAGGTGGAACGCGGCACTATACCAGCCGAGTTACCCTGACTGAATGAACGGGGAAAATCCCAAAACATACCATGCATGGTCATCAGCAAATTCTTTTCACCAACATCGCGTATCCGCGGCCACTCCGTATTCCATCCATGTGCACCATCATAACTATGACTTGCTTTTGGCAAACGGTAACTATGCCAAACTCCATCTTCCAGCAGCATTAGGATAACCGAACGGGCATCCCACCCAAGTGCCCAAATTGGGTCAGTCTTTGGATTTTGATTCCCGTATATATCACCGGGACCTGTTACCTCGGTAAATTGATTGCGACGAATTAACTTCCAATCTCCGGCTCCCTCCCAGGAAGCTAACGCACCCGAAGGAATGGATGGATTAGTTAATGCCTCCCGATTGTTATCCTCTCCATTATTTGAATAAATAAGAAACCCTTGCCCACTGTAAAGCCCCTTTCCATGATAACCAGGCAACCGTGAAGTAATTACGCCATGATATGGATCCTTACTTTCGGAGCGGTTCCAATTTCCATCACGGATAAGACAATTCACTTTAAGATCATGAACATCCACTTCGTATAAGCCCTCTTCCATTGTGGCAAAGTAGACTTTATTAACAGGGTCGGTGAGGTGGCGTGCAATCGCAGTGATTCGACCTGGCATCTTGGATACAGGAATTTCTCTCACCCCTCCATTTAAGTCGATTGCATAGGAACCAATGAATAGCTGGTTGCTTTCCTTATGTATGAGGCGGCCCGTTGGTGTACTTCCACCCAGTTCAGGTCGTTCTTGAATATTTTTCAGATCGGAAGAAATTTCAAACAACCTATCTGTTTTTCCATCTAGCACATGGGCAGAATAGGTAGTAACCCAAAGCCGATCGGCCCAGGGCACAACGGTGCCAATTCCACATTCCGTTCCATCATTAAAAACTGCTAGATGGGGGTAGATCCCACTGTATTCTTCTTCAGCCAGATTAATATCCCTAGCCTGCAAAGTCGTAATTAACAATGACCCAATTATGAACCATTGCAGCTTATAGATACGCATGAAAGTAGTTGTAAAGGTATTAAATAAAATAAACATCTATATTCACAGCTCCGACAACTCTTTAAATTTAACGAAAAAAATACTTTGCAGGTATCTAGAAAATTAAAACAACCTATCTGTTTTTCCTCTTCGTACAGGGACGGAATAGGTTCTTATCGAAAGACGATCGGGAAAAGGCAATAAAAGGGAGCACTCAATTCCTTTTATTTTAAATCTAGGTAGCTAAATTTTCTGCATACGACAGTAAGACTGGGCACATTTCTTTATGGATCATAATTTGAGTCTGCTTCCGCAATTTCCTGCTTGGAAAATTACCTTCTTTTTTTCGCAAACATCCAATCGTAAAATTCCTCACTTGAATAAACAACTTGCCTGGCATTGTGCCCCTGATCCTGATAAACTTTTATTTTAGCTAATTTACCCCCTGCTTTTCGAATGGCGTTTACCATTCGCTCAGATCTCTCTGCGGGAACTACCCGATCATTCGCACCTGCAAACGCATAAACGGGAACCTTGGCTAAGTTGGCAGCCCACTGATCCAAGTCAGGAGTCACATCCTTTGGTCCTCCCGGGCCGATCCCTCCCACTACGGGGGCAATGGCCGCAAAATGTTGAGGGCTTTTCCCTCCCCATGTCCAGGAACCATAGCCACCCATACTATTACCCGTCAGATAAATTCTTTTTGAATCAAAGCTCAAACTTGAACTCAGCCCTTTCAGCAAAAGATCCAAGTCACTGGCTTCCCAAGTTCCCCGACCCCCCACTTTTCGAGTACGAGAACATTGCGGAACCACAATGTGACACGGACCTTTTTTAAACTTATTGATTCCCTCAAGCAATGCTCGAGCTTGTCCCTGTAACCGCTTCACATCGCTTCCCACCCCACCCGCTCCGTGCAGATAGATTAACAAGGCAGGTTTCTTATCTCCCGTCCCTTTTGCGGAGAATAAAAGGTATTCAGGATTTAAACATTTTGTACTCTTTGAAAATTTTGAATCTAAAGTACGGACTTCTGGCTGTTCGCGTTGTGCAAATAATGAACCCAGTAAAAATAAAGGAATGATTGCAATGAATAGATTTTTCATATCATTCATCATTCGAAAAAGCCTCTAAAAGAACAAGGCTAGATTATGCAATTTTGACTTATTTTTTAGTCCGCATCGCGCTTGTCAACGAATTCGTCAAAAACTTTTTTATCATGATTGATCGCACGGTATGTACGAACATTATCTTTGATCTCAACTTCAATGACATGGCGGGTTGGTTCGAATTTTTCAACATACCAATACTCCTTGGCTCCGGGCTTCCGAGTCTTTACCCCCCAAGCTCCATCTCCAATATATAGCGTGCCATCTTGGTTTACTTTGTCTCCCTTCAAAAGTTTAGAACGCTTATAAACATGGTGATCGTTTTCAAAGGCAGCATCCAGGCCGTATTGGTCAAACAAGGGAACCCAATGCTTTCTCATACTTTTACTGATGGGACTATTCAATCCACCCTTCATAATTCCGTAAGCGGGGAAATGATAGAGAGCAAATAAGTGGGTACGATCCTTGCGAGAAGAAAGCGAGGATTTTAAAAATTCAGTCTGACTTTCAATGGAATAGGTATGGGAGGAGTCGAGTATTACCACAGATAAATCTTCGTACAAATCGATGATATAATAGGATTTCAGTTTTTGTGGAAATGGAAATAAGTTGTAAAACATAGGTGCTTCTTTGGGCGTTTTTCCATACCCGCCATTCACCTCATGGTTGCCAATCGCCACAATAAATGGAATGGAATATCCGTCCTCGCTCACCGCATGATCTGCGTATTCCTCAATCCAATCGAGCCACCGCTCCCACGACTGACCATTTGCATAAGCCAAGTCTCCTCCCAAGAGTGCAAAATGGGGCGACCTTGATGCCATCGCTTTAACTCCATCCTTATGGAATTCAGGTTGATGCATCATATCCCCACCGGTCACAAAACTAATGCGATCCGGTCGTTTTGATGGTAAGGTTCGAGCACGAAATTCCTTATCGCCCAGAAATACTCGGTAACCTGTATTTGGACTCAAACCTGTAAGTTGAACCTGACAAACCTCCAATCCCGAGCCCTTGTAAAAAGAATGTCTTTTCACATTTGTAGATTGTGTATCTTTTTGATCAGCCTGCCCCCAAAGAAAAAGGGTTGGATCTTTATCTTTCACTAACCAAATCACATTCAGCGTGGTGGAAGGAGAATCCGTCCAGGTAAAAAGAGCTTCCTCAATACCCTTAGCTCCCTTCAGAGAAAATGAGAGAATGAGAGACATAAATGTAAGGAGGATGGGCAAGGATAATTTCATAAGGTTTATTGGAGATTCAGAGATTGGAAATCATTGTTCAATCCGGTTTTAATGAAGGTTTCACAGATAAGTAAATTAATCACTTAAGCAATAAGATTCGGTCCGTTTCTCTACCATAGCCCTTCACCTTCAGCTCATCCTGATGAACACTAATGATCGAGTAGGCATTATCTTCCGTCTCCACCATTCCCTTTAGAGTTAGGTAATGGATGCCGTCTTTTTGTCCATACTTCCCTTTATGATTATGGCCATTGATGTATGCCTTCACACAGGAAAACTCTTCGAGTATTGAAATTACTTCCTTCGCATTCCATAAATTATGAGGATCAGCGGGATAAACCGGGAAGTGGCAATACAAAATGACCTTCTCCCCTTTTGCTTCGGCTGTCTCTAAAATTTTTCGCATCCAAGCAACCTGTTTTCCCCCCACCGCTCCATTCCATTTGGGTGAGCTGATTTTATTTTCCCGGTAATATACACCCGCGTTCTGATATTCCAGACTATCTTTTGGGTAGGCATGAAAACTAACATCATTCCCATCCAGTACGATGAACCGCCAACCTTCGACTTTGAAATCATAGTACCTTCCTTGCATCCCCATTCGCTCGGGGACTTTGGCTTTCCATTTATCGGCTACATCAAAATCATGATTTCCGAGTGCATGATAGGCTGGCATTTTCAAAGATTGATAGATCGGTAAGACTTTATCAAAACTGTCATAATCCCGATCAATAAAATCACCGAGGTGGATAACAAACTCGAGATCGTGGCTATTTAGTTCCTGAACACATTGATGAAGCTTTTTTGCAGAAGATGCATAATGCCTAGACCCCCGGTTCGGCCTCCTACAATATTGACAATCCGCAATCGCACCAAAGGAAAATTTATATTTTACACTCTTGGTTTTTTGTACGAGCCATGGGCTCACTTTTTCAGCCCACTCCTTGGCGTGTGCATGCAGTCCCGGACCACTAAAGTGAACACCCTGGCCATTCCGTCCCCGTAAGTTTCCTTTCAATTGATCAGTATCCGGCCCCTCCAGGGCAACTCCGTTTTTCCAAAGGCTTGCCTGGGCTTTGCGAATATTCGGATCCGCTTCATCACCCGGTACATGATAGGTGGCTTGTGCGACAAACCATGGAACATCCCATTCAAGATCTGTTCGGGTCTTTACAATTAATTGGGTAAGATACTTTTCATAAAGAGGACCGGAAAGTGTGCGTGTGGGATCTTTTTGGTTGGCATCACTTTCACCCTGATGCCAGAGCACGGCACGAAAACCATTCTTTCCAAATGCTTTCATACGCTCAATAAATCCGGGGTAGATCTTCCCCAAACTTTCCCATTCGCCATCTTTGATTTTTCGAACCTTGTTTTCAACAGTTGGCGGATTTGGAAACTTTGAGCCTTGGGGCAACCATTCACGCACGCTGGTTCCACCTTGCCCGTAGGCGATAATTCCAATGGGTAGGTTCAATTTCTTACTTAGTGCATCACCGAACAAAGGCATAATACTTCCTCCCCTTCCACCGGCACCGGGTTGTGGATCCACAGCAAGTTGCCACATTTTATTTTCAAAGTCGAAGGCCGAAACTAATCCTGTTTGGGTCGCCTGTTTTTTCTCCCCGTAATTTCCTGAGTTCGATTGTCCAGCAACCAAAAAAATCTCGCCTACTCCAAACTGAACCACTTGCGATCGATTATCCGGATTTCCTGCTTCTCTTATTTCGAGGCCATACCAACCACCAGCAGGAACCGTAAGTCGGGATAAAAGATTTTGATTCTTCCATTCACCCGATAGCTTTTCCCAAGATCTATTTTTACCATTTAAAACAAGGCGATGCTCCAACTGAATTTCAGAAAGGGGGGTTTCTGGTGTGGACACTTGCACATCCACCCATACATAATTTTGATCTTCCCGCTGAATGACCTGATACTGAACAGGTGCTTCCACCTTGAAGGTGAAATTATTTTCAGAAAGAGTATTTTCGGCAGTAGTAAATTTCCAGAAAACCGGAAATAACAATGCAAATGTTAAAACCCATTTCATTACATGGCTTCGAAATCAGACTCCTGAAAATCCTCTACTTCGGTAATCCAACGCTCTAGGACAAAAGCATCATGGAGCGAATGATTGGAGTATGCCCGAAAGTCTTCGTCGCTGTCGAAATAAATCGATAAACCAAAGGTATGGGAATTCTTCGGGCTGACTTGGCGGCGAATACGGAAGTTTTTCACCCCGGGTATTTCGGCAAGTTTTTCCAAAGCTGAGAGAAAATCAATTTCCTCAGGAGAACCCATGGAATGCTTAAGACGAAAGGTCACGGTGTGTTCCATGCAAAAGAAGAGTTACGGATGCTTGGTTAACGGAGGATTTCTCATTCCACCACATGGATGGTGTGATCAATCCGCCCTTTTATTTCTTCTCCCTTTGCTGATTTGATATCGTAATCAATCTGAGCCATATGCACTGGCTTAAGATTTGGAATATACAGGGCAATGGTTTTCCCATCTTCAAGAAGTTCCACTTTTTTCAACTCCAGTTCTTGAACCGGAATTTCAGGAGAGCCATAATTAAATGACCATTTTAAATTCCAAGCACCAAACTTGAATTGGGAAAGTGAGTTGGCTGCGTTCGGATCAAGGGCTTCATAAAAACTGATTTCAATGCTGTCCTTCTTCACCTGAATGGACTTGGGTAAATGAACCGGTTTTCCAGTGTAGCGTATACGATCCAACCCACCGTTCCCTTTGGCATTGGTTTGCCACCCCTTAAGCCCGGAAACATAAAGCTGCCCATCCTTTGGGTTCATTCTGGCTCGCATTGCACTACTGGATAGCTCAACCGGAATCCTGGCGACCCCACCCTGCATCTGTCCATGTTTCTCTTCCTTAAGCACGACGTACATTTTACTTTGTCCATAAGAGAGATGAAGTAATTGGTCTTTAAGTGGACCCCATTTGCTACTGGTTACCCATGCCTGCCCGCCTCCGGAATTATCAATCCCGCGCTTCTTACTCATCCATACCAACGGCTTAGGTGCTTCCGATGGATCATGTTGAAATCCTTCGCGTTCATTCGCCTTATATTTTTTCCAGTCCTTGTACTCGATTTCATATCCTGCGATTGGAGAGCTCTTTAATTTTCTGGTTCCATGATAGGAATCAACCACCCCATTAAAACTTCCAGGCTTTACCCAATGCAGGGGTGCGCTCGGCACGAAAGATCCCTCATTATCCCCGGTGGTCACTTCTCCATTCGGCCCAACTCCAATTCCATTAGGCGCCCGAAAGCCACTTGCATAAATAGACATTTCTTTTCCATCGGGAGAAACTTTGATCACGGAGCCGTGCTGCTTACCCATTCTCTCAAACCCACGACCGCCTGCCCGTACCGGACAACCCATGGCAAAGTAAAAATTTCCTTCGGGATCGGTATGCAAATCAAAACAAAATGCATGAAAGCCCTCCGTGTTCTCCCAGTCGTTATTGAAATTTTCCAGAAAGTCGGCTTCGCCATCTCCATTGAAATCATGAAAACGGGTAATTTGATTATCTCCGACCGTGTAGATTTTTTCATTCACGATTTTCAGTCCGAGTGGTTCATGCAAACCGGTGGCAAATCGTTTCCAGGTTACCTTTTCCAGTTTTTCATCAATATGGGAAACAATCCATACATCCCCATCCCATGTGCATACCGCCGCAGTCTTGCCATCCTTGAAAAAATCAAAAGCACCAATTCGCATCTTGGGTTCATGTGGGTTATTAAAAGGAACCCCGATCTTGTCGACCACATAGGCATCAGTCTGATTATCCGAAAGTTCACTTTCGACGGGGATGGGATCACCCCATTGAGCTGAGCCTCCGTCGGTAAGCTTAGATAAATCCTCAGCCTTTCCGGCTGCAGACCGAACCGCAGGCTGATAAGCCGGATCACCTGCCCACATCGCAACCTTAAATCGACTCTTTCCTTTGGGCACTTCGCAAAGTAAAAGGTTTTCCCAAATGGATAACTTTACCCCTTTTGAAGAATCAACTAATGAAAAATTACAGGCCCGCCCTTCCAAGGAAACGGTAAATGTCTGGTCTGTCTTCTCAATTTGAGCGTCACCATTCTCTGCCAGCAACATTACTGATGATTTAGGATTTTCGACCTGCATAGTTCTGGTCAGTGCTGTGAGTCCTTTTTGTTTAACAATTCCCGGCATATCCAAAACACTGCCCTCACCCACCGAGTAGCTAAAAATTGCCTTATCATCGTGAACATAATGCCCCTTAAAATGAGCCCAGTTTTTGGGCAAGGTTCCCATTCGGGGAAACGATTTGTAGGGCTGACGGCGTGGATCTTTCTTAATCATTTCCTTGGCCTTTGCCCAACCAGGAAGCATTCCGGTACGGAAAAGATTGTAGCTCTCCTTGACGACTGCCGCTGCACCATGTGCTCCGGCAAAAGGCATTCCGCTGGCCTTTAAACTCTGATCATTCGTCCAGCCTAAGGAGTAGGACATCGTCTCGCTGTCAAAAACCATTCCGGCCCGCCGGTCTTCACCAAGGGGTACTAGGTGAGCCCGAGAAATAATGTAGCGAACTTTTTGCCTAACCTCATCAATTTGTCCAAGCAGTTTCGTGGCTTCCTTGGACAGATCATCGATGGGACTGCCTTCCAATTTTGGTAGAAGTTCAAATTCAGCAATTTGCACGGGTATCTTTCCATCTCCAACCAATTCCGGAAAAACGACCCGGTAATTCGCAAAACTTTTTCCATTGGGAAATCTCATCGTTTTTAACTTCCCCCTACCCCGGGAAACTGGGATCGAACCACTCGCGATCTCGACAAAGCTTTTCCCATCGTTGGACCCACTGAGAACAAAGCTTTTCGGATCTCTTTCCGGTGCATCGTTGGCGGATGTGATTGTGATTCCATTCACAATGGTATTTTGAACCTTTATTTCCAGTCCGCTACCAGCCCCATCAAAATTGAGATATTTCGTGGCCGGTTGATCATCGATTGCCAATAATGGTCTTTCTTTTTGGGGAGAATTCCCAGAGGTTCCTTTGATCGGGTCTGATGGTCGGCTCAGATCCATTGTTTTTAAATTGGATAAATCTTCCAATCCAATATTCGTAAATTCATTGCCTCCCATTTCCCGTGCCTTTGCCAAAAGCTTTTTCTCACGCAGATACAATCTTTTTAAGCGATCACTTGCATCCTCTGCTGGTGGCCAGGCCACAATCGGAGCAGTCTCAATCGCGGTCGACACCACCGGTCCATAACGATCCTTAAAATAACCGCCATCCGAAGCCACCTTAGATGGTTTCTTTTCCACATAACCCTTCGCCAACTCAATTACCTGCTTAGCAATGTCATCAATCTCTTCATCTCCTAAATCTAAATGCCCCCCTTTGGCAGGCATCTTAACCAACGATTTGGAATCTGGGGGACTACCATGTGTAATAAATTTGATCACTCCCTGCATGTTGCCCGACTTCACAAGTTCCGAAGTCATTAGACTGGGAAATACCCCACCCACTCCGTTCAAGTCTGGTCCGTGACAAGGTGCACAACGCTGGATCAATGCCGGACTAAGTCCTTTCGGGACGGCCAAGGAAGAACTTACAGATAAAGCAAATGAAGTGAGTAAGAAAAAGGCTCTGGATAACACAGTCATAAATAAGTTTACTAAAAGAATGTTGTTTTGTGGATTTTGGAAATACTAGGAAAGAAGAAAAGAGAGAAAATTAAATGATTTAGATTAAATAAAAAAATAAATTTATCGATACCGTAAAACCATACCCCCAAAAATAAATTAGGGGGAGAAATCGTAAATTTCAGAGTAAATATTAATCTATCATTATAATAACTGTCTCTTATACACATCTCCGAGCCCACGAGAC
>OJGS01000518.1_pt1 | contig 12262 bp, 10 predicted proteins | sample 1594531 | NCBI WGS metagenome assembly OJGS01 (sample SAMN05416816, study PRJEB24817) | seawater metagenome | isolation source: Sea water | place: Canada:Atlantic | collected 2013-07 | reverse complement strand
CTACACACTGCATATCGTCGGCAGCGTCAGATGTGTATAAGAGACAGGTCCTGGGTGAATAATCAGATTGGCAGATTCAAATAATAGACGTGTCCCTCGACGCAAGGAGACTTGATTCAGTTTTATCATGGCGCGAATTGTATCAAGCCTGCTCGTCGGCTGTATTGAAGAAATATTTTAGTGTTTGATAAATCGTTAAACCGATTGTGGTAATTGCCAGTCAATAGGCGTTTGTCCATGTTGCTGTAAATAGTCATTAGCCTGGCTGAAATGCTTGCAACCCAGAAAACCGCGGTGAGCTGACAATGGTGATGGATGTGGTGCTTTTAATACCAGATGTCGCTCATTATCAATAGCAGCACCTTTTTTCTGGGCGTAACTGCCCCACAGCATAAACACCACATTTTCACGCTGCTGATTGACCAGACTGATCACCTGATCAGTAAATTGCTCCCAACCTTTTCCCTGATGTGCATTGGCTTGACCATGTTCCACCGTTAATACGGCATTAAGTAATAAAACGCCTTGTTTGGCCCACGATTCCAGGTAACCATGTTTAGCAGGGGCAATACCCAGATCATTATTCAGCTCTTTATAAATATTCATTAAAGACGGTGGAACCTTCACACCGGGTTTGACTGAAAAGCATAAGCCATGCGCCTGACCTGGTTGGTGATAGGGATCCTGTCCCAGGATAACAACCTTCACCCTTGATAATGGTGTAGTTTCCAGAGCATGAAACCAGTTGGATGAATGCGGATATATTTCTTTGTGCTGTGCTTTTTGCTGCTGTAAAAAAGCCTTTAGCTGCTGCATATAAGGCTGTTCAAATTCCCTCTCAAGTAAAGCCTGCCATTCAGGCGCTTTCTTCAAAGCCATTTTTGCTACCCAACTCAAAATTAAAATCACATCATACTTACTTCGATTTTATTACTCATCATTGCAACTCACCAACCAAGTTTTCAGTCAGAGATTATTAATTTGCAACAATTTGATATACCCCAGATTATTGAGACGGATAGACAAGTAATATAGTTACTGTTACTTTCAGCAGCTACCATTTGTAATCATTAATAATGATTACCGCAACAGTATCTGTATACAAGGAATCGCGATGGATAATAGTGCCAATGTTTTAATCGTCGATGATGTACCTGACAATATTCAGGTAGCGATGAATTTTCTTAAGGAAGAGCCTTACAACCTGTCATTTGCCACCAGAGGTCAGGAAGCACTTGCGTTAATGAAAACGCACGAGTATGACCTGATTTTGCTTGATATCATGATGCCGGAAATGGATGGTTATGAAGTTTGTCGACGCATCAAGGCAGAGCCCCGACTTCAGGATATCCCGATTATTTTTGTTACGGCAAAGGTCGACGTAGACTCGATAAGCCAGGGGTTTCGTGCTGGCGCAGTCGACTATCTCTGTAAACCGTTTCACGCCGAAGAACTGCTGGCCAGAGTCAATACTCATCTTTCGTTATATCGCGCTAAAAAACTCCTGCAACAAAATAACCTTTCTCTACAGCACAAATACGAACAGAATCAGCAACGGCTGATGACCGAGCTGGAACAGAATCAACTGGAAATGATTTATGTGCTGACTGAGTTGATGGAGTCAACTTCAGATGAAACCGGCAAACATATCCGCCGGGTAGCCGAGAGTTCCAGGTTATTAGCGTTGTATCATGAAAGTTTGACGGATGAAGATGCCGATATCCTGTTTCATGCCGCGCCAATGCATGATATTGGTAAAATCACTATCCCCCACTCGATTTTGCATAAACCCGGTAAACTCACTGAAGATGAATTTGCCATCATGAAAACTCACACCTCGCGTGCCTTTAAAATTCTCCAGAATTCCAAACGCTAATACACCAAAGCTGCCGCCATCATCGCCCATCAGCACCATGAAAAATGGGATGGTAGCGGTTATCCCCAAGGGCTCAAAGGACAAGATATTCATATCTACGGTCGTATCGTGGGTTTGATTGACGTGTTTGACGCATTAATGCATAAACGGGTCTACAAAGAAGCCTGGTCCCTGGAAGACACCCTGGACTACATCAGGAAACATAGCAGTAGCCAGTTTGATCCCTATCTGGTGAGCATGCTGCTGGAACATATTGATGAATTTGTTGCCATTTCCGATCAAAACTAACTGGTTATTATTTTTTTTCCTGCTGTTTATCAGCTGCCGATTATCGGCGCTGACATTTACTGAAGAAGAACAAGCCTGGATTGCCGCTAACCCTGAAATCACGCTGGGTGGAGATTTCAGTTGGGCACCTTATGATTTTTTGAATGAAGAAGGTGAACATGATGGTATCGCCGCTGATGTGCTAGAGCTTATCAGTGAAAAAAGCGGTCTGACTATTACCGTGGTCCCGGATGTCTGGGCCAACACCATGGAAAAAATGCGAGCCGGCGAAATCATGGGACTTAGCTGCGCCGCCGCGACCAAACCTCGTCAGGAATTTTTGTTATTTTCCAAGCCCTATGTGAGCCTCTCACTGGGAATTATTGTTCAGCAGCATCGTGATGATATTCAGTCAATGGATGATTTGATTGGCTTTACCGTTGCTGTCAATAAAGACTCTTACCTGCATACCTGGCTGACCATCAATTACCCGAATTTGGATCTGGTGCTGACAAATTCCAATGATGAATCACTGGAAGCCGTTTCATTCGGTAAGGCAGATGCCTACATCGGCAATATCGCAGTGGCTACCAATGTCATCAAACAGCGATACCTTTCCAATCTTCGAGTAGTCGCCAAAGTACCAAATTTTACAACGGACACCTCAGTCGCCATTGATAAACGTTATCCATTGCTACATAGCATTATTGAAAAATCGTTATCGGCAATTACCGCAGCTGAAAAACAGCAGATAATTGATAAATGGTACGCCGTTGTCAGTGATAGCAGAGCGTTTGAGATCTTACCTTATGAGCAGAGCCGACTGGATTTAACCGAAAAAGAACAACAGTGGATAGATCAACATCCCGTTGTCAGAATTGGGGTTGATCCGGATTGGCCACCATTTGATTTTATTGATAAAAACGGTGAGCACAGTGGCATTAGTGCTGACTATTTGCAGCTCATCAGCAAACAGACCGGTCTGCAATTTCAGCTCGAACCCTATACTGACTGGCAATCCGTTATTGAAGCCGCACAAACCAATCAGATAGAGCTAATCGCCGCCCTTTCACGAAATACGTTTCGTGAAACATTTCTCGACTTATCTATTCCCTATCTGGATTACCCACTGGCCATCGCTACAACCAAATTCGGTCATCTGACCAGCCTGGCTGAATTCAATAACAAACCTGTGGGGGTAGTAAAAGGTTATTTTGCCGAGTCAATTCTGCTGGCTTATTATCCGGAAATCGATATTGTTTATGTCCCTTCTGTACGCGATGGACTGGCAATGCTGGCTGCGGAAGAAATAGATGCCTATTTTGATATTATCGCCACCATCACCCACAACGCCAGTCAATCGGGATTAACCCATCTTAATACCAGTATTGTCAGGGAATACTCCTCTGCTTTGCATATGGGCATTGTTAAGGATCAACCCGAACTAGTATCAATTATCAATAAAGCCCTGGCAGCAATAACAGCTGATGAGCGACGTACCATTGATCAACGTTGGATGTCTGTAAATACCATTGAACGTACCAATTACACACTGCTGATTCAGGTTGTAGCATTATTGCTGATTTTCCTGCTTGCCAGTTTTTACTGGAATCGCCGTTTGCGTACCGAAATTGATAAACGCCTTATTTCGGAACAGCAACTGCGGGACAGTGAAGCGCAGCTATTGCATTTGATTAATGTGATGCCGATGAGCCTGATGGTCACTTCTGCAGAGGATGGCAGCATATTGCTGGCCAATGAGCATTGTTATGAAGAATTAGGATTTTCGGCTGAGTTACAGAAAACCATTAACGCTCAGGAGTTTTATGCGGATATTACCCAACGAAAACAAGTACTTGAACAGCTTTCTACGGACGGTGAAATTAACGGGGTTATGCTCAAAATCCAAACTCGAAATGGACAGATCATCGAGGGATTGTTTTCAATAATATCTATTCAATATCAGGGAAAGCCCGCTTTTCTGGGTTTTTTCATGAATATGGATGACCGCATTGCACTTGAAGATTCATTAAAAGAATCCAAGACGCATGCTGAAGCAGCGAATCTGGCCAAATCGCAATTTCTCGCCAATATGAGCCATGAAATCCGTACGCCAATGAACGCTATTCTGGGTTTTACCGAACTGCTGGACGAGCAGGTTACCGAGCCCAGGCTTAAATCATTTATTAAAACTATCCGCAGTGCAGGTAATACCCTCTTACTGCTGATCAACGATATTCTTGATTTATCGAAGATTGAAGCCGGAAAGCTGCAACTCAATAAAACAGCCACCGATCCACATCAGCTGTTTGATGAAATAGCCAATATGTTTGTTCTGCAAATCCGCAATAAGGATTTGGCGTTACATTTAGATATTGATCCCGATTTACCTCATGGACTGTTACTCGATGCCACCCGCCTCAGACAGGTGTTATTCAATTTAATCAGTAATGCGGTCAAATTCACAGATACCGGTCATATACGTATTCACGTTCATGCTGATAATGTCGATGATCATCTCAGTAAACTGGATTTACATATCCTGGTTGAAGACACTGGCATTGGTATTCCCGAAGCTGAGGTTGAACATATATTTGAAATTTTTGCCCAGCAATCAGGCCAGGATGTTCGCAAATACGGTGGAACCGGTCTTGGCTTGTCAATCACCCGCCGCTTGATTGAGATGATGGGTGGTCATATCCGTCTGCAGAGTAAAAGTGGTGAAGGCTCGGTATTCAGTATTGATTTGCCAGGAATTGATATTGCCGCCATTGCCAGTGACAAAATTCGTCAACTGGCGTTAGCTTTTGATGCCAGCCATATACGTTTTGAGCCCGCCAATATGCTAATCGTAGATGATGTCGCGCATAACCGGGAATTGATACGTCAGCATTTTATCAACAGCCATATTCAAACCAGTGAAGCTGAAAATGGTCAGCTGGCTGTGGATTTTGTTAAACAGAATCCGGTAGACCTCGTGTTGATGGATATTCGCATGCCAGTGATGGACGGTTATGAAGCCGCAAAACAAATCAAAATGATTAAACCGGATTTACCTGTGGTTGCACTGACTGCTTCAGTAATGAAAGATGCCTATGAACAGGATAAATTGGATCATTTTGACGCCTATCTGCGAAAACCTGTTTTACGCAACGAACTGTTTCACGCTCTAAGTGTGTTTTTACGATATCAGGCGGTTGACGTTGAAACTATAAAAGCGCCACAACAGGATTGGTCAATGCTGGACAAAAAACAGCTTTTATCGATTTTTAATCATTTTCAAACCGATATCGATGAAATATGGCGTTTAGCCACCCAAAGTAACAGCATGACCGACATTAAAAACTTTGCCCACGAAATTGCCAGACTGGCTAGCAATCATAAAATTGACGCACTGGATCGGTATGCCAGCCAGTTGCTTGAACGGATTGATGCGTTTGATATTGAGGGCATGCAGATATTGTTGAAACAATTTCCTTCAATGCGTAGCGCGATCCAACAGGCGATCAGAAGCACATAGCTCTTATAGGCCCCTCAGACGTAGCTCTCAAACTAGCAAAACAGGTGTGCTTTGCTTTGCAGTTTTTTATACAATGCCCGACACGTTGTAATGAGATGAGCAAAATGAACTCCGATTTAAAAACGGATACACAGTGGCGTCAACAACTTAACGATGAACAATATCGCGTCACCCGACAAGCTGGCACAGAACCAGCATTTTCCGGGAAATATCTCGATCATGATGAGAATGGCTGTTATCACTGTGTTTGCTGTGGCCAGGCCTTATTTGCTTCTGATGACAAATTTGATGCCGGTTGCGGCTGGCCCAGTTTTTCTTCACAGCTGGAGCATGGCGTAGTGACTCATCATCCCGATTACAGCTACAACATGGATCGCACTGAAGTTCGCTGTCAGCAATGTGAAGCACACTTGGGGCATGTATTTGATGACGGCCCTGCCCCCACCGGCCTGCGCTATTGTATTAATTCGGTGGCGCTGGAATTTAATGATAAAGACTGAATGGACGCTGTATATCATTCAAGCCGCAAATGGCCATCTTTATACCGGTATTACCACTGATTTAGAGCGTCGCTTAAAACAACATCAAAACCATAGCGGTGGTGCGCGTTTTTTTCATACCAGTGATGCTCAGAAAGTGGTGTATCAGGAACAGCATCCTGATCGCAGCAGTGCCAGTCGTCGGGAAGCGGCAATTAAGAAACTCAGCAGACAACAAAAACTGAACCTTATCGGTAACCCATCAGACCATGTATAATGGCGGGTTTTTTCAGTACGTCTGAATTTCTCCTTTAGATACAGGATTTTAACTTTGTTAAGCACTGCTAACATTACCATGCAATTCGGGGCCAAGCCCCTGTTCGAAAATGTCTCGGTCAAATTCGGTGGGGGCAATCGCTACGGCTTGATTGGCGCCAATGGTTGCGGTAAATCGACGTTTATGAAAATTCTGGCCGGCGTTCAGGAACCCACCTCCGGTAATGTGAGTTACGACCCCAATGAATCTTATGCCGTATTAAAACAGGATCAGTTTGCTTACGAGGATCAACGCGTTATTGACGTGGTGATTATGGGACAACCTGATTTATGGGATGTGCATCGTGAGCGCGATCGCATTTATAACCTGCCGGAAATGAGTGAAGAAGATGGTCTGAAAGTTGCGGAACTGGAAGGTCAATATGCAGAAATGGACGGTTACACTGCTGAATCCCGCGCTGGTGAATTATTATTAGGTGTCGGTATTCCGGTTGAACAGCATTATGGTCTGATGAGCGAAATTGCTCCCGGTTGGAAACTGCGTATTCTGTTGGCGCAGGTACTGTTTGCTGATCCCGATATCATGTTGCTCGATGAGCCGACCAACCATCTGGATATCAATACTATTCGCTGGCTGGAAGAAGTATTAAGCCAACGTAGCAGCACCATGATTATCATTTCGCATGATCGCCATTTCCTCAATCGCATCTGTACCCATATGGCAGATATGGATTACGGTGAATTGCGGATTTATCCAGGTAATTATGATGAATACATGATTGCTTCCACCCAGGCGCGCGAACGTCTGCAATCAGATAATGCTAAGAAAAAAGCACAGATTAAAGAGCTGCAGGAGTTTGTATCACGATTCTCAGCCAATGCTTCCAAAGCAAAACAGGCAACTTCCCGTCAAAAACAAATGGAAAAAATTCAGCTGGATGACATTAAACCTTCCAGTCGGGTGAATCCGTTTATACGCTTTAATCAGGAAAAGAAACTGTTCCGCAATGCATTGGAAGTCAGCAAGCTGACTCAGGGTTACGATAACGAAAAACCGTTGTTTGAAAACTTCAGTTTTATGGCTGAGGTAGGCGAAAAAATTGCTGTCATCGGTCCTAACGGTATCGGTAAAACCACCTTTGTGAAAACGCTGGTCGGTGAACTGGCCCCAAAATCCGGCAATGTAAAATGGTCGGAAAATGCCAATATCGGTTATTACGCACAGGATCATGATCACCTGTTTAAAAACAATATGACTCTGTTTGAGTGGATGTCCCAATGGGGTAGCCCGGAAGATGACGAACAGGTTATTCGTGGCACTCTAGGTCGCCTGCTGTTCTCTGGGCACATGATCGATAAAAAGGTCAATGTGCTGTCTGGTGGTGAAAAAGGCCGCATGTTATTTGGCAAATTGATCCTGCAAAAACCCAATATTCTGATGATGGATGAGCCGACCAACCACATGGATATGGAATCTATCGAATCACTTAATCTGGCATTAGAGAATTACGAAGGCACATTGATCTTTGTCTCCCATGACCGCGAATTTGTATCGTCACTGGCAACTCGCGTATTTGATATGGAAAATGAAGGTATCACTGACTTTACCGGTACTTATGATGAGTATCTTAAAAGTCTCGGTATTAACAACTAGGATCTATAATTCTAATCTGGGTCAATGCGCTTTATCGGCGCATTGACCGACCTACTTCCCTGTCCTCCCTTTGCGTGCTATTTTGAAATCCCAATAATGTTGTTGAGGATTTTCAGCATGTTATACCGACAAATGTTTTATCTCCCTGTTTTATTAGCGATATTTTTCGCTTTTGCTTTGCTTACTCTGTCTGCAACATCCCAGGCAGCATCTGCCACTGAAATTGATATCAAAGTCGATGAAGCTCTTAAACGTTTCAAGAGTGAGGTTTCTGGTGGAGATCGTTTCCTCGAACAAGCAAAAGGCGTATTAGTTTTTCCGGATGTCATTAAAGCTGGATTTGGTATTGGCGGTGAATATGGTGAAGGTGCGCTTCGCATTGGCGGCAACACTGTGGATTATTACAATACTGTGGGTGCCTCGATCGGCTTTCAATTGGGAGCCCAACAGAAAACAGTAATCCTGGTCTTTATGAATGAGCAGGCTTTAAAACAATTTCGTGAAAGTGAAGGTTGGAAAGCCGGTGTAGATGGTTAAGTAGCAGTAGTCGAATGGGGTGTTGGCGAAGATATCAATACAACTGATATCAAAGATCCGATTGTAGGATTTGTTTTCAGTAACAAAGGGTTAATGTATAACTTGACGCTCGAAGGCGCCAAGTTTACCAAGATCAGCAAATAAGCTAACGACTATTTAACCTTCAATACGAAAACCGATTTTAATAGTGACCTGCCAGTAGCGGACTCCGCCGTTTTCGATATAACCGCGAGTGTCCGTTACTTCAAACCAATGCAGGTTTTTAACGGTTTCAGCCGCTTTGGCAATCGCGTTCTCAATGGCTTTATCCGAACTTTCAGCAGAGCTGCCAGTAATTTCAATATGTTTATAAACATGTTCAGTCATAATATTTCCTTGTTATTTACGTAAATAGATAAACCAGTAGAACAGGCCCACAAAAACACTACCACCCAGCATATTGCCCAATGTCACCGGGATCAAGTTATGCCAGAAAAAACCACCAATTGTTAACTGCTCTGAGATGGCGAGCGAGGTTTCTGCTTGTGTTTGCGCCAGTAATCCAGCCGGAATAAAAAACATATTCGCAACAGAGTGTTCAAATCCCAGAGCGACAAAGGCAGTAACAGGAAAAATAACGGCCAATACTTTATCTGTGACACTACGCCCCGCCATACACAACCAGACGGCCAGACACACCAGGATATTGCACAATACACCGCGAGCAAATGCCTCCATCCAGCCTAGGTTCACTTTACTGTCAGCAATCGCCACCACTTTATTTCCAAGAGACCCATCGCCCTGCCACCATAAACCAGTTAAATACATCAACACTAAAATGCCCAATGCCCCCATGAAATTGCCAATATAAACAATTGCCCAGTTCTGAATCAGTTGCCTAAAGCTAATCAGGCGATCGATACAGGCCATCACTAATAGGTTGTTACCAGTAAATAATTCTGCCCCGGCAACTACCACCAGAATCAACCCCAGGCAAAATGCCAGACCACCAAGCAATCGCATCAAACCAGCTGGCATATTGCCAACGTCATAGGTTACGAGGTTAAAGAATGCTGCCCCCAGCGCGATAAATGCTCCGGCTAGTAGTGAGAGAGCAAACACTCTTAATGGATCCAGAGTGCATTTACTCATACTGATTTTTTCCAGACGACGAGCAATTTCTGCCGGGGTATAAGCATCAACGGAAAATGGATCCATGATATTTTCTCAATTATGAAAAACAAGTTAGCTGATAATCACATACAAGTGCTTACAGCACCATGCCTATCCAAATAAATGAATGATTTTGCTATCTTTTCATAGAATTGGCACGTATAATTGCACGCTCGCAAATGTCACTTTTACAGCTTTGTTTCCAAAGCTGCCCATCACAGGTTATTCAATGTCCACACCAGAAAACGATTCAACACCCTCATTCGCTGAGTTAGGGTTAGCTGCTCCAATTTTACAAGCTGTACAACAAGCCGGTTATGAAACACCTTCACCAATTCAGGCGCAAAGTATTCCACCTTTACTTGCTGGTAGAGATTTACTTGGTCAGGCCCAGACCGGTACTGGTAAAACCGCTGCCTTTGCCTTACCGCTGTTAAGCCGTATTGATGTAAAAAACAAAGCCACCCAAATGTTGGTGTTAGCACCGACTCGTGAACTGGCTATCCAGGTTTCAGAAGCGATTCAAAGCTACGCTCGTCACCTGAAAGATTTCCATATTCTGCCGATTTATGGCGGACAAAGCATGGGCATCCAATTACGCTCATTACAACGTAAACCACAGGTCGTTGTCGGTACGCCGGGGCGTATTCTGGATCACATTCGTCGTGGCACATTGAAGTTGGATAAACTTGAAGCATTAGTGCTTGATGAAGCTGATGAAATGCTGCGTATGGGCTTTATTGATGATGTAGAAACCATCCTTAAAGAAACACCGGAAAAACGTCAGGTAGCTTTATTCTCCGCCACCATGCCCGGACCTATTCACCGTGTTGCACAGAAATATCTGAAAGATCCAGTGGATGTTCGCATTCAATCCAAAACATCGACAGTCACCACCATTAACCAGCGTTACTGGCAAGTAACCGGTATGCACAAACTGGATGCATTAACCCGCATTCTGGAAGTCGAAGACTTTGATGGCATGATCATCTTCGTGCGCACCAAAAACGCTACTGTTGAGCTGGCTGAAAAGCTGGAAGCTCGTGGTTATTCCGCTTCGGCGATTAACGGCGATATGAATCAGGCATTGCGTGAAAAAACCATCGAACGTATGAAAAAAGGCAGTATCGATATTCTGATTGCCACAGACGTTGCTGCACGTGGTCTGGATATTGAACGCATGAGCCATGTGGTCAACTACGATATTCCTTACGATACTGAATCCTACGTGCATCGTATTGGTCGTACCGGCCGTGCTGGTCGTAAAGGTGAGGCCATTCTGTTTGTCTCCCCTCGCGAAACACGCATGTTAAGTGCCATCGAGAAAGCCACGCGCCAGGTGATTACCAAAATGCAATTGCCGAGCAGCGAAGATATTGCTGATCGCCGTGTATTGCAATTTATGGAACAACTCAGTGAAACCATTGAGGCACAGGAACTGGCTTATTTCGAGACCTTAATCAGTCAATATCAACAGGAACATAATGCTGATCCGATTGAAATTGCTGCTGCATTAGCTTTTTTGGTACAGAAAGACCGTCCGTTAAAACCGGTTAAACATGTTACACAACGACCAGCTCGTGAAGAACGCGAACGCGGACCTCGTCAGGATCGTGGTGAACGTCCGGCCCGTGGCAGCCGTGAAGACCGTCCACCTAGAGAAAAACGGGCTCCACGTCCTCATCCAAACGAGCCGGATATGGATACTTATCGTGTTGAAGTCGGTCGTGCAGACAAAATTGAACCACGTAATCTGGTAGGCGCAATTGCTAATGAGTCAGGTATCGAAAGTCAATTTATAGGTCGTATTACCATTAATGAGGATCATAGTCTGATTGACCTGCCACAAGGTATGCCAAAAGATATGTTCCAGCAAATACGCAAGGTTTGGGTCAATAACAAACAACTGAATATGAGCCTGGCCACTGATGAAGCTGTTGCGGAAAGTGTTGCAGCCCGGCCTTCACGCCGTAACTTCAGTAAAGATCGTAAAGACGGTCCTAAAAGTAAACCCGCTAAGAAGTTTAAGAAAAGTTAAAACTTAATTAGTACACTCAATAAAAAGTCACTGTTGCCAGTGACTTTTTTTTTGAGCATGCCACAATAGCGTTCATGCTGAATATCATCTGGGTCGCCTTTTTTCTGATTGCCTTTGCAGTGGCTTTATTTAAGCTGCTGGTGTTAGGCGACACCGAAATTTTCAACCAGATCATGCAGGCAATGTTTGCCCTATCCAAAACAGCTTTTGAAATTGCACTTGGCCTGACCGGTATTCTTGCCCTGTGGTTGGGTATTATGAAAATTGGCGAGCGCAGTGGCTTTGTCGAATTATTGACACGAGGATTATCCCCGCTTTTCACCCGGCTGATGCCAGAGGTACCGAAGAATCATCCGGCACTGGGAGCGATGGTGATGAATATATCAGCCAATGCGCTTGGGCTGGATAATGCCTGTCTCTTATACACATATGAAGCTGCCGACGATATGCAGTGTGTAGATCT
>OJGS01000508.1_pt1 | contig 12372 bp, 13 predicted proteins | sample 1594531 | NCBI WGS metagenome assembly OJGS01 (sample SAMN05416816, study PRJEB24817) | seawater metagenome | isolation source: Sea water | place: Canada:Atlantic | collected 2013-07 | reverse complement strand
CTACACACTGCATATCGTCGGCAGCGTCAGATGTGTATAAGAGACAGGTATTCATGATCTTGAAGATTGTCTGAAACGTGGATATTCCATTCTGGGAACGACCGTTTCAATGATGAAAACCATTCATGTAGGCCCGCCTCTCCGGTATTAATCTCCTGACCGCCACCTATCAAACAAATGATTGTTGCCCAGCCTTGGTGCCGATCCATCACACTTATCAAAAATTCTGGCTCGGACTGATTAAAGTCAGCCTTTCCTTTTTTTATTTTCATGAACGAGGCTGTTTTCTCCAATGACCAAGCGCGCTGAGCCTCGTCGAATACCACAACCCGATTAATTGGAGCTTTAAGGCTTTCAAGTGCATCATCGCGGAAATGATGAATATTTTGGATAAATGCATGAGCCTTTAAAAGGGCATCATTTTTGGTTTTCTTTTCTCCGCGTTGACGGGCGATTTCTACGTCATTTCTAGCCAACGCTTCTTTGAGGACTTTCACTAATGGACCGTTACCCGAAAGAAAAACGGTGTGCTCTGATTCGTCTTTCTTATGCCATGAATTCGCCAAATTGAGCCCGGCAAGCGTTTTGCCAGCGCCCGGGACTCCAGTTAAAAAGCATATTGATTTGCTGCCGGTTCGCTTTGATTCATCAATGATATTTGAAATTTCGACTGCAGTTTTTGTAAGGTTGACTGCACCAGAGTCTGATCTAGATATTTCTTTTACACTATGCCCAGCGTAAAGTGCTTGCGCCGCTTCGATTATGGTTGGTGTTGGCTTGTAAATTGAATCTAGCCATTGCTCAGCATTTATTTTTGGTCTTTCGAGTTCGTGAAGACCCAATGAAATTATTTTGGCAAGTGATTGCCCGTTGGTAAGTATTGGCTTTGCAACCCCATCAGCAGAAATATCCAATGAAGGATTGCGATCAGCCGCCTCCGTGCAGATTAGGATGGGAATAATGGTCCTATCGTGGCTCTGCTCGTGAAAGTTTTTTAAATCAAGTGCATAGTCGATTACTTGGGTAATGCCGGATCTCTCAAAGGATTTGGAACCCACTTTAAATTCCACAGCAAACACACAAGAACCAGCTATGATGACGCAGTCAATTCTCTTACCCATTCTCGGGATGCTATACTCGAGCACGATCTCGCAATCTGTATTCTGGAGCCACCCTTTGAGTAAATGAATCTGAGTAAGCCAAGAGTTTTTTTGCTGCTCCTCTAGAGAAAATTCATGACCTCCAGCCAGCTTCCCAAGAATCGATTCAGAGGACTCCAATAAAAAGTTAGCAATACCACTTCTGTAATAATATCGACTCATATTTTTAGTAACCCTCAAACTTTCAGAGCGCATGATAGCCCAAGTGACACAGCAATCAAATCTTGGGGTCTCCTAAGACCTTACTTACAAATTGATAATTATTAAATTTAAGAAGGCGGGGGGAATATAAAAACGGCCTGAGTTTGTAATTGCGCGACGCGGTGACCTGTGACGTGTATTGGGTATGGTAGCCAACAAGGCTTACGCTCGTGCGGGATTCATTTTCTTTGTTGTAAGTGTCTTTATACACGATTTATTCCCCGAACCAGATAAACCACCCATAATTAATCTGATAGCATTTGCAGCTTTTAACGCCTCAGTCTACTGCGGCATGGTTGGAGTCTGCGGCGTGCCAGCGGGTGGTGGTTTCTTACGTCTCTGCCTACTGATTACTCTTGTAGCAGTGCTTGTATTTCTTCTTACAGAGTGGCCTCTCTGAAACCACTGTAAACTGGTGGCCAAAACTTGAAATAAATGAGCGTTTACTAATCGTTCGTTCTAGGGTAAAAATTTAGACATGAGCGACTGGGAACCAAGTTGGCTGAAATGTGGACGAAAAGTGGCCGATTGGATTTGGGATTTGGCCAGCTTTTGGAAAGTTTTAGCTGCCTTTTTGCGCAGAAAATGGCCAAAAAAACGCCGCTAAAAAAACGACAAATTGGCAGAAATGAGCTGTCGCTAAACGGTCAAAATAGGGGAGATTGGACAGTTATCAGTGGTCAAAATGGGCAAGTGAAAACCTGCCAAAAACAGAGGCATACCCCCCTCAATGCCCCCGGTGTTATATTGATATACCCACACAAAATTTTCTGGTGATTTTGAAAACCGGCACTGAATAACAGATGCAACGTTGCATACGGTCGGCGCCGCGCAAGTGATGATAGACGGGGGTAGGGGTGCTGGTTTGCGCTGCGCTGATTTGGGGAGGTGGCCCCTAGTTCCTGGCACTTCTTTTTTGCCCGATAGTATACCAGCGGCAACGGATAACCAGAGACGCACAAGACTTAAAATCTTGTGAGTGTTACGCGCGCGAAGTGGTTGACGCACCAAACCCCCATCTTGTTGGTCTTCAATGCTTGCTCAAATAGTCCCGACATTTTTCCTGTTTCAATTCTTACCCAACCGAATAAACCGAATATTCCGAATAATCTCCCAACATGACTTTCCGTCACTGCTTAGTTAATTCGGTTAATTCGGAATATTCGGAGGGGTGTTACATTAATCAGAGAAGTGTCGGGTTGACCTCGTAATTGGTCGCTGGCTTCCTGCCGCCCTGTGGTCTGTGAGTATTCACGACTTCGATTTCACGACAGTGTTTATTATCCAACATCCACTTGATAGCCTCTTGCAAGTCCTCGGCTTTAACGCTCAAATTTTTGAGCATTGGGCTTGTCTGAATAACGTTGGCGCCGTCCTTTTTGAGCTTATCAATAATGCGCCGCACCAGCTTTGGCATTTTGCGTTTACTTATCATGCCTAGCAGCCGCTCCGTGTGTAGCCAGAAGTATTCGACCAAACGGATTGCGTTGTTCATGTCTTGAGGAGTGATTGAGGGCGCATCATCCGCACGGTAAACCGCAAGCCCGGCAACAATCTTAAGCGCCAAATGAGGAAGCCTGATTACGGTGTCTTTAGCGTCTGCGTATTCCGCGCCCATCTTGCGTTCGGTATCGTTGTAAAACTCTATCCAACGGGACCGGGCCTCGTCACAGATTGGAAGCTGATATTCCGTTTTGATTCTCTTACGGTCTTCCAGAAGCATGTAGATTAACTTGAGATACTTTTCTTCAGTCGCTGCGGAAATCACCGCGTCATCATACTTCCGAATAATCTCGCCGCCCTCATCAACCGCACCGGCCAAACCGTCTGGCACGCAAAACAAGAAGCGACTCATGAAGCCACTTCCGAACAATTCGGGATTTCTTTTTATAGCCTCCAACTCACGGACCTGAGTTGTCAGCGCAATGCTCAAGCACGGGTCATCCATATGAATGCTGTTATCCTCGTTCGACCTCTCGCTGCCGTAGGGGTCACCGTCAAAAGATTTAAGATAAAACCCTATGTCTGGTCTGCCGTCTTTGGCGTATTTCCCAAACATCACCGCAAGTGTTTGAGATGCATCAGAGGACGCCAAAAGAAGCTGTTCATCACAATCTTTCATTCTTCGAGCCAGTGCTTCAGAAGTGCCTTCGTCTTTTATGAAGTTGGGATTACATATCTCTGGCTCTTTTTGGAGTTTCTTAATCTCTTCTAAGTCGGCATGAGGATTTTCACTGGTGTCATTTTTGAGCTTTCTTTTTAGGGCTTCAATTTTTCCGACACGGATTTCTTTGTCGATTTTCTTATCCTCCCAATCATCTCGCTGCTCGCATATCCACTTTTCGGGCGCACGTGTGAACGGTTTGAATGTGGACGATTTCCGTTCTCCTGGCACTTGAAAAGTAAGCGCGTAAAGATTGGGCCTAGCCTCAACGCCTTTCTTTATTCGCGCCGTGTAATGCCTGCTTGCGCATCCACTGACAACCGATAGCGCATTTATAATCGCCGCCTCAATTGAGATTTTAAAAGCGACACTAGCTTCCCTACACATATCGCGCAGCACAACCGGCAACGCATCGACCGGCGCCGGTGGCAACGCCTCAAGTTTGTCTTGCTTGTCCGCTAGGTCTGGCCAATCAAAATCATCGGGAGGATAATGCGTCTGAACTTCGACTTCCGTTATGCCGGCCTCTTTTATTTGCTCATCAAACTTTTCAGTCGCACTCATCAAATCACTCATTACAGTATGCTTTCTGTTGAGGGTTCTGGGTTGAGATAGACGAGTCTTTGCGGTTGGTCTCCCCGGTAAACGCCGGGCAACCGGCACATTCTTGCAGCGTTCTTATTCATTGTATCAACGCCAAAATCAGCGAGGCGCCCAAACATCACGCTGACTTCTTTCTTATATTGGTCGATGCTTTTCGCGGCTGCTTTGACCAGCGCTTGTAATGACCTGCCACCACTGTGAATAATTGCGACAATAGGGTATGGTATCTTTGCAAGTAGCGTTGCTTGAAGATTGATTTCAATATCGTCTGACTCAATCAAAGCATACATGCAACTAGTCACGTTTTTATCCGCAACTCCGTCACCGTCCAACGGGTTCATGCCCATCCAGCAACCGCCGTCACTTCTTTTCAGCGGAGAATCTAAGATAGCCTGTTGCCAGTGCGCACGGGGAAAAATTCCACCGTATCCAATAGGGTGCCACTTGCCTTTCTTACTCTGCTCTGAATCAACAACAACACGTATCAAGTCATCTCGTTTGTATAGATATGAGAAGAGCATCGGGGCTTGCTTCTTGAAGTCTTCTTTCTGAATTCTTCCGGTCAACTTACACGGCGACTTGTTTATCAAATCTTCTTGAGTGCATCGGAAGTCACCAACCAAATTATGAATGCGTTCAACCGGGTCTATCTTAGGCATTGGAACTTTCTTTGCTGGCAATCGCATAGGCTTAACAGGATCGCTTTGCGATCCGTTAAGCAGCCAACCGCGCGGTTTGGTTGATGACATTTTTGAAGCCTCACTTACTTTTCGTGCCACTTCTTTTTCCGTCCACTCTGGTTGACATCTGGGGTTGTAATATTGCAGCAAGTATTCCGTTGCTTCTGCTTCGCTCAAACAATACCCGTGAACGAGTTTGATTGCCAAAACAAGCAATCGATTGTGACCGCTATCCCCGGAAATCGCTGGTGGATAAGCGAGGATATATTTGATGATTCTGTCTGCGACAGTTGTTGCCTTAGAGGCATATTTTTTGATACTATTCATGCGTAATAATTGAACTCTTGAATGGCTCCAGACCTCGTCTGGGGCTGTTTGGTTATTGGGGTTTGAGTTAGGCTCAAGCGAGTGCGGACATAATGTCAGCGAAGCGTTTGACCTGAGAAGTTGCCGGTGAATTGGAGCGCCTAATTTGCGCCCGTTCTGTCGGCATTTGATATGACTGGACGTCACGTTTACGGGAAGACTTTGGACGGGTTTCCCTATGAGGTTTGAAGACGGCGCCGGCTCTGTCTCTCAACTTGCGTTGTGCCAATGAAACCGTTGAGGACAAACAGTAAAACGTTTGGGTTGGTTGACCAGAAGACAAGCCTACATCCGTTGCGGTTGCATGCATCGTCTTCAGTGCCGCCTCAAACGCACGATGAATTTCTTCAACGTCATGCCCGGCTTGAATAGCTCTCAAAGCGAAGCCAAAAGCGTGTGCGTCAGACTTCATCACTTTGCAGTTATCCCAAGAGTTGCGGCGCCACAGCTCACGCTTCAGCCAATGCGCAAGACGCACTTGATTTTCAGAGGGCTTGCTAGCAAAACTCCGCTTAACGGTGGGAGTTTTTTTATCATGATGTTCACGTAGTGAACCTATTGTTCTGCTAGTGTCATGTGGTCGCCTTTTGAGGGTAGGCTTGTTTATAACTCTACCACCGATTTTAGTGCGTGAAATTCGCGCCCGACCGTTGCTCGATTGGTGCAACAATTCACCGCGCTTGCCGGCAATCTTGTGTGGAAGACAAGCGTGTAGCTTGTGGCCTCTACCCTCGCCTGTGCTGACGGTTCTAAACTTTACTAGCCCGTAACCCTCTAGTTCAGCTTTGGCGCGTCTCAGCGTCCTCTCAGATAGCTTCATGAACGCCGTAAGCTCAACAAGGTTCATGTTCAGCCACGTGACAGAATCGCTCGCTGACCGGTGCTGGATAATCCCCAGTAACCGATATGCTGACGGGGTCATGCTACCACCTCCGCTTGCGCCGCCTTTTGTATGTTTGATAGGTAATCCCCATAAACAAACAGTGGGCGCCTAACGCGGTCTGCTTCGCAATAAACGGGCAACGTTGGCCAGCTATCAACAATGCAGCGCTGACGAATTCCGGTGGCGCTGAAACCTAATATCTTCGCCAATGAGCGCAGCGAATACCACTGGTCATTCTGGAAGATATGATTGGTCGATTTAATCTTCTGATAGACGGGAAGACTCAACGGGATGCGCTTTGCATCCAGTTCCGATAAGTTTTTATAATTATTTTTAATGACTATTCCTCCGTTAGGAACGTCATGCTAGGCAAGTGATTAGGTAGAAACCTCTAGAAGCTGTTAGAAAGCTGTTATCAGATTTTGCTTTGAAAAAATCAAAAAACTGAACTAGGCTTTTTCACGTAATAAGTCACCACAACTATTACTTTCTAGAGTGTCTACCGAGGTTGCTGCCTCACAGACGCTCTTTTTTTTGTCCAAATTGCTTCAGACATACTACCCGTTGTGGTCCCGAATTAACGGCATCGCAACCGGTAGTGTTGATATCCAATACCAACTGACCTACATAAAACCAGATTGGCTATCATCTGGCAAACCGGAAATCGCACTTTTCTTTAAAAACATTGATTCCGTTGGGTGATATTCGATTTGCTGTTTTTTGGGAGTGGGTGCCAGGAGGGAAACCGGACACTGATTTCAGTGGTCCATAAACCCGAGAAACCACAGAACAAAAGTAGCAAAAATGAAAGCAGCAATCATCAGTGCTATTTCAAATGCCCACCGCAAAATACCTTTACAGATATGTATTAGAAATTTTCTCACCTAACACTTCGACGCTTTGCGCACAGCATTGCGTATCCACTCGCTCATTGTCTCGCCTGACTCGATAGCTTTGCGAGCCACAGCATCGCGCTCACGACTGCTTAAATAAACCCACATAGGTTTGCGCTTAGTGCGCGCTAAGTGTGGCTTTAGAACGGCGCCAGCGGCTTCACTCAAATCGTCTTTGATTAATTGGGGCGCTGCATCAACCGGCGCTAAACCGTCACTGAATTTCTTTGGCATATCTATTCTTCAATTAATGACTGCATGAGCATTTCAATCTCAGCGGTCGCGTTACTGTCTTTTTGGTTCCACACGTAATTATCACCGGCGACTTTTGCAAACGATGCGCGCTGGTGAATTGCCGGCCCAACCGGGACCGATAATTCTTCAAGTTCATCGAGCAATTGACTGGTCACCAGTTGCCCGGCTTGAATCATCGACGGCACCACAAGCACACGCGCCGCATTCTTGCCGCGCGCTACTTTTGCTTGATTGGCCAACCTCAACACTTCAAGCGTTGCCGCGTAATCGAGCCGGCTTGCTTTGGTAGGGATAACGACCACATCGGCCAGCATAAGCCCGGCTTTGGTTGGTTCGATAAGACCGCCACCACCGTCCACAATAACAACGTCAGAATCGCTGCTACGCGCCTTTATGGCTTTCTCAGCATCATTGACGTCTGGTAGGTGGTAGCAGTTAGCTTCGGAATCAATAGCGTCCAACCACTGACTTGCGGACGCTTGAACGTCCATATCCACAAGCCACGCATTCATGCCCTCACGCTTCGCATAACCGTAGGCATGCACAGCCAGCGTTGACTTCCCAACGCCGCCTTTCAGAGATATGAATGCGATAATCACGGCCAATAACGTTGCACAGCATTAGAAATCTTGCTGAAAATAATTGAGAAAAATAAAGTATTCTGGATTCTTTGCAGTGTCTTTGACGGTTGTTTTATCGCTAGTGATAGACATGCTTAAGTACTAGTGCTTTCAATATACGGGCGCCCCTTTTGTCAGAAGTTTCTATGCGGTCATATCCGTTTCAACATTATAATCTTGCGCAACACTTTGGCCCCCTCCCCCCACTAAGAAAGCTATCATTGATTAATGCAGCGCAGGGTTCCGCTCACAACGGCAAAGAATTCTTATGACCAGTGCATCAGCGCTGATATGAGATAGTTGCGAGTAAACACACGCGCGGCTCTGATATGGTGCCGTTGGGCGCCTCTCAACTATCTGAGAACGCAAAAAAACCCACCGGCGTTGACCAGTGGGCAATCTATAGCAGTGCTATGTTCACGCTGCCAATGATGCTGCATATTCTTTGACAGGCATTGGGATTAACCGGCGCACCGTTGTTGTGTGCCACTTGCCGCCTCTGGCGGTTTCAATGCCTCTTGCGTTCAAACACTCCGCAATGCCGGCGTGAGTGTAGACGCGACCTTTAGTGATGATTTCGTTGATTGACTCAATTGCTGTGGCTTGCCGTCTTTTGGTGTTCTTCTTGTAAACTTTGAGTGAACGCTTCTGTGCTTCACGGATGCGAGGGTTTCCGCACGTTCCTCCGCGTCTCTTGAGAGCCGCTAGCGCCTCTTTTGTTCGCTTGCTTATGTTCTCAGCTTCGCGCTCTGCAACCGCCGCCAGAATCGTTATTGTGAGCTTGTCAGCGTTGGGCATGTCGCAGATGTAAAACTCAACGCCGCTATCATCAATCAATCTGAGTATGTAAGACGCGCGCCGGCCTAGCCGGTCGAGCTTCGCAATGATGACGGTGGCGCCAGTGTCTTTGGCGAGCTTCAGCGCCGACTTGAGTTCCGCTCTGTCATTTTTGCGCCCTGACTCGATTTCTTTGAAAGAGCCAACCAACTTGCCGCCGACAGTGGTGACGTGCTGCTCAACCGATGCTTGCTGCGCTTCAAGCCCCAAACCCGACTGACCCTGACGTTTGGTTGATACCCGGTAGTAAGCGACGAACGATTGCATGTGTTTAATATGTCAGTTACTACGTAATAACACAAGTAGAACTGAAGAGTTTCTGTCGCGTTATATTTCACTTGTGTCTTTTCGGGGTCTGAAATCGACCAAAGAAGTGTGTGTGTGGCGCCGTTTTTCAGCATTGCTCATGCGCTCGCTTCGCGCTCATTCGCGGAAACCTGCTTCTGATATCTATTTAAGAGATTACTTGATAGGGGGGGTGGTTTGGGTAAAACGTGAAGTATGCCAGAGCAATGCGGGGACTGCAAAGAAGAGGTTCAACCAGACGCACGATTCTGCCCTCATTGCGGCGTGAGACTTAAGCGGGAACTTAAAAGCCACGTGAGACCGCCATCACGTCCACCAACCAGTAGGAAGCACGAACCAGTAGTAGTTACAGAGGAAGTTCCTGAAGCTGTCCCAACACCAGAAACAATCGATGAAAGGCAACGTCTTTTACGGCAATACGAGAAACGAGAGCAACTCAAGACATCAAAGGTGGTAGCTCAAGAAAGGCGGTCAATGCAATGCCCACACTGCTATAAGACCGACCTGCATCCTGAGGCCACGAAATGCCACCACTGCGGTGGAGGGGTGATGTCTCCTGAAAAGGCTGAAAAAGAGGGTAAAGGATGTGTGGCAGTAGCAGTGGGATTTATTGGGTTCTTTGTCGCGCTATGCTCAATTGTCGCCTTTGGTTATCGAACGAACAATGTAGGAGATGTTATAGGAGTTATACTAGTATGTATTGTAGTGGCTTTTTTGGCTGGTGGTATTGCGTTGTCAATTGTTTCTAATAAGGGTTCTTAAGACTCCTGCGGCGGGAATGTAGTTGATGCTGGCTACCGTTTCTTTCAACTGTTTGTTCTTGCGGTAATGCTCACATTTCTCCTCTCAATGTGTGCTGGTTGAATAGCCTTATAAATTCCAACTTTTTATCAGCGCCGTGTTCACGATTTGTTAAATAACACAAATTATTCCAGATGGTTAAGCTTGTGTTATTATGTAGAGCGTGTAGATTGTGGTCATGAAATACGTTGCTTACTACCGAGTCTCCACGAAGCGCCAAGACCAAAGCGGTCTGGGACAAGAAGCGCAGCAAGCGGCGGTATCACGTCACATAAAGTCATGCGACGGCGCCTTGGTAGGTTCTTTCAGTGAAGTAGAGTCAGGCCGAAATAACAAAAGGCCTCAACTACATGCCGCGCTTGAAATGGCCAAGAAAGAAAAAGCCACGTTGATTGTAGCCAAGCTCGACCGATTGGGGCGCAAGGCTTGGTATATGCTGAGACTGATTGAAGAATCGGGAGTTCAATTCCATTTCTGCAACCTTCCTAATGCTGATAAGTTGACTATCGGAATAATGGCGGCCATGGCAGAACATGAAGCAGAAATTATAAGCGAGCGCATCAAGGCAGCATTCCAGGCGAAGCGCGCAAGAGGCGAAAGCTGCGGCGGTAACCCGCGTTTTGAGGATGCTTTGAAATTAGGAAGAGCAGCCAATCGCAAGCTGGACAAAGCAAGGCAAGAAGGCATCAAGGAAATCATTTCCGAAATTGTTACCAAGGGAAGAATCACAACTCATAAGGGAATCGCGGATTGCTTAAACGCGCGCGGCATCCCAACCGCCAGAGGCGGCAAGTGGCACACAACATCGGTCAGGCGCATCATCCCAATGCCAGTGAAGGAGTATGCGGAATCACTGGCGGCGTAGATTCTACCTCACCGCCCTATTCAATTTTGATTGTGGAGTCGGACTCAATGCGGTGTACATCGTCACTAGCAGGCTTATCTGTGTTGAATGACCACGTTCCCCATTCCGTCAGTTTTCCGTTTGTGAATTTGAGATATGAAGGTGCGCGGTTAAATTCTTTGTAAATCAGATACTCGCTGCCATTTCTAGCCGTTTTCTGAGTAGGGTTGCTCGTAATCACAGCGTCAACTTCAGCCCTACTCATGCCAATATTGAGTGCCATACGTTGTTTCTCAAATTCAGTGGTAGAGGCACACCCAACGAAGACCAACGCCATCAGAGCAGCAACCAATGCGGAAAAGAGTCGCGATTTCATATCCCGCATATTGGCAAGCCATCTCCAGATTTCAAGCTGATGTTGACGCTCCCCCACTCAATAGATTGCCCATTGGTCAACGCCAGTGGGTTTTTTCGTGTTCTCAGGTAGTTGAGGGCGGGGGGGGCGCCTGTAATACCTAGTAAATGCGAAGCTTTACGGCTTAAGTCATGGCGCCGAAATGACAAAGAGTGATTTTTTCAGTACTTGCATTAAAAAAATACGAAACTTGCAATGAAACTGTTCCAGAGATGTGCCGTCATTGTTTTAAAACAAAGAAATTTCAGCAAAACTGATAGAGTTGTGCGATTGTATTTGCCGTGATTATTGGTTTTACCAGTCAGAAAGGCGGCGTCGGCAAATCTACATTGGCAGTGCATGCGCTTGCTTGGGCGCTGCGCGAAGGCATTGACGCGTGCCTGATTGACACGGACCCGCAAGCGTCTTCAAGCGATTGGATAAGCGATTGGGACAAGAGCGTTAAGGCGCCGCTCATAACGGAAGCAAAAGCCATAGGCGCCGCAATCACTGATTTTAATAAAAAGCATGAGCTTGTTTTTGTCGATTCGCGGGGCGCGCTGGATATCGGAAGCAAGGCAACATTGCTTATGGCTGACAAGATTTGCGTTCCTTGCCGACCGTCACGACTAGATTTTGCGGGCGCCGTTGAAACCTTGCGCCTGGCAATTGAAGCTTCCAAGAGCAGGTCAAAGGAAGCAGACCTTGCCTTGGTTCCTGTGATGGTGCGGGAAGGCGAAAACATGACGCACATTATTCAAGGCGACCTTGAGCAACTTGGAATTCCAGTATTGCCTTCCATTTCCAACCGCGCGTCATATGCAAAAGCGGCAGAAAAAACGAATTTCGTATGGGACCATGCAGACGCGAAAGCGAGCGCAGAAATTGAAATATTAATGCAGGAGATTACAGAAAGATGAGCAGTCAATATCAGCTAAACAGCATTCTTAAACAGGCGCCCAGGTCCGCGGAATTGACCAATGATGACGTGGAAATATTCAGCGATGTAGCCCAAGAGGAAAAACCTAAAGCCAAAAAGCCAAGGCGTATCAAGTCAAAGGCCAGAAGTCTAAAGCCCAAGCGCATGCCCGTTTGGGTTTATCTCAAGGAAAGCGAAAGGCTAAAACTTGAAGAAGCGGCAATTGATGCGGAAGCGTCAATATCTGAATACATCCGCGGCGTGCTGAAAAAAGCCGCCAGCATCTAAACAAGCGTAAGCGCCGTTCCACGGGAAAATGACTCCTGAAGAAACAGGCCTTTTTGATAACCCTTTGGAGCAATTCATCCTTGGGTTGCTTCTTTTATTGATTGTTTTAATCCTGTCTCTTATACACATCTGACGCTGCCGACGATATGCAGTGTGTA
>OJGS01000506.1_pt1 | contig 12404 bp, 9 predicted proteins | sample 1594531 | NCBI WGS metagenome assembly OJGS01 (sample SAMN05416816, study PRJEB24817) | seawater metagenome | isolation source: Sea water | place: Canada:Atlantic | collected 2013-07 | reverse complement strand
ACGAGATCAGCCTCGGTCTCGTGGGCTCGGAGATGTGTATAAGAGACAGCGCACCGACTACCTGCAGCTTTTACTGAGTCACTGCATCGAACCTAATTTGCCAGCCGCGTGTTTTATTTTTGACTATCCGGTTGACCAAGCCGCGCTCGCACGCATCGAAGAAGATGACACCGGCCAGCGCGTCGCGCGTCGGTTCGAGTTATTTTTAGCGGGGATGGAAGTGGCGAATGGCTATTTCGAACTGTTAGACGAGGCGGAGCAGCGCACACGGTTCGAAGCCGATATTGCCGAGCGAGCGCGCCGAGGCTACGATGCGGTGCCGTTAGACGAAGCGCTGCTTGCTGCGCTCGCAGCCGGTATGCCCGAGTGTTCGGGCGTCGCGCTTGGCGTCGACAGGCTCGTGATGGCGGCGCTTGGCATCGACGATATCGCCGACGTTATAGCCTTTCCTCAGATTCGTCGATAAGCCTTGCGATATAGCGCGCACGCAATTTTTGGGTGATTGGCCCCGGTTCGCCGCTGCTAATTTTCTGACCGTCTATACTCACCACCGGCAGCACAATCGTTGTTGCGCTGCTAATAAACGCTTCGTCGGCGGCCAGCGCTTCGTCGAGCGTGAACAGCCGCTGTTCGAGTTTAATCGACTCTGCCGAGCACAGTTCCAGCAGCGTGCGGCGACGAATACCGGGGAGTATTTCGTTTGAAAGTGGTCGCGTAATGATTACATTGTCTTTAACAATATAGGCGCTCGACGATACCCCTTCGGTAATCACGCCGTCTTCGACCATCCAGCCCTCTTTGCCTCCACGCGAATACGCATCCTGCTTTGCAAGTACCTGCCCCAGCAAATTAACCGACTTAATATCGCGGCGTTTCCAGCGCAGATCGGGCGTTGTTATCACCGGAATGCCCGATTCCGCAGCGGGGTTACTAATTAGGTTAAGCACGCTTGCAAACGCAACAATCGACGACGTAATCCCTGCGGGAAACGCGAAGTCGCGATCGGCGATGCCGCGAGTGATTTGCAGATACACCATGCCTTCGACGATCGCGTTACGGGTGATTAATTCGTTCATCATCGCGATAACGTCGTCGCTGCTGCACGGCCATTCGATAGCGAGTTCGCCGAGGCTGCGCGCAAGGCGCTCTAAAAAATAGATCTTGTCGACCATTTTGCCATTAATAACCGGCACGACTTCGTAAACGCCATCGCCGAAAATAAAGCCGCGATCGAATACTGAAATTGTTGCCTCTTGTTTGGGCAGGTAGTTGCCATTCACGAAGACGATGTCGGTCATTGCCAGGCTCCTATTTAAACTCTTTCGCGAAGCCGGCAAGTCGTTCGCCGTCCAGACGCTGCACGGTCCAGCCATCCATAGGCAATGCGCCTATCGACCGATAAAAATCGATCGCGGGTTGGTTCCAATCTAAAACAGACCATTCGACTCGCGTGCAGTTCATATCGACTGCCTTGCGCGCCAAATAGGCAAGGAGCAGTTTGCCAAAGCCTTGGCCGCGATGCGCGGGCTGCACATACAGGTCTTCGAGATAGATGCCAGGACGGCCAGTAAATGTAGAAAAGTTATGGAAGAACAGCGCATAGCCAACAGCGACGCCGTTGAGCTCGGCCATAATGACGTGCGCATAGGGCGTGTCGCCAAACAGCGTTTCATCGAGCGTGTCCTCGGTTGCGACCACTTCGTGGGCGAGCTTTTCGTAGTCGGCGAGTTCTTTGATAAAGCCTAAAATAGTGGCTGTGTCATTTCGCGTTGCTGCGCGCAGCGTAAAGCCGTCGATGGCGGTGGTCAGTAGCATGGTATTTCCTAAACTAAGTGATTCGATGTCGCTATTATGGCACGAGCCTTTATCAAGGTCATGGCAAGGTCATGGCGGCCCCTGTTACTGTTTCACGGCCGCTGCTATAATGGGCGGTTGATCACCCAGCCATCTATTTATATTAAGCATTAAAGGGAAAAGAGATGTCAGAGCAGAAGCCCACAATTATCTATACCGAGACTGACGAGGCGCCTGCCCTCGCGACTTACTCGTTCCTGCCGATCGTGAGCGCTTTTACTAAAGCTGCGGATGTTGAGGTTGAGATCCGTGACATCTCCCTTGCCGGACGTATTATTGCCAACTTTGCTGAATTTCTAAAACCCGAACAGCAGCAAGCCGACGCGCTCGCAGAATTGGGCGAGCTGACGCAAGACCCTTTCGCCAACATTATTAAACTGCCGAATATTTCAGCGTCGCTGCCACAGATTCAGGCGACGATCGCAGAGCTGCAGGCCAAAGGCTATGCGCTACCAGAATACACCGAAGAGCCGGCCAATGACCAAGAGAAAGACATTAAGGCACGCTATGATCGCGTAAAGGGCAGTGCCGTAAATCCTGTGCTGCGTGAAGGCAATTCGGATCGCCGCGCGCCGGCGTCGGTAAAAGCCTACGCACGCAAGCATCCGCATTCGATGGGCGCGTGGAGCGCAGACAGTAAATCGCATGTGGCGTCGATGACACACGGCGATTTCTACGGCTCCGAGCAAGCAGCCACTGTGCCGGCTGCGACGAGCGTGTCGATTGTGCATAAAGAGGCCAACGGTGCCGAGACAGTCTTAAAGGCGGGCATCGCACTGCAAGCGGGCGAGATAATCGACTCGTCGGTGATGAGTAAAAACGCATTGCGCACGTTCTTGGCCGAACAGATCGACGACGCGCGTGCACAAGGCGTGCTGTTTTCGCTACACATGAAGGCAACGATGATGAAGGTCTCGGATCCCATCATTTTTGGCCACGCGGTTACCGTTTTCTACGCCGATGCGTTTGCGAAACACGGCGCAACGTTTGAGAAATTAGGTGTCGATGTGAATAACGGCATTGGCGATGTTTATGCCAAGATCAAAAGCTTGCCCGATGCAGAGCGCGAGGCGATAGAAGCCGATCTTCTTGCGTGTTATGCAGCACGTCCCGAGATGGCAATGGTCGATTCGGACCGTGGCATCACGAATTTACACGTGCCTAGCGATATCATTATCGACGCATCAATGCCTGCCGCGTTGCGTACCTCCGGTCAGATGTGGGGGCCAGACGGCAACCTCAAAGACATGAAAGCGGTGATCCCCGATCGCTGCTATGCAGGCGTTTACCAAGAGGTTATCGACTTCTGTAAAGCTAACGGCGCGCTTGATCCGTCGACAATGGGGACCGTACCGAACGTTGGCCTCATGGCGCAGAAAGCCGAAGAGTATGGCTCGCACGACAAGACTTTCGAGATTCCTGCCGCCGGCTCTGTGTCGGTTATCGATGCCGAAGGCACAGTGCTACTGAGCCACGAAGTAGAGGCAGGCGACATCTGGCGCATGTGCCAAGTCAAAGACGCGCCCATTCAAGACTGGGTTAAGCTCGCGGTTAGCCGCGCACGACTCTCAGCAACCCCCGCGGTTTTTTGGCTCAATGAAGAGCGCGCACACGACCGCGAGTTGATCAAGAAAGTTGAGAAGTATCTTCCCGATCACGACACCGCGGGACTAGAACTTCACACGATGGCGCCCAACGCGGCAACGCGTTTTTCGCTCGAGCGTATCCAAAAGGGCCAAGACACAATCTCGGTGACCGGCAACGTGCTCCGCGACTATCTGACCGACCTCTTCCCAATTCTAGAACTCGGCACTAGTGCAAAAATGCTGTCGATCGTGCCTCTCATGGCAGGCGGCGGCTTGTTCGAAACCGGCGCCGGCGGCTCTGCACCTAAGCACGTGCAGCAGTTCGAAAAAGAGAATCACCTGCGTTGGGATTCACTCGGTGAGTTTTTAGCGCTTGCGGCATCTTTAGAGCATCTTGCTCAGGTAACCGACAATGCCCGCGCTCAGGTACTGGCCGACGCGCTGGATGCCGCCACCGGTGAGTTCCTCGACACTAACAAGTCACCTTCGCGCAGGGTAGGCGAGCTCGACAACCGCGGCAGCCATTTCTACTTGGCCATGTACTGGGCCAAAGCACTAGCTGGCCAGGACAAAGACGCCGCCCTTAAAGCCCAGTTCGAAAGCGTTGCCGAGGCGATGCAAAGCAATGAAGCGACAATCGTGGAAGAACTTAATTCTGTGCAGGGCCCTGCGATGGATATCGGCGGTTACTACAAGCCGGATGCCGCGAAAGCGTCTGCCGCGATGCGCCCAAGCGCCACGCTCAACGCGATAGTCGATGGGATTTAGAATCAATTATATTTAGAAGAAATAAAAAAAGGGGCTAAGCCCCTTTTTTTATGAAAGAGACTAAATGTCATTTAGTTAAAACTGTGTTGCCATCTCGCCTCATCATAACGCCTGCTATTCAGTACGTTATTTTTTTCAATTTCTAGATTAATCATAATTTTTGAACTAGGATTACTGAACGAAGAAAAATCGTCTATTTTCTCAGCTCAAAGTTGCTTTTAGCCTAAAAAAGGAATCACAGCCATGAAGAAAAAAATACTCGGTGTGTTTGGAGTTATGGCCTTTATTGCCACCGCGCAAGTCGCTGGCCAAGAAGACGGCGAAGTTATTCAGATCGCGGATCTTTCTCGCGCCGAATTAACCAAATACATTGAAGAAGCTGAAGACCAGCTATTCGCGACGTATAACAAACACAACATCAGCGATGCGTTCGATATCATCTGCAGAAAAGAGAGACCAACGGGCTCTAACATTCCTGTTCGCGCGTGCGAGCCCAATTTCGTGACTCGCGTTAACCTCGATAAGAACAGAACTGACGACAAGGATCTGCAAAACTTGCAGGGCGGTTTTGCGATTCAGTCACTACTCTCGGAGGATTACGAAGCTTTAGATGCAGACATGAAGCGGGTGACGAGCGAGGTGCCTGCGATGCAAGAAATTTACCAGATTCTCTCGCAACTTATAGCGCGTCGCGAGCAGCTTGGCGGTTAGGCGATTAGCAGATTAATAGACAGGCGAAAAAGGAAGGGGTCGATGCCCCTTCCCAGATAAATTACTTTACCCCTCGTGTATAGCGCTTAATGCCACCAACCGGGCCAACCTCGGCGCCGAAAATATTGCCGTGTTTGTCGGCAACAACGCCTTCAGCTGTGCAAGTGCCGCGGCAATCGGGATCGGGGTCAGGAATCAAAAACTCGACCTCGCCCGTGATGGCACTTCCAATGCGGATGCCGCGCAGCCAGTTGCCGTGGTCGGGGTTAATCGAGCCAGACTCAGAGTCTGCAGAATAAAGCACATCGTGCTTGTCTATATAGATGCCGCTCGGCCGCCCAAATTGATACCACGTGTCGAGATGCTTTCCTTCTTGATCGAAGATCTGAACGCGATTATTGCTGCGATCGCCAATAAATAGCCTTCCTTTTGAGTCCATCGCAAGCGCATGGGGCTGCATAAACTGACCGTCGTCGGAGCCCATTTCGCCAAAGCTCATTAAAAACTCACCATCGGCGTTAAATTTGAGTACGCGGGCTGTCGTGCCTGCCGTGTTGGAGTGTCCCTCGGCAACGAAAATGTCGCCGTTGGGGGCAACGTGCATGTCGTTAGGTGTGAAGAAATACTCTTCGTTGCGACCGCCGGCTTTTTGACCCAGCGCCATGAGGTGAATACCCGTGGGGCTAAATTTGTGAATCTGATGGCCATAGGCTTCGGTCGGCGGATTGTCGCCACCCTGATTGTCGCGACCGTCGGCTATCCAGACGTTGCCGTCGTGGTCTACATGGATACCGTGTGGCCAGGTGATATAGCCTGCGCCAAAGCTGCGCACCATAGTGCCGTCTTTATCGAACAGCATCACAAGATTAGTGTCTGGGCTGTTAACGCAGGCATTTACGTTGCCGCCACAGCGCTCTGCGATCCAGACACTCTCCCCGTCGATATCGATATCAACCGTGCTGCTCGAGCCCCAGTTGCGACCCGCGGGCATCTTAAAGTAGCCGGCTTGTGTCGTGTAAGGATTGGGGAGATCGTTGACCGGCGGCATATCGGCTTGAGCGATCGACAGCGCAGGCATTGCTAAACAGCCGGCTAAAAGCGCCGCTGTAAGGGTTGGCATTGAAGTGTTTGTTTTCATTATTACTCCTAGTTAATACAGTGTTTTATTCGTCGGTAGCGACAGCGCCCTGTGTCTCGGACAACGGCGAGCCGTCACCATTCATGCCCATCGACTCGTAGCGGCGCCAGCCGGCTAAAATTCCGATAAGGCCGTGATTTCCCTCGTGACAGGCGTATTCGTAAACGGGATCGGCGGAGCGGCGCAGCGGCACGCGTGCCGACCAGGATGAGTCCCAGCTCTTTGGGTCGTTTACGGTGAAGTCGTATTCGAGCAAGCCGTCGGCGACATAGGTGAAGCGTTCGGTAATCGTTGCTTGCTCTGACATCCCGCGCAGGTTGTAGTCGTGGTAGAAGTTGTTGGTTTCGACAACGAGGACGTCACCTTCCCAATGACCGACCGACTCACCTTCCCATTTGGGCTGAAGGCCGCTGGGTTTGGCATTGAGCTTGATGATGCGCGCCGAGTGCACCATTTCATTTAAGATCATGATGTGGTCTTCGGTCTGCACCAGCTGCATATTGTTGTTGTAAGAGCCGGGAATCATCGGTGGTCCGCCGATAAAGCCGGTAAGGCAGCGATCGACGGTTGTGCGGCCTTCGGGGCCTGCGCTGTTAAAAATCATGTTGCGGTAGTCTTCGCGGCGCTGTTTGCCGGTCTGGTTGAGCTCGGGAATGCGTCCATTAGGCGGGTCGTAGATGAGCGAGGTACGTCGGCTCGCAATAGTCTCGCTGCCGCGCTCATACCAAAACTCGTTATAGGAGATGACGCCAGGTGGATAGCCGGCTCCGCCGACGCTGTCGACGATGAGGTCGCGGTTTTGGCGTTGATTCTCGAATTCTTCCCATTCTGCCGCTTCTTCGGGCGTTAGCACTGCCTTGTCGGCGAGTTCCGGTGGGCGATTAAGCGGAGTGATAGTTCTGAAGGTGTAAAAACCCTGAAAGTCGGGGTGTCCGTGCTCGGTGCGAGGAGTGTCCACGTCTTGTGCGAGCGCTAACTGGCAGCTTAGCGCTGCGACAATGACCGAACAACCGAGTCCTTGCGCATAGCGTACACGTTTGCGTGATGGCGCTGTTAACTCGGAGAAGCGGGGTGGGTTATAGGCATCGCTATTCATACAAACCTCTCGGGATCGCTTTGTTTTTGTTGCGTTAGTTAGCGGTGAGTCGGGCGGTAATCAGATTGTAAGTAAGACGTCTAGCCTACTGAAATTACGCTTCTGTAGAGCAGATTTCAAGCCTTTGCGACGGCAGCTAAATTGAACACAGCGTACCCCATGGTTTATGCTAGCCAGCAGGTTGCAAGTGACCGAGATGCAACAGACAAGACAGACGAGACACGATCAATGAATTCGACTCAGGTAGACACGAGCCCTGCGCTGCGCCTTTCGCAGGTAGTGGGCAGTTTTAAACTTCCGATGGCGCTGACGCTCGCGATATTCGTGCTCTCGTTTGCCCCACGCATAGCCAGCAACTCGACGCTCATGTATTCGTTTTGGGGCGCATCATTGGTGCTTCTGCTGTGGCAAGGTTTCATGCTCATTCACCTTGCTCGTCGTCCTGCGCTCAAAGATTTCAGCCGCGCCATTTATTCTCAGCATTATGTTCAAGCGATGGTGCAGTTCAGTGTCTACCTGTATTGGGGCTATTACTGGCGACCGGTCTACGATCACCTCTGGCTGCTTGCCGGGCAAGTGATGTTTGCTTATACCTTCGGCATGTTGCTCGCGTGGTCGCGGCGTCGTAGCTACATGCTCGGATTTGGACCCATTCCTATCATTTTTAGCACCAACCTTTTTCTGTGGTTTCACGACGACTGGTTCTACATGCAGTTCGTTATGATTGCCGTGGGCTTTTTAGGCAAAGAGTTTGTGCGCTGGAATCGCGATGGCCGCAGCGTGCATATCTTTAACCCGTCTGCCTTTAGTCTCGGGTTCTTTTCGTTGATCCTTATCACGACCGGCACCACAGACCTGACGTGGGCGCCTGAGATTTCATCGACGCTGACGCTCGCGCCGGGAATCTACACCTATCTGTTTGCGGTCGGTTTAGTCGTCATGTACTTTTTCTCGATCACGCTGGTGTCGGGCGCTGCAGCGATCACCCTGTTTGGCTTTAGCGCGCTGTACGCGGCTATTGCCGGCGTGCCTTACTTTCTCGATTCAGACATTCCCGCGGCGGTGTTTCTCGGGCTGCATCTCCTAATTACAGACCCGTCGACGTCGCCTCGTACCCCTCTCGGAAAAACGCTTTTTGGCGTGCTTTATGGCATCGGCGTGTTTGCGCTGTATACGATTCTCGGCTGGTTTGGTGAGCCTACGCTTTACGACAAATTACTTTGTGTGCCGTTGCTCAATCTCAGCGTGATTGGCATCGACCGCTTAGTGCGCCGCATTAATTCTGACGCGGTGTTAAACCTTTGGAATCCTGCTTGGTTTAGTGGACGCGCCAATGTCGCACACATGATGATTTGGATTTCGGTGTTTGGTCTTATGTCGCTGCTTGGTCGGACTGATGCGCAGCATCCCGGCGACAGTGTGCCGTTTTGGGAGCAGTCTTGTTCGGCGCAGCTGCCCAATGCGTGCGACCGACTCGTAAGCGTTGAATCGACCTACTGTGGTGACAATGCCGCGTGGGCGTGCAATGAGCTCGGCGCACACTATCGTGAAGGAGCAATAGTTGATCGCGATACAGATCTTGCTTACAGCTATTTCGCCCGCGCCTGTGAGCTCAAGTTTCAGGCAGGTTGTGCAAATTTGCTTCAAGAGCAAACGGCGCTGAGAGCCGAGCCGCTTGAGTTAGATTTACGGCTTATGCTGCGACAAGGCGGTAAGAATTTGATGGACACGCCGGTGTTCGAACTTTACGCGCGGGCGTGTGTCCATGATTGGGCATTCGCCTGCGAACGTTCTGCCGCGGCAGGGGAATAACAACGTATGGCATCGGGAAAGGGTAAAAAAGGCGCAGTAAACGAGCCCCAAAAAACAGATCCCTTTTTTGCGCAGAACCTCGACTACCAAGCACCGGGCCGCGCCGTTGGCCTTACGGTAATGCTCTCCTTGGTGGCCTTCACCGCCGCCTTCATGAGCTATCAGAGCTTGCAGCTTGATGAGGCAATGAGTCCTGCATCAGAGGCTAAAGAAAACTTTGCACTGCCCGGCGATCCACTCTGGGGGTTCGTTTCTATTCCCGCTGGCGAATTCATCATGGGCAGCAATCCTCAGCGCGATCGGATGGCCTATGAGAATGAGCGCTGGTCGTCGACGCAGCGTCAGGGCAGGGTAGCTTTGCCCGAGTATTTCATTGGCCGTTTCGAAGTCACCAACGCACAATTCGCCCATTACCTCTCGGCTATCGGGTCATCGAGTGCCGAGGCGTTCGCAGAGTTAGACCCAGCGCTGCCAGTAACCTCTGTCTCATTGCCACAGACGTTGAACTATGCGCGCTGGCTCGATTCGCAGCTTCGTAGCACGGCAGCAACGCCGGTCGCCCTGCGTGAGGCGCTCGATGCTGGCGCCAAAGTGACGCTGCCTAGCGAAGCTGAGTGGGAAAAGGCAGCGCGTGGCACCGACGGACGGATTTTCCCTTGGGGCATGGAGCCTAACGGCGCCTTTGCAAATGTTGCCAGTGCCGCTCTATTGCCAGTTGGCTTGCGTAGTTGTGAGTCATGCAGTTATGGAATCGCCGACATGGCGGGCAACGCCTGGGAGCTCACCCGCAGTCCGCTTATCGATTACCCATTCGTTATGCCCAGCGCCGAGGCATTGCTGCGCGCCGATTCGCTTTGGGTTATGCGAGGCGGCTCTTTTCAAGACACAATCAATAATGTGCGAAGCGCGGTGCGCGGGGCAGTTGATCCTAGCGTACGCAACCCGACTATTGGGTTTAGGCTAGTGATTTCGCGGCTTTGATGGCCATTCACGCGCTTTGCAAATAGCAATTAAAGTGCGACGACGTTAGAATGCGGTCTTCGCAACCCCGCCTCAAGATTTAAGAGAAGTAATAAATTAATGACCGATTCGTTTAAAGAAAGCGCCCTTCGTTACCACACCCATCCGCTACCGGGTAAGCTCGAAATCCGGCCTACAAAACCCCTCGCGAACAAGCGCGATTTGTCGCTCGCCTACTCGCCCGGCGTGGCGCACGCCTGCGAGCTGATTGTCGAGAATCCAACAGAGGTTGCCTCAGTAACCTCGCGCGGCAATCTAGTGGCGGTAATCACAAACGGCACGGCGGTGCTTGGGCTCGGTAATATAGGCCCGTTGGCCTCTAAGCCGGTGATGGAAGGTAAGGCGGTTCTGTTTAAGAAGTTCGCCAACATAGACGTGTTCGATATAGAGATCGACGAGACCGATGTCGACAAATTGGTCGATATTATCGCGAGCCTCGAGCCAACGTTCGGCGGTATTAATCTCGAAGACATCAAGGCGCCCGAGTGCTTTATGATCGAGAACAAGCTGCGCGAGCGCATGAAAATACCCGTTTTTCACGACGACCAGCACGGTACGGCGATTGTCGCAGCGGCTGCAATCTACAACGGCCTGCGCATAGTCGAAAAAGAAATTGGCGATGTGAAGCTTGTGGTTTCGGGCGCAGGGGCTGCGAGTATTGCCTGTGTCGACCTTCTGGTGAGCATGGGTCTTAAAAAGCAAAATGTGCGCATGATCGATCGTAATGGGGTCATTTACGCCGGTCGAAAAGAAGGCATGAATCCGTGGAAAGAAGACTACGCGATTGAGACAAGCGATCGAACAATCGAAGACGCGATCGATGGCGCCGATCTTTTCATGGGACTCTCGGGACCGGGCGTCTTGAACGGCGAGCTCGTAAAGAAGATGGGGCCTAAGCCGATCATCCTTGCGATGTCGAATCCGATTCCCGAAATTATGCCCGAAGAAGCGATGGCGGCGCGTCCGGATGCCATTATTGCGACAGGTCGATCGGATTACCCTAATCAGGTTAATAACGTTCTCTGTTTCCCCTTTATCTTCCGTGGCGCGCTCGACTGCGGCGCGTCGACTATTAATGAAGAAATGAAGATGGCGGCGGTGAGAGCGATTGCTGACCTCGCTACAAAAGAGACGTCGGATGTCGTTGCAGCGGCTTATGCAGACGAGAAGCTGCGGTTTGGGCCAGAGTACTTAATTCCTAAGGCGTTCGATCCGCGCCTGATCGAAGACATCCCGCTTGCTGTTGTTAAGGCAGCGATGGAGAGTGGCGTTGCTACCCGACCCATCGAAGACCTCGAGGCATACAAGCAAAAGCTGCATGAATTTGTGAATCAGGCAGGGCTGTTTATGCAGCCGCTTATCGAGGTGGCGAAAAAATCCCCAGCGCGGATTGTTTATGCCGAAGGCGATAATGACGACGTGCTAATGGCAGTGCAGGCGGTGGTTGATGAGAATATCGCCACGCCTATTCTCATTGGTCATCGCAAGACTATGGAGCGAAAGATCGACAGACTCGGCCTACGCATCGATCTAGACAACGAAGTCGAAGTCTTCGATCCAATGCATTACGAGCAACACGACGACTTCGCATCGTTCTATCACGAAGCGGTTGGCCGCCATGGTGTGTCTGTCGATGCGGCGCGAAAAATAATGCGCAATGACAATACCGCCATTGCCGCAGTGATGGTTGCGCGCGGCGAAGCCGACGGCTTGATCTGCGGCAAGGTTGGGCGCTTCGACTTCCACCTACGTGAAATTATGCATCTGCTCGGCCCTGCGAATAAGTCCGAGACTCGCGAGCAATTAGTGTCGTCTACCGCGGTTCTTCTGCTGCCAGATGGCCCTCTGTTCTTGGCAGACACGTCGATGAATGTCGATCCGACGTCGGATGAGCTGGTAAAAATTACCGAGGCGAGTATCGATCTCGTGAAGCGTTTTGGTATCGAGCCTAAGGTTGCATTGTTGTCGCATTCGAATTTCGGCACCGCGAATAATCCTTCGGCGCGTAAGGTAAGACTTGCCGGTGAGATTCTGCGTGACACCTATCCTTCGCTACAGGTTGATGGCGAGATGCATGTGCTCAGCGCGCTTAACCCTAAGCTGCGCGAGACAATCTACTCGAAGGCAAATATCAAAGGCCGCGCGAATGTTTTAGTGATGCCAAACCTCGACGCGGCGAATATCGCGATGGGGCTGATACGCTCGATGACAGACGCGCTGTTGATAGGCCCGTTCATCAATGGCTTCCGCAAGCCTGCGCATATTGTGATTCCCTCGGTGACCTCGCGTGGCATATTTAATATGACAGCGGTCACGGTTGCGGATATTCACAGCGCAGGACTAGCTGCTGAGAAATAGGGTAAAGCGGGCTGTCTCTTATACACATCTCCGAGCCCACGAGACCGAGGCTGATCTCGTA
>OJGS01000505.1_pt1 | contig 12408 bp, 10 predicted proteins | sample 1594531 | NCBI WGS metagenome assembly OJGS01 (sample SAMN05416816, study PRJEB24817) | seawater metagenome | isolation source: Sea water | place: Canada:Atlantic | collected 2013-07 | reverse complement strand
CACACTGCATATCGTCGGCAGCGTCAGATGTGTATAAGAGACAGGAGTAAAGTATATGAAACAGTATGCTTCTTTTAGAAAAAAACAAGGAGAAGAAGTACATCTTTTAACCAATAATTTTTTGAAATTAAAAGACTCATTGTTGTTTCAAAAGCAATTAAAAGACACCTTATTATCTAGTGAAGAAGAGCAAAAAATAAAAATTGAAGAGGAAAAAATAGATCAACAGAAATTAATTTCTGAGATCATAAATCAAGAAAAAAAATATAAGAGAGAATTACGAAAAAAGGAGCAAGAACAAAAGAAAATATCGGAAAGAATAGATAAAATAATTAAAGATGCCATTGCAAAATCTAATGCAATAAAAGGAGCTAAAAAGTCTAAAGGCTTTTTACTAACCCCAGAAGCTAAGGCTTTAGCAGTTAGGTTTGAGCAAAACAAAGGCAAGCTTCCTTGGCCTGTAGAAAGTGGACTTATTACAAGGAGATTTGGTAAACAACCACACCCGGTCTATTCTGGAAACTATATTAACAGTACCGGAATTCATATTGCAACCAAAAAAGGATCTAATGCAGAAGCTATTTTTAACGGTGAAGTTTTAGCCATACAAACTCAATCTGAAGGAAAAAAATCTGTTTTAATTAGACACGGAAACTATATTTCTATTTATAATAACTTAGAAAGTGTTTATGTTAGTGATGGAGAAAAAGTAAAAACCGGACAGCCTTTAGGGAAGATTTTTACAGATAGAATCACAGGAAAAACAAAGCTTATTTTTGTATTGTCAAAAAACACAACTAGATTAAACCCTACTAGCTGGATTTTAAGAAATTAATTAGCCATCACTTTTTTCATGATATTTTTACCAGTCATAGCAGCACTTGTTATTACCCCAGAAAACAGGGCCGCAGCTACACCTGCAGTAACAATATCTTGGCCAGTTAGATATAGGTTTTTAATAGGAGTTTTTGGTTTTAGAAATTCTTGACGAAACCTTTTTGGGCTATGATCTAAGCCATAGATCTCACCTTTATCATAGTTTATAAAGTGTTTCGTAGTTAATGGCGTAGAAAGTTCATAGTGAGCTATCTTACCCTTGGCTTGAGGGATTCTTTTGTACAGAACTTCTAATAGCCTTTGTGTTATTTTTTCTTTTAATTCGGTATAGTCTTCTCCTCGCTTCATCCATTTACTGCCATCCCAAGATTCAAAAAATTCATATGGTACTAATGTAATAATATCTATGGTGCTTTTTCCAGGATACCTTTTATTCCAATCTGGATCTTTTGCAGACGGAAATGAAATATAAACTACTGGAAATTCTTCTTCAATATTGGCTAAATATCGGTCAACAGAAGCATCATGATCTAGATCACTAGGGTAAATCCAGTAATTTGTTTTTGGAAGTTTTAACTCCTCAGGAGAACCCTCTAATCCTAGGTATAAACATGCATGAGAAACAGAACGATTTACCTTCTGTAGTTGATTTTTAAGTTTGTATTTCTCAGCAATAGCAGTAGGAATAAGTCTGTTATATGTAGTCATAATTCCAGCTCCACTAATAATGTTTTTTGCAGAGAAAATTTTCCCATCTTTCATTTTTACTCCAGTTGCAGTGTGGTTAGAAATAATTATTTCTTCAACATCTGCACTAATTAAAATAGTACCACCAGCTTTTTCAATAACGGTATCTATTGTTTTGGCAATTTGAGAAGAACCACCAACAGGAAAACTTCCTCCTTCAAAATAATGTCTTGCTACTGCTGCATGCATCACAAAACTACTCTTTTTAGGAGCTAATCCATAATCTCCATACTGGCCAGTTAACACCTTAATAAGCTCTTCATTATCTGTAATAGACTTTAGAACTTCATAGGTGGTTTTATCAGAAAACTCATAAAAAGGAGCTCTCATTTTTTTGCCAATAAAGAAATTTATTATGGAAGGTAAAGCCTTATTAATGTAAAATTTTTGACTTGTTTTTATTGCTTTAAAAACAAGTGCTACATAGCTGTCAATTGCTTCTTTTTCATTTGGAAAATAAGCAGTAAGTTGGTCTTTGAAATTTTGTGTTCCTTTTACAAAATCATATTCTTTATCTCCAATAATAATTTTATCATAAACATCTCCCATATCTGCCCATTTTAATTGGGCATCAGAAATGTAATCAAATAATTTTCTTATCACAGAAGTGGGTCTTTGAACCTCACCTATATAATGAATGCCAACATCCCACTCAAACCCTTTTCTTTTAAAAACATGTGTAAAACCACCAGCTGTATAATGACGTTCTAGTACTAAAACTTTTTGACCTTCTTTAGCAAGAATTGCTGCAGTAGTTAAGCTACCCATTCCAGAACCAATAATAATGGTGTCATACTTATTTGCTAATGCAGGATTTTTCTTGTAGGATTGAATCATAGATGATGTGATAGTTTAGAAATTAACAATTGTTAGGCAATATAACTAAGATACTAAAAACACTTAGTAATTAAAGATGGTTCTTAAGTAACACTTAGTTTACAAATAATGCCTTCAATTCGGTTGCATCATTCGGTTGCATTTTTCCTGCTAAAACCAGACTTAATTGTTTTCTCCTTAAAGCGCCATTAAAACGCTCTTTTTCTAGCGTTGTTTCTGGAGTTATTTGAGCAATTTCAACAGGTTTTCCAGTTTCATCTACGGCAACAAAAGTATAAATACCTTCATTTACTTTAGTTTTAGAGCCAGATTGTCTATCCTCAATCCAAACATCTACATATATTTCCATAGATGATTTAAAAGCTCTAGAAACTTTAGCTTCAATAGTAACTACACTTCCTACAGGAACCGATTTTGTAAAGACTACGTGGTTTACAGAGGCAGTAACAACGATTCTTCTAGAATGACGACGAGCAGCGATACTACAAGCTCTATCCATTCTTGCTAATAACTCACCCCCAAAAAGATTGTCAAGATAATTTGTTTCTCCTGGTAAGACAAGATCTGTAAGAATTGTTAACGATTCACTGGGTGTTTTTGGTGTCATCTGTAATTTTTTACAAAGATAAACAATCACAAAGATTGATGATAAGTTAGTGAAGAAAAGAGATATAAATTACTCGAATTTTTTAACTAACAACCAAGCATCTTTAGAATCAATTTTTCTAATATCAGCAAGGCTTTGGAATGCATCTGATTTTTTATAAAAAGAAGTATAGGCAACTTGTGTTAACCCCCACTTATTGGTTCCTAAAATAACAGCATTAAATCCCTTTGCTTTTAGTTGATTAACTTTTTTATGTGCATTTTCTACAAATTGAAATGCACCAGCAATAACGTGAAAAGGTTTTGGAAGTTCTTTGTTTACATTTAATTCTATAGTAGCTAAAGGATTTTCTATTACAAATGTCGCGGATTGAATTTTTTCCTCTAATTGTTTTTGATCTTGAGCAAAGTTTAATTGTTCTTGCTTGTTTTCATACCCCGTCCATCCTACGAAAGAAAGAGATAACATCACTGCAACAGAAGCAGCATATTTTAAAATTACAGGAATTTTTCTTTGAGTATTTTTAACGGGAACAAGTGGGATTACTTTTTTGTGAACCCTTTCAATAACAGAAGATTCAAAAGTAGTTAATCCAAATGAAGATCTCAAATAGTTAACCTTGTTGGTTGGATTAAAAACTAATTGTTTTTTCTCATTTAGAGAAAATATACCAACATTGTTAATTTGCAAAGGAGCTGTCTTAATTGTTGTATTCCATACAGCAACAATATCTTCAATTTTAGAAGTTGCTTGATCAAAAGAAATATTTTCTGAAGAAGCAATGTAATTGGCTAATAAGCCATCGTTATGATTGAGGTTCACATTAAAACCTATTTGTTTTGTTGGTGGATAAAAAGTGAGAGAATCTTCACCAATTTGAGCGCTTGTTTTGTTTGTTACAAAACCTCCAAAGTGAGGTACAATAACACAATCATATCTGTATAATAAATCTTTTATGTAGTTTGCTATAGCCATCTTAACAAAGATAAAAAATTAAATAAAAGATGTGTTAAAAGTGTCAAATAATTATCAACAATATATTTGTATATTGAAAGTAAAAAAATTGTATTGTGAAAGAAGAAGAAATCCTAGCACTTTTGCGTTTGCAAAAGACTCCATCTATAGGCGATATTCTAGCAAAAAAACTCATTGCTACTGTAGGTTCTGCCGCCGATATTTTTAAAGAGAAGAACTACATACTTCAAAAAATTAATGGAATTGGTAGCTATGCTATTCAAAACTTATTAGATGATTCTAATCAGCAATTGGCTGAAAAAGAATTTCAATATATTAAGAAACATAAGATTGAATATTCATATTTTCTAGATAAAGACTACCCACTAAATTTACAACATTGTATAGATGCCCCAATTTTGTTTTTTAAAGACGGAACTATTGATTTTTCAAATGAAAAAATTATTTCTATTGTAGGCACTAGAACAATGACAAATTATGGTAGTAGTTTCTGTGAAAAACTCATAGATGAGTTAGCTGTTTATAATCCTATTATTGTAAGTGGCTTTGCTTATGGAGTAGACATATGCGCCCATAAGGCTGCCATGAAGAACAACCTACAAACAATTGCAGTTTTAGCTCATGGCTTAGAACAAATATATCCAAAAGTTCATAAAAAATATATCCATAAAGTCAATCAGCACGGAGGTTTTATTACAGAATTTTTTCATAATGAAGCTCCTCAGCGTGAAAATTTCTTAAGAAGGAATAGGATTGTGGCCGGAATATCTAAGGCAACAATTGTTGTAGAATCTGCATCAAAAGGAGGTTCTTTAGTTACAGCCGATATTGCAAATTCATACGATAGAGATGTGTTTGCGGTTCCGGGAAGAATTAATGATAGAATGAGTGAAGGCTGCAATGATTTAATTTATAGAAATAAAGCTCATTTACTACAATCTTCAGAAGATATTGTAAAAATGCTTAATTGGGATATTTCAAAGACTACCACCCCTGAACAAACAAGATTATTTGTAGAGCTGACCGATGTAGAACAAAAAATAGTTGATTTTTTACAACAAAAAGAACAGGAGCTATTAGATGTTATTGCATTAGAAACTCATATTCCGGTTTATCAATTAGCAACCATCTTATTGCAGTTAGAGTTGAAAAATGTTGTGAAGCCTTTGCCAGGAAAGATGTTTAAATTGAGTTGATTAAAAAGATTATATAGTACATTTGATTCTAATCTTAGAGTAGATGGCGGTAGAAAAAAAATTAATGTCTAAAAAAAAACCAACATTTCCTGTAAATGAAATGTTAGATAGATATTTAAAAAAATACAATAGAAATGTAAAGATTTCTATTCTTTATGACGATTTATTACGCTTTCAAGGATCTGTTACTGTTTATGATAAAAATGAAGAAGATACGCTGTGGATAAGAACTTATTATTCTGAGTATGATAGAGAAGAAATTGATACTAGTTTAAAAAAAATATACACCATATTACATTCAGATGGAAGTGATGAAACCATTCCTTTTTTAAATGTAGATGCCATTGATTACTGTACGTTTGGTAATTCAAAACCTTTTCGGATAAAAATCAGAAATATTATAAATGATAATTACACCTATTTCTACGTTAAAAAAGCAGATGCTTCAAGAATTTATGGCTTAGAATTAGAACATATTTTGTCTCCTCATACTATGAATTTTTTAGTACACAAAGACACCTTAATTGAAGAACATATTTCAGGAATTCCAGGAGATGATTTTATTAAAGATTTTTTACCAAAATGTACAGAATCAGAAAAATCTCAAATAGCAAAAGAATTTGTAAAATTTAAAGAACGTTGTTTGGTTCGCCTACTTGGAGATATGCGTTCCTATAATTATGTAATTATTCCAACGCATGATTTTGATCAAATTATTTATAAAATTAGAGCGATTGATTTTGATCAACAATCTTTTGAAGGAAATTTAAAAGTATACAATTTACAATTTTTGAAAGAAAATTTCAAAATTGTAGACATGGTAAATAGAAAATTAGACAATAATTCTATTAATCAGTATAAGTTAGAAGAGCGTTCTTTTATGGCGAAGAGAATGATTACATCTCCAAGAAGAGCTACTCGTTTAATTAAATGCATGAAAAATGACACGATTTCTTTTCCTAATAATGTGCAACTTTTAAAAAAGCATTTGATTAAATATGTTGGAGATGTTAAGTTTAAAGAGTGCAATAATATGGGTGAGATTTTGGAAACAATCTTAGTCTTTGTAAAACGTAATTACCAAGATGTATTGACCAAATAAATTAGCTTATTTTTTTAGATCTTATTGTCTCAATAAACACGGTTGAAATAATTAGTAATCCTCCCCAAATAGTATTTTTACTTGGAATTTCATCAACAACTATAATAGCTATTATAATTCCAAAAACAGGTTGAACACTACTGATAATTGTAGCAGTAGATGCTGAAAAAAACTTCAAAGAATGAACCATTAAACTATGTCCAACGGCCGTAGTTAACAAAGCTAGCAAGAGAAGGTATGGGAATTGAGATTGAAAACCAGAGATATCCATAAAAAATAATACAGGAAAGAGTACTATTGTAATTACAGTGGTTTGATAAAACATAAGCATGCTTCCGTGATAATTATTAACATGTTGTTTTAAAATTAAGATTCTAATTGAATAACATAAGGCAGAAAATAACCCAAATATAATACCTCTTACATCAGAACTTTCTATGTTAAATTCAGGAGCTAAAATAGACACTCCAATAAGTACCATAATACCAAGAACAAGGTGTGTTGGATTAAATTTTGATTTCAAAAAAAGAGGTTCTAATAATGCAGTTATTACTGGAAATGTAAATAAAGAAAGCATTCCTAAAGCTACATTCGATAATTTTAATGCATAAAAATAAGTTACCCAATGAGCAGCCATAAAAAGTGAGCTGATAATTAAAGGGATATGTGTTTTTAGATGAATAACGTTTAGATTTATTTTCTTGTATTTACAAAAAGCACACAAAAAAATCATCGCAAAAGCAGACCGAAACCAAATAATTACTTCAGATGGCATTGCTATGTATTTGCCCAAAACTCCAGAAGTACTAATAAATAATGTTGCTAAAATTAAGCTTGAAAGGTTTTTAAGGTAATTATTCTCCATTGTATTAAAATTTAACCCTTTAAACTTTTTACTTGTTAAGAAACATCTGCTACTTTTTTCAATCTTTCTAAGGCTGTTTCTACAGAATTTATTTTGATAAAAGTAATCAATAATCTCAAACCACTTTTGGTTTGTTTTTCTTTCATCACAGAAGTAGTTGGGTTCTGTTGGATATATTTTAATATGTTAGTAAACGCTTCTGTTTGATAAAAAGTACTCTGCTGATCAGCTATAAAATAACCAATCATTCTTTTTTGTTTTAAAACCACCTTCTCTAGGCCTAATTTTTTTGCAAACCATTTTAAACGAACACTATCTAATAAATCGATGGCTTGAATGGGTAATTCACCAAAACGATCAACTAATCGTTGTTCATATTGTTGTATTTCTTCGTCAGTTTCAAGAGTAGATAATTCATTGTAAAGATTTAGACGTTCTGTAATTGAATTGATGTAATTGTCTGGAAATAAAATCTCAAAATCTGTATCTATTTGAACTTCTTTTATAAACTCTTTTGGTTTGGTTTCTTCAGAATTATAAAGATCTTTAAATTCGTTCTCCTTCAATTCTTCAATGGCTTCACTTAATATTTTTTGATAAGTATCAAAGCCAATATCATTAATAAAACCACTTTGCTCACCACCCAATAAATCTCCAGCTCCTCTAATTTCTAAATCTTTCATGGCTATATTTATACCGCTTCCTAAATCAGAAAACAGCTCTAAAGCTTCAATTCTTTTTCTGGCATCATCAGTCATCATATGGTAAGGAGGTGTAATAAAATAACAAAAAGCTTTTTTATTAGATCTTCCAACCCTTCCTCTCATTTGATGTAAATCAGACAAACCAAAATTATTAGCATTGTTTATAAAAATGGTATTTGCATTGGTTACATCTAATCCACTTTCTACAATTGTGGTAGAAACCAATACATCAAATTCATTATTCATAAAACCAAACATTAAGCTCTCCAATTTTTTACCTTCCATTTGCCCATGACCAATTTTAATGCTAGCACTCGGAACTAAACGTTGTAGTAGACCAGCTACTTCTTTTATGTTTTCAATTCTATTATGAATAAAAAAGATTTGTCCGCCTCTAGAAATTTCATAACTAATTGCATCACGAATCATTTCTTCGCTAAAGCGAATTACCTGGGTGTCTATTGGATGGCGGTTTGGAGGAGGCGTTGTAATTACTGATAAATCACGAGCTGCCATTAAGCTAAACTGTAATGTTCTAGGAATAGGAGTAGCCGTTAAGGTGAGGGTATCTACATGTTCCTTTATTGTTTTTAATTTGTCTTTTACAGCTACTCCAAATTTTTGCTCTTCATCTATCACAAGCAATCCTAAATCCTTAAATTTAATTTTTTTGTTAGTTAGTTGGTGTGTTCCAATAATAATATCTACACTTCCGTCATTAATACCCTCTATGGCTTCATTTCTTTGTTTGGTAGTTCTAAAACGATTCAAATAATCTATCTTAACAGGGAAATTTTCTAGTCGTTTGGTAAATGTTTTATAATGTTGAAATGCTAAAATGGTAGTTGGAACCAGAATAGCTACTTGCTTTCCGTTGTCAACAGCTTTAAAGGCAGCTCTAATGGCAATTTCTGTTTTTCCAAAACCAACATCTCCACAAACCAATCTATCCATGGGTTGTTCTTTTTCCATGTCTGCCTTTACATCTTGTGTAGCTGTAAATTGATCTGGAGTATCTTCATAAATAAAACTTGCTTCAAGTTCATGTTGTATATGAGTGTCTGGTCCAAAAGCTACTCCTTTTTGCATTCTTCTTTTTGCATATAATTTGATTAAATTATAAGCGATTTCCTTAACGCGTTTTTTAGTTTTTTGTTTTATTTTCTTCCAGGCACCAGAGCCTAATTTATATATTTTTGGAGCTTTTCCATCTTTTCCGCTAAATTTAGAAATCTTATGCAACGAGTGAATACTTACATATAAAATATCACGATCACCATAGATTAATTTAATAGCTTCTTGCTTTTTACCTTCTACATCAATTTTTTGTAGTCCACCAAATTTTCCAATCCCATGATCCATATGTGTCACATAATCGCCAATATCAAGATTATTTAGCTCTTTTAAAGTGATGGATTGTTTTTTTGCATAGCCGTTTTTTAAACGAAATTTATGGTAACGCTCAAAGATTTGATGATCTGTATAACAAACAATTTTTTCGTCTAAATCAATAAAACCTTGATAAAGAGAAAATACAATTGTTTGATAATGAACTTCTTCTTTTGCATCTTCAAAAATATCGTGAAATCGCTGTGCTTGTTGTTCGTTGGCACAGAAGATATAATTGGTAAACCCTTTTGTATGATAGTCGTTTAAGTTTTCAATTAATAAATTAAACTGTTTATTAAATGACGGTTGAGCTTTTGTGATAAAATCAATGATGGGTTGATTTCCATGAGTGTAACTTTCTAAGCTAGCCACGGTAAATTCAGACAGCTGATTTTTTATAAAATCACCGTTGCAGAATAAATCAGCTGGTCTTGAATGGCTTAATTCTTTAGATAATTCACTAAATGCATCTTCTGCTTTAGCAAATAATTTGTCTAATTTTCCAATTAATAAATCGTTATTTTTAGTAAAAATGACTGTCTTTGAAGAAATATATTTTAGAAAACTTTCTCGCTTCTCTTGAAGCGTTTTGTTTTCAACATTAGGCATAATACTTGCTTTTCGGAGTTTTTCTTTAGAAAGTTGAGTTTCTATATCAAAAGTTCTAATACTGTCTACCTCGTCACCAAAAAACTCAATACGATATGGTTCATCATTTGAGAATGAAAAAACATCTATGATACCTCCACGAACAGAGAAATCTCCGGGCTCTGTAACAAAATCTACACGGTTAAAGTTATATTCAAATAACACTTCATTCACAAAATCTAGTGAAACATTTTCTGTTACAGATAGTTTAAGCGTGTTTCTCTCTAACTCTTTTTTTGTTACTACTTTCTCAAATAATGCTTCAGGGTAGGTAACAATTACAGTTGGTTTTTTTCGAGAATTAATACGATTTAAAACCTCAGAACGCAAGAGAACATTTGCATTGTCGGTCTCGTCAATTTGATAGGGCCTTCGGTAAGACCCAGGGTAGAATAACACATTTTTGTCTCCTAATAATTGCTCTAAATCGTTTAATAGATAAGCTGCTTCTTCTTTATCATTTAAAATAAGTAGGTAGGTTTTGTCAACTTTTTTAAAAGTTTCTGAAATAACAAAGGACAACGAAGATCCAACCATATTCGTAATTTGAAAATGGTTTTGATCTCGTTGTATTTGAGTTAAAATCTGTGTAACTTTAGCAGATTTTTGATACTGATTAACAATTTCTTGTTTGCCCAACGAATTAAAAATTTCAGCAAAGATACTAGCTTGGAAAATAATTTATTGTAAAAAACTAAAATTTTAAATTAAGACAATTATAATTTCTTACTTTTGTTTTCATAAAAAATTTTTTCACACCCCTCTAATAATGAAAAAAATACTTTTTACAGCAATATTACTATCTTGTTTTGTTCTTGCTAAATCTCAGAATTATGATAATAAGTGGGTCATTGGAATAAGTGGATCTTTTGTGATATTTGATAATAATTCACTTGGGGAGTCTTATAATTCTCAATTACCAAAAATTAATATTTCTAGATATTTATTTTCTGGGTTTAGTTTAGAAGGAGCTGCTACTTTAAGCGGAATAGGCGATATAGACGGCTTGTTAAGTAATAACTTTAGTTATAATTCTTTAGATGGCTATTTGAGGTATGATTTTAACTTATCTGATAATAACCTAGTTCCCTTCATAGCAATTGGTGCAAGTTTTATAGGAGCTCCATCTACAAAAGAAAATGCAAATGCAACCTCTACCCTAAATATTGCTTTTGGGGGCACTTTTTGGGTTACTCATCATTGGGGTTTAAATGCCCAATACACCTACAAATTTTCTCCAGAATTATACACAAGTATGGTAAATCACACACAATTAACAGCTGGGTTAGTGTACAGTTTTCGTCCAAGAATTCTTGTTCGTAGACTTTGGAATAGGAGATAAGGTAGCTTATTGCTTTTTTCTTTTTGGAATATTCCAGCTAAATCCAGCAGCTAAATAATTCATCTTATAATTTAAACCAGTTCCAAAAGAGACATCTAATTGCAGATTGTTCTGAACCAGATAAGCAATACCTGTGTCGAAACTTGATGCATGATTATCAAACTCTATAAACTCGCCATAAGGCTCCACATAAAAACTCCATTTTTCTGATAAAGAAAATCCAAGTGCCATGGAATACGTTAAATTTCCATTTCCATTTCCAAAGTTATCATAACCAACATTATAACCAATCCCTATTTTTTCAGAAATTGAATGCGAAATGGATAATTTATTAATAGTTCCCAATTTGTCATTTGTTAATTCACTCTTTGCAGTTGGAATAATTACATGAGATAAAAAGGCAATCTCAGTATTTACATCTTCTTTTTTAAACAGCTGAATCTTAGTTCCTATCTGAAGATCACTAACTCCATTGTTTATTTGAGAAGATCTATTTAATCTAGTAGTTTCATATTCTGTTAACAAACGTAATTCAAATATTTTTGAGATTCCATAACGCCATAAAATAGAGGGATGGGTATTTGCTTGAATCTTTCCAGATTTCTGGAATAAAACCCCAGCTTCAATTTGTAGACTATGTAAAGGAACTATAGAGGAAGCCTCTGTTTGATCTGGTCTGTCTGTAATGATTTGCTGTGCAGAAATTGTTCCTATTGAAAATAATAGTACTAGTGTGCAAATCTTTTTGAGTGAATTCATGTTAAATTATATGATTTTTTTTGTAAATATAAAATAATTTTTAGACATGTCTAAAAATAACATATATTTGTGTGATTATTTTCAATAAAAATGTTTACACTTTCTGAAGAAAATTATTTGAAAGCTATATACCATTTGGAAGCTTTTTCTGGAAAAGGAATTAGCACAAATGCAATTGCGGAAAAAGTTGATGCAAAAGCTTCTTCTGTTACAGATATGGTCAAAAAATTAGCAGACAAAGAAGTGTTGTTTTATAAGAAGTATCGAGGAGTAACTTTATCTGATTTAGGAAATAAAATTGCAATTAGTGTTATAAGAAAACACCGTTTATGGGAGCTGTTTTTAGTAGAAAAACTTAATTTTTCATGGGATGAGGTTCATGATGTAGCTGAACAACTAG